>Ga0247805_1001254_pt1 | contig 12258 bp, 9 predicted proteins | sample UWRJL044104R1_FD_180930 | JGI IMG/M metagenome (GOLD analysis project Ga0247805, IMG submission 180930) | Plant litter microbial communities from Arlington Agricultural Research Station in Wisconsin, United States - UWRJ-L044-104R-1 | ecosystem: Environmental > Terrestrial > Plant litter >...
ATCTACGGATATATTATCTATCGCAAACGCGAAAAAAATGAACACGATGCTAAGGCATATTTCTTAGCGGAAGGAACTTTAACATGGTGGGCTATTGGAGCTTCACTTATCGCTTCTAATATTTCTGCTGAGCAGTTTATTGGAATGAGTGGGGAAGGATTCTTCTTAGGAATTGCTGTTGCTGCTTACGAGTGGGTTGCTGCAATTGCGTTAATTATAGTGGCAGTTTGGTTTATTCCTGTTTATTTGAAAAACAAGATTTACACCATGCCTCAGTTTTTAACAACACGTTACAACGATTCAACGGCTTTGATTATGGCTGTTTTTTGGTTGTTTTTGTATGTTTTTGTAAACTTAACTTCTATTTTATATTTGGGAGCGGTTGCTATTAACGGATTAGCAGGAGGTGAATACCTACATGCTATTATGTTAGGATTGGCTATTTTTGCTTTGATTATTTCTCTTGGAGGTATGAAAGTAGTGGCTTATACGGATGTGATTCAGGTGGCTGTATTGATTATTGGAGGTTTAGTGACTTCTTATATTGCTTTAACTACAGTAGGACAATATTTCGGAGTAGGTCAGGATGCAATTGCTGGTTTCAATGTATTGATGGAAAAAGCTCCGGAACATTTCAAGATGATTATTCCAAGACCAAATGCTAATTCTTCGCAATTAGAAATTGATAAATACCTTACTTTTCCAGGAATGTTGTCTTATTTAGCGGGTATCTGGATTATCAACTTAAACTATTGGGGTTGTAACCAATACATCACTCAAAGAGCACTTGGAGCTGATTTAACAACAGCTCGTACAGGAATTTTATTTGCAGGATTGTTGAAATTATTAATGCCTGTAATTGTAATGTTACCAGGTATTGCTGCTTATGTTTTATACGAAGGAGGACATTTACCTCAATTAGTGGGTGGAAAAGATGGAGCTTATTCAGCGATGTTGACTTTCTTACCAACAGGATTAAAAGGATTATCTGTTGCGGCTTTGACTGCTGCTATTGTAGCTTCATTAGCTGGTAAAGTAAATAGTATTTCGACAATCTATACACTAGATGTTCACAAAAAATACATTCAAAAAGGAGCTTCAGACAGGGCTCAGGTAAATATTGGTCGCTATGCTGTTTTTGCTTCAATGGTTCTTGCTGTATTGTTTACATGGAATGATGTTTTAGGAATTGGTGGAGTTGGAGGATTTACATATATCCAAAAGTATACTGGATTTATTAGTCCGGGAGTTTTTGCTATGTTCTTCTTAGGGATGTTCTGGAAAAGAACTACAGGAACAGCAGCTATTGTGGGTGTAATTGCAGGTTTCTTATTGTCAGTTTTATTCAACGAATTTGCACCAGCGATGTTTGGAAACGAAACATTATTATACACAGCCTGGCCAAATGGTAAAGGTGGTTTCGAAATTCCATTCCACGTTTGTATGGGATTATCATTCTTGTTTACAATGATACTTATGATTGCGATCAGTTTTGCAGGACCAAAAGTAAATCCAAAAGCATTCGAATTGGATACTGAAATGTTCAAGGTAAAACCTCAAACTACAGTATTAATCATTATCACTTTATTAATTATCGCTGCTTTATACGTTAAGTTTTGGTAAGAAATTAGAAGTATTTAAATTTAAAAAATGTGAAATCGAATTCGTTTGATTTCACATTTTTTATGTTCTCAAAACACTTTTTATTTATTGGAAATAGAATTGGTTTAAACACAAAATGCACAAAGAATTACGCTAAGTCCACAAAGAAAAATGAAATATAAAAAAACCTTCTGTTAAGAGAAGGTTTTTAAATTTAAAGCTAATTCTATATTAGAAGTGTAATGCAAATCCAATGTTTAATTGAAAAACATCATCATAAAAATCATCGTTTAATGATACATTATAACGGATTCCTGGCTCGATTGAAACGTTTTTATTCAGAAAAATAGCGTAACCTGCTTGTAAACCTAAATAGGAAGGGTTTTCATCGAAATCTTCATAATTCACTCCATTATAAGAGATTTCTAAAGGGAATTTACCAGCAGCATAATATTTCAATCCTAGTTTGTAAGCAAAGTTACTTGCAGAGTAATATTCGCCAAAAGCATCATCGTAAAAAGAAGTTTCTCCAAATCCTAATCCAAATTTTAAAGCTAGTTTGTCATCAACAAAATATCCTGCTTCAGCACCAACATTATAATCTGTTCGACCATCTTCTGACCATAAACCTATTGAAGTGTTTCCAACTTTCTCGCCAAAACCAGTGTTTGCTTCAATTAACCAACTTCCTTTAGAAATTTGTGATTGTGCATTGGCAAAACCAAATGCTAAAACAGCCATAGCTGTAAAAAATAATTTTTTCATTTTATATTCTTTTTTTAAAACAGAATATGAAACGCATTTTACAATCATTTATTTTTTAGTGTTATTAAAAAAAGCATAAAAAAGATAATATTTTAAAAGCAACAACTTAACTCCAATTACTGCACAAAATAAAATCATATGAAACTAATCCTTAAGGTGTACTTTGCGATTAAATTGGTGAAAAATTACATTTTTTTTATCACATAGGTTACAATTCCCCAAATGATGAGTTCATTTTCTTCGGTGACTTTTATGGGAGTATAATTGCTGTTTTCGGGCATTAGGTAGAGACAGTCTTTTTGTAATTTAATACGTTTTACGGTGAATTCTCCATCAATAAAACAAATAGCAATTTTGTTGTCTTGCGGTTCAATGCTTCGGTCTACAATAAGTACGTCTTTGTCATTGATACCAGCATCAATCATTGAATTTCCTTTTACCTTAATATAAAAGGTTGCTAGTGGATTTTCGCTCAATTCTTTATTCAAATCGATATTATTCTCCATAAAATCAGCTGCGGGAGAAGGAAATCCTGCCGAAACACCATCTGGAATAAAAGGAATTTGTAATTCACTTTCATAATCTGGTTTATAGAAGCTGAGTTTTTGGACTTTTTTCATTCGCATTTTATTTCGAGAATCTCTTTAAATTTAGTAGTGTATTTGTTAGATAAAAGTTTCTGATTCATATCCCAGGTAAGTTTTAAATTTTGGGTTGCCAATTTTACTTTGGTATCACCAATCTTCATATTGAGCTGATCCATTACTTTCATCAGAGCCAAATGTTTGGGATTTTCTTCTTCAAACAATTGCAATTGTTTTTGGTTTTCGCCAATGAGTTCGCTAACAATTACACCTGCTTTTTTGAATTTCAAATGCTCGTTGCCTTGATACAATTGTTTAAATAATTCAATAGCCGCATTAGAAATAGTCAAAGTTGAATTAGTTCCAAATGGCAATGTAATGGCGCTATTAAAATAGTATTTGGATGTTTTTACAGTATGTTTGTCAATAACGAGCATGACTATTATAGTATGGCAACAGGATTGTTGTTTGCGTAATTTCTCGGCGCAAACGGCTGCAAAAGTGGCGATACGTTCCCGTAGTAAATCAAAGTCGGAGATTTGTTTGGGGAAACTTCGGGTAATGGCAATACTTTTCTTTTGTACTGCAATAGGTTCCAAATCTAAAACCGATTTTCCTTCTAATTCTGCTTTTAACCGAAGACCTGTTACGCCCATTTCTCGTTTTATCCAGACTTCGTGTTGTGGTTGTATAAAATCTAAGGCGGTATTGATGTTTCTTAACTTTGCTTTTTTACGCATTCGGTAACCAATACCCCAAACATCTTCAATTTTAGTCCATTTTAACGCTTTAATCCGTTTTTCTTCTGAGTCAATAACATAAACACCTTGGGTTCTGTTCTGGAACTCTTTAGCAATTTTATTGGCTACTTTAGATAAGGCTTTGGTTTCTGCAAATCCGGTGCATATTGGAATTCCAATCCATTTTCGAACCCGATTTTTCATTTGGAGGCCATAATAATGATAATCTGGAATAGTTAAACCATCGAAGTTCAGAAAGGCTTCGTCAATGCTATAAATCTCTACATTCGGCGTAAACTGATTTAAAATTTGCATTACACGCTGACTCAAATCGCCATAAAGTGCATAATTAGAAGAAAAGAGTTTTATGTTTTTTTCTTTTACCAAATCTTTAATTTGGAATGCTGGAGCGCCCATAGGAATGCCGGCTGCTTTGGCTTCATAACTTCTGGAAATTACACAGCCATCATTGTTAGATAAAATTGCAACAGCTTTACCGTTGAGTTCCGGTTGGAAAACACGTTCGCAGGAAGCATAGAAATTATTACAATCGACTAAAGCATACATGATACAAAATTACGGAATAGAGTTGTTGCCGAATCCTGTTCTAGAGTTAATTTTTTAGATATTTTGAAAGCAATTTTCATTTTTTGAAATAATAAGAAAGTTGTGTTTGTAGTCAAAAACTATGCTATTTTACCTATTAACTGTTCTGTATTGTCATATTTTAACTAAAACGTTTTCGTAAAAGGTAATATAGCATAGAAATATGAAAAACCACTGTAGTTTAATTCTGTATTGCCGTACTATCTTTGTCTCAGTTAAAAGAAGTATAAATCTAAAATTTCGAATTATGAAAAAGATTTTAAAACTAAGTTTCGTATTGGTAGTTGTTCTAATCGCTATGAATACTCGTGCAACTGGCGTTAAATTTTTTAAGAATGAAAAAGCTAGTCCAAAAAAGATGGTAACTTTTGCTCTAAATGATGTAAATAAAGCTAATGTATCTATTTATGATGCAAATGATAAATTGTTACATACTGAGAAAGTGTATACGCTGAATCTGAATCCACTTAAAGCAGAGGAAAAAATTGTTAAGACTTACGATTTTAATCCTCTAGCAGATGGAGTTTATCACATAGTAGCGGAGTCTAATACTAAGGTTATGAAATATGAAGTGCTTGTAGTGAATGAAACTGCAACTATCATGTCAGATCCTTATTCAGAGGTTTACAAAACGGTTGCGGTTAAATAATTAACTTTGGTTAGGTTAGTAGTTAGAAAGACTCCTTTTTAGGGGTCTTTTTTTTGCACTTACTCCAAAAATGACTTCAACTCATATCGATATTCCGAAGCATTTTTTCCAGTGAATTCTTTGAACGTTTTATTAAAATGGCTGAAATTATTAAAACCGCTTTCAAAAGCAATTGCCGAGATGCTAATGGGTTTTTCTGCTAATAATTTACAGGCATGAACCAATCGGTAATCATTTACGAATTTGGTAAATGTTTTATGGGTTATTTTTTTAAAATAGCGGCAAAAGGAAGGTACGGTCATACTGACTTTCTCTGCAATTTCTTCTAAACGAATCGGTTCTTTAAAATGGTCTTTTACGTAATTAAAAATGGAGTTGATTCTTTCATTGTCCTGAACGTGCATTTCCATTCGAAAACCTTCGGCGTTTAAAACCGTAGCATCTTCGGTGGCTAATTCTAATTCATTCAAAATTTCGATAATACTTAGTAATCGTTCAAATGGAGTTTTGTCTTCCATTTTTCCAATTTTCTTCCCAATTTTTCTTTTTGTTTTTCCTCCAAAGGTGATTCCTGATTTGGCTTGTTGTAATAAATCCTTAATGTTTCGCATTTCAGGAATGTTAAAAAAATGTTCTCCCAGAAAATCAGGTTTCATTTGGATCACAATTTCGTTTTTGTTTCCGGTTAATTCATCGGTAAATCCGCAATGAGGTAAATTACTTCCTATTAAAGTCAAATCGCCATTAGTGTAATACGAAATATGACTTCCTACCTGGCGTTTTCCTGCTCCGCCATTTACATAAATCAATTCTATTTCGGGATGATAATGCCAAAAATGAGAGTTGTAATTGATATCGTATTTGGTTAAAGTGAACGAACTTCCGAAAGAAGGCTCTATGATTTTAAGAGTTGGTAGGTTGGATTTCATTGTTTTGGTTTTAAGTTGGTTACACTAAGTTAATAAAAAATGTGTAATATTAACTGTGTTAATAGTGAATATTTTGACAAAGGGTAAGATAGCATACAAAATAAGCTGTTTTTAAATTCTTGTTATTTAGAATAAATAAAAATAATTAAATATATTTGCAAAAAATTAACAATTTAAATAATGAAAAATAAATTCCCCCTAATTGTATTTTTTGGTTTAATAAGTACAATTATGTCTTCTCAAACAGCAAGTATTGTTGGAAAAGTAAAAACATCAAATGTTAATTCACTTGAATCCATCAATATTAAAGTAAAAAGAACTTCTATTTCTGCAACCACAAATAATAGTGGAGAATATGAAATAAAAAACCTAAAAGCTGGTAATATAAATTTATTAGTATCTGCAATTGGTTTTGAAAGCCAGGAAATAGCAGTAGAACTAAAAGAGAATGAAGTCACTGTTGTTCCTGAAATTTTTCTAATTGAAAGTACAAATCAATTACAATCGGTTGAGGTTACTGGTAGAAAAAAATCTTCCTATAAAAATGACAATACTTTTTCGGCAACAAAATTAGAAATGAGAGTTATTGATGTGCCTCAAAGTATTTCATTTGTAACTAAAGAGCTAATTCAGGATCAACAAGCATTACGATTGAAAGATGTAGGTAAAAATGTAGCCGGTGTGAATGAATTTAGTACTTATGATGATATCACAATCAGGGGTTTTAGAAACAACGATAGTAATGGTCGTCTAATTAATGGACTTCGAGGTGTAAATGCCTTCTGGACTAGTCCACTGCTTGTAAATATTGAAAGAGTAGAATATATAAAGGGTCCTGCATCGGCAGTTTTTGCCAATTCAAGTCCTGGTGGAACCATTAATATGATTACCAAAAAACCACTGGATGAAACCCGACAGGCAATTCAATTTACAACGGGTAGTTTCAACACATTTAGAACCACAGCAGATTTTACCGGAGCTGTAAATGATGACAAATCTTTGTTGTACCGATTAAATTTAGGATATGAAAATGCCGATACCTACAGAGATCAAATTGGTAATAAATCTATTGTAATTGCACCGTCTATTTCATTTATTCCTAAAGAAGGAACCCGTTTTAATGCAGATTTGGTTTACACCGATCTGGATACAAAATTAGATAGAGGAAGAACTATTGTTCAGGGAACGACAGATCTTTTTGCAACGCCTATTGGTTTTAACATTGCTCAACCTAATGATTATTTGAAAAGTAAAACATTAGCATTGACCTTATCATTCAGCCAGGCTATTAATGAATATTTGACATTCAATGCTTCTTATTTGAAAGTAAGATATGATGAAGAACTGAACGAACACGGTTTTAACGGATATATTACACCAACACTGATTTCGATGTATTTTAATGATCGAAAAACCATTCAACACGGAAATAATTTGTCTACCTATTTTTCTTCGAAATTCAATACAGGAGTTTTGGAACATCAGGCAGTTGCAGGATATGATTATATAAATGGTGAAATCAATCAGTACCAAAGAGATGCTGAAAATGAAACTGGTAATGTAAGTAATTTTGATTTATCTAATCCAACTTATTCCATCAGACCTATTGAAACTTATAATTTTGCTTCCCCAACATATGATCTTACTAATTATCATACTAATGGTTTTTATATCCAGGATTTAATTAAATATAAAAGATTACAGTTGTTATTAAGCCTGAGACAGGAATTTTATACTTTTCCTGAAAATGCTTCAGTAGGAATTACAGACGGGAAAAAATCAGAAAAAGCATTATTGCCAAAAGTAGGTCTTACGTACAGTATTACTGATAATATTAATGCTTATGGGACTTATGCTACGGGCTTTGAAAATCAAAATGCTGCAACGGTGGGGAATGCAAATGCAGGTGGACCTTTCGACCCAATGACGAGTAATTTGTATGAAATAGGTTCGAAAGGAGAGTTTTTTAATAAAAGACTTTTTATAGGTACAGCTGTTTATCAAATAACCAGAAATAATATATTGGTTAGCGCTAACGATGCGACAAATCCAGATTTATTAGAGCAAAGAGGACAGGAAAGAGCCCGAGGATTTGAGGTTGAAGCTGTTGGTAAAATCAACAATAATTTAAGTATCAATTTGAGTTATGCTTATAATAATGCTATAATTACTAAATCGACTGTGGGCAATACAGATAATAGAGAAGGATTAACTAAAGAAAATGCACCAAAAAACATTAGTGGAAGTTGGATTAAATACAGTTTTACTGAAGGAGTAATTAAAGGTTTGGGGCTTGCAATTGGTCATAGTCAGGTTTCAAAAAGAGAAACATTTGTGAGAGCTTTACAGCTTCCATCGTATGTTGTCTTTAATACAGCTGCATATTACAAAGTAGATCGTTTTACAATTGGAGTTAATTTCAATAACATTTTTGATAAAAAATATTTAGTAGGAGGTTACAATTACCAACGTAACTTTACAGGATCGCCAAGTAATTTCTTAGTTAATGTCGGTTATACATTCTAAATATTTATTTTAGATAAATGAGAAAACTTTTTAATAAAATACATCTCTGGCTCGGACTTGCGTCCGGGCTTGTTGTATTTATAAGCATGCTTGCTGCCAGTATTTTTGTTTGGGATGAAGAATTATCGCTGCGGTATCATCAGGAAAAATATTTTGTACCTGAGGTTAAAAGTGAAGTTTTGCCACTGGATAGTTTGGTAAGTATTGTAAAGGCAAACCATCCATTTGCAGATTATGTTGAAATCAGTCAGGATTCCAGTAGAAGTTATGTCTTTACTAGTTATAAAGAAAATACAAAACCGCATTGGACAGCCGCTTCAGATTTTGAAACCTACAGTAAAATTTTTATTGATCCTTATACTGGTAAGGATTTAGGAGAAGTAGATTTAAAATACGATTGGATATTTAATTTAAGATTATTGCATCAAAACTTGCTTTTAGCTTATGATGTTGGTCATTATATTGTTGGGTTTTCGACCTTATTTATTTTTATATTAGTTCTAACAGGTATTTATTTGTGGTGGCCAAAAAACAAAGCTGCATTGAAACAACGAGTTTGGTTTCGTTGGAAGAGCACCACAAAATGGAAGCGTAAAAACTACGATTTTCATAATATTGGAGGTATTTATACTTTTTTGTTTATCCTTATTTTTGCTATTACGGGACTGGTTTGGACTTTTGACTGGTGGACAAATGGAATTTACAGAATCTTAGGAAATGATCCTGAAAAAGTCTGGAATAAAGCTCCTGAATTAAAGGCTGATGAAGTAAAAGCAGTTAATCCATTAGAAGTAATTATCGTATTCACAAAAGAAAAAATTCCAAATTATACTACTATAGGATTATCACTTCCTGAAAAATCTGAGAAAGGATCCGTTCCACTGACTAGCTTTGTTAGGCACAAAGGGAATTCAGGTTGGGATGAATCCGATAGTTATACTTTTAATAGCCAAACCGGCGAAAATTATTTTAAAGTAAGCCATAATGAGAAAACACTAGGAGCAAAATGGAGAAACAGCAATTATGCTATTCATACCGGAAGTATTTATGGATTGCCTACCAAGATTTTAGCAAGCTTAGTTTCTTTATTCTGTGCTCTTTTACCCGTTAGTGGTTTTTTAATTTGGTGGGGGCGCAATAAAAAAAGTAAATCAAACAGTAATAAAAAATAAAAACAATTCTGTTTTTTAATTTTTGGCACGAATTATGATATTAAAACTTTGGTTAGAAATTTGCTATTTGTTAGTAATTAATTAGTTTGTGTAGTTAATAAAAAAAGCTTCAGGTGGTTCTGAAGCTTTTTTTAAAATTCCCATTATTCGATCCATAACCCAACTTGTGTGTGTTGCTGTTTTTCCGCTGGAAGGATGAAATCCAGTACCCAAAAGTTGTTCTTTCATTGCTCCTACGTGATTGAATTGTACGTTTTCCGGATGCTCTATTGTTTCTGTAATAATTCCGTTTTCATTGTTAAGTACTATAGGATCTTCGTCAAAAATAGAAAATTGAATTGTTCCCTGGCTTCCATAAATAATTACTTTATCTTCTCTGGTTGCAGTACCAAAGTTCCAACTTCCGGTTCCTGTAATGCCACTTTCGTGAAGCCAACAAGCAACAAGAGCATCTTTAGCAGAATATAAATTTTGTTGATTCAGACTAATTCCTGAAACTTCTTTAATATCTCCTAATAGATAATTGAATAAGTCTAATCCATGACTGGCTAGATCATCAAAATAACCTCCTTTAGCAACTTCCGAATCGGTACGCCAGTTGTACAAACCTGATAAATCTTGTTCAGAAGCTGGTTTACTCAAATGCCAATTAATATGTCTTATTTGTCCAATACTATTGGCTTCTAGCCATTTTTTTACTTGTTTGAATCTTGGTAATGAACGTCTATAGTAAGCGGTAAAAAGTGGAAGTTTTTTAGCTTCAAAAGCATCAGAAATGGCTTTGCTGTCTTCATAACTTGGTGCTAATGGTTTTTCGATGCAACATATTTTTCCTGCTTCGGCTACTTTTAAACCGTATAATTTATGAGAATCGGGTGGAGTAGCAATGTAAACTGCATCCACTTCGGGATCGTTGATAAGTTCATCTGCATCCGAATAGTATTTTTTTATGCCGTGTCTTTTAGCATAATCAGCTGCTTTTTCGGCATCTCTGCGCATTACAGCAACAATTTCAAATCCTGCTGTTTTTTGATAAGCAGGGCCACTTTTCTTTTCGGTTACATTTCCGCATCCAATGATTCCCCATCGAATGATTTTCTCATTATTTATAGCACTCATTTTAGTCAATTTAATTACATCCATCAATACCGCAGCTGTCGGCATCTGTAGCGTTCAAGATAGTAATTTTTGATTCAAATTGGCCTTCTTCCCAAACTTTTTCTAGTGTTTTTACAAAAGTTTCTTCGTGTTGCGCACCTGAAATTGCATATTTATTATCGAATACAAAAAATGGAACACCTTGAATTCCTAGCTTTTGAGCCATTTGTATATCCTGTTGTACCTTATCAGCATAAGCATTTGTGCTTAACACTTCGGAAATGGCTTTTGCATCGAGTCCTACTTGTAATCCTAATTTACTTAAGGTTTCTGTATTATTTACGTCTTCTCCGTCTGTTAAATAGGCTTTAAAGAGCAGTTCTTTTAGTTCGTTGCCTAATTGATGTTCTTTGGCTAAATGCAATAAACGATGAGCATTTAATGAATTAGCAATAATAGCTTTTTCAAAATGAAATTCCAATCCTGAATTTGCAGCATTCTGAGTCATGTTTTCTAATGATTCAATAGCCCAATCTTTATCTTTTCTATATTTTTCAGCAAGGTGATCAATTAAATTGTCATCTTCATCGGCTACAAAGTTAGGATCAAGTTGAAAGCTCTTCCATTCAATTTCAATAGCATCCTGATGTCCGAATTGATTTAAAGCATTCTCTAATCTCCTTTTTCCAATATAACAAAACGGACACATAATATCCGACCAGATTTGTATTTTAAGTTTATTTTCCATCTTTATTCTTTTAAAGAGTGATTATGTTTGTATATACAAATGTACTAAAAAGCTTTTGTAACTATTTCTATTTTATACTTTTATTAGCAAAGATGATTTGGGAGTGATTAGTTTAAAAACAAAAAAACCATCAAAATTGACTTTGATGGTTTGTATATTTTGTTGAATTTTCGATTATAATAAATCCAAAACAAATGATGGAAATAATCCTAACGCAATATTCAATACAATAGCAACTACAGCAACGGCATAATATATACTTGAAGTAGGTGTTTTAGCTTCATTAGGTTCTTTGGTATACATTGCTAAAATTAATTTGAAGTAGTAACCCACACTAATGATAGAATTGATTACAGCTATTATAACTAAAGCAATAAATTCAGCTTGAATGGTTTGAGTGAATAAAAACAATTTAGCAAAGAAACCTCCAAATATTGGAATTCCAGCCATAGACAATAACGAAGCAGTTAGTATTGCCGCCATTAATGGATTATTTTTTCCTAAACCATGAAAATTAGTAATGTCTTCATTTTCTCTGGTTTTACAAACATATAATATCACAGTAAATGCAGCGATTCCAGCCAAGGCGTAAGCTGAGGTATAATACAATAATGTTCCAGATGATTTTTCGGTACTTAATAATGTCATTAACATAAATCCAGCATGCGAAATACCTGAAAAAGCCAACATACGTTTTACGTTGATTTGACGTAAAGCCATGATATTCCCAACAGTCATCGAAGCAATAGATACAATTACAATTATCAATTGGAATGCAGGAGAAATATCAGCATTCATGGTTTTTACTAATTTGTATAAGGTGGCAATGGCTACTACTT
>Ga0247805_1001255_pt1 | contig 12250 bp, 6 predicted proteins | sample UWRJL044104R1_FD_180930 | JGI IMG/M metagenome (GOLD analysis project Ga0247805, IMG submission 180930) | Plant litter microbial communities from Arlington Agricultural Research Station in Wisconsin, United States - UWRJ-L044-104R-1 | ecosystem: Environmental > Terrestrial > Plant litter >...
GCGATGAGCGACTGGAGCTGCAGCCAGTCCTGAACTAGACTGCGAATCAATGGATATATTTTATACCGCATTTGATTCGGTACTGGTACCTTAATGTTAAAATTGCCTGCATAAACTTCATAAAATATGCCTCTGGTAGTGTTTATGCAGGTAATTTAAGATTCTCCCCCTCTTTGTTTAAGCATTTCACCCCTTGAAGATTTCACCTTCGCTTAAATTAGCCTTACCAAATATATACAGTTATGAAAGCACAACTACTTAAAGTTTCCTTAGAGCCTGCTCAATCATTTAGTGTAAGGCAGGATTTGCAACCTTCTATCAACAACAAATGGCACTACCATCAGGAAATTGAGTTGATCTATTTCAATAATGGTGACGGAACACAGTTTATTGGGGATAGTATTAAAAGGTTCAAGTCTGGCGACATTGTTTTATTGGGTGCCAACCTGCCACACTATTGGCGGTTTGATGATGTTTATTTTGATGAGGTAAATCCCGCCCCGGCGGATGTAAGGGTAGCACATTTTAGCAACCAGTTGTTCGGCGATTTCTTTTTGAACCTGCCAGAAAACAAATTACTGAAAGATATATTGGAAAAAGCAAAGCGTGGCGTAAAGATTACCGGTCCTAATAAGGAGCTGGTGGCGGAACTGATCACAAAAATGCTGACTGCTGAAGGCACCGAAAGGATCATCATTCTGATGCAGGCCCTGATGGAAATTGCCAAATCAACACAGTTGGAGGTACTGTCTTCTGTCGGCTTTCATTACGACCTTGAAATGGTGGAGAAAGACAGGATCAATGACATATATGATTATACCTATGCCAATTTTAAAAATAAGATCTATCTCGAGGAGATAGCCGAAGTGGCGCGGATCAGTCCGAATTCCTTTTGCCGTTATTTTAAATCGCGTACGCGTAAAACCTATTCTCAGTTTTTGATTGAGGTAAAGGTAGGCCAGGCTTGTAAGTTGCTGATTGAACACAGCCTCAATTTGAAGCAGGTATGTTACAACAGTGGCTTTAACAACTTTGCCAGTTTCCACAAGTGCTTTAAAAAGATTACAGGTAAAAGCCCGCTCTGTTACCAAAAAGAGTTTGTTACGGCCTGTGCATAATATTTGACCTGGTTTTGATACGTGGTTTGCAGGCATATGCTAAAATAGTTGATGAATACGCCAAAAGCGCAAAATAAAAACCAAATGCGAATGATCAATTTAGCGGATACCCCAGATGGGGTATCCCATCCATTATTACATGTTAGATAATTAGAAGTGAAGAGAGTTAAGCTGGTATTTTTTTTAGGATTGCTGATCTGCAGTCAGGGTATTTTTGCGCAAAACAAGCAAAGGTTAATTAAAAATTGGGAATATTTAAAAGGTGATTTAGGCGGTGTATGGGAAGCTGTCCGGCCTGTAAAGGAGGGAAACCCGGAAAGCGTTCCTTTATGGCAGACCGTAAGTTTGCCCCATTGTTTCAATGCACTGGATGCCGTTGATCCGGATGTGAACTATTACCAGGGGCCAGGATGGTACCGCAGTACTTTAGCTGTAAAGAACCCGTATAAAAACGGACGTACTTTATTGCATTTTGAAGGTGCAGGTCAGAAAACCCAGGTCTATATCTACGATAAAAAAGTAGCTGAACATGTGGGCGGCTATGATGAATGGACGGTTGACATCACAGATGCGATTAAAGCATTGCCGCAAACAGAGGCATTTAACAAGCAATTTAACGGGAAGATTCCGGTGGAGATCCGTTGCGACAACTCCAGGGATCTGGAGATGATTCCCTCGGATTTATCGGATTTCAACGTGTACGGGGGACTTTACCGTTATTTAAACCTGGTATATACGCCAGAAGTTTCGATAGATAAAGTTTTTGCCAGCGCAAGTGTGGATGCTAAAGGGAGTGTAGGCAAGTTAAATGTGTCTGCCAGGTTATTGAACCCGAACGGTGTAGATACCATTGCGGTGAAAATTACCCTAAAAGATCCGGAAGGAAGGGTAGTCGGCAATTGGGAAAACCAGGTGAAAGATTTTCACGGCGACAAAGCCTTGTGGGAAACCAGTATCAAAACACCTAAATTATGGTCAGATGTCAATCCGAACCTGTATACCGTAGAGACGAGTGTAACCGCAAAAGGCGAAACACATGTACATCAGGAAAAGATTGGCTTCAGGAATTTTGAATTTGTGAAAAAAGGCCCTTTCCTGTTGAATGGAAAGCGCTTGTTGCTGCGCGGAACGCACCGCCATGAAGATCATGCCGGCGTTGCAGCAGCGATGACGGAAGGTATGATCCGTGAAGAAATGCAGATGATGAAAGACATGGGGGTTAATTTTATCCGTTTGGGCCATTATCAGCAATCCCGTATTGTGCTTGACCTATGCGACAGCCTTGGAATCCTGGTTTGGGAAGAAATTCCATGGTGCCGTGGTGGATTGGGTGGCGAAGTATATCAGGAACAGGCCCGCAGGATGCAGAAAAATATGATTGAACAACATTTTAACCATGCATCGGTAATCATTTGGGGGTTGGGTAATGAGAACGACTGGCCCGGTGATTTCAATGAATTTGATCAGCAGAAGATCAGAACTTTCATGAAGGAACTGAATGATCTGGCACATAAACTGGATCCTTCAAGGAAAACAGCCATCCGGAGATGTGATTTTTGTAAAGATATTGTAGATGTATATTCTCCCTCGATCTGGGCTGGATGGTACCGTGGCATCTATACCGAATATAAGGAAGTCAGTAAGAAAGAATTTGAAGGAGTGGATCATTTTCTACATGTAGAATGGGGTGGGGATAGCCATGCCGGACGTCATTCGGAGAATCCTGACAATGCATTGAGCCTGGTGTCAACAGGGAAAGGCGCCGATGAACGTGACGGCGATGCCTCTTTGTTTGGTGGAAGTGCCCGGGTTTCAAAAGATGGGGACTGGAGCGAAAGCTATATTGTAAACCTGATCGACTGGCATTTGAAAGAGCAGGAAAATATGCCCTGGTTAACTGGCGCAGCTTACTGGCCGTTTAAAGATTTCTCTACGCCGGTTCGTCCGGACAATCCGGTTCCTTATATGAACCAGAAAGGAGTGGTAGCCAGAGATTTCACGAAGAAAGAATCTTATTATGTTTTCCAGTCGTACTGGACGAAAACCCCGATGGCACACATTTACGGGCACACCTGGCCAGTGCGTTGGGGCAAAGCCGATGAGCAGAAAATGGTTAAGGTATATGCTAACTGTGAAGAAGCCGAGTTGTTCCTGAACGGAAAAAGTCTGGGTAAGAAGAAAAGAAAGAGTCAGGATTTTCCTGCGGCGGGATTGCGCTGGTTGGTTAATTTTAACGAGGGGAACAATACGATTAAGGTGGTGGCCACCAGTAAAGACGGTAAGGTTGTGACTGACGAGATTAGTCAGCAATACCAAACTGCAAAATGGGGCAAGCCGGCAAAAATTACATTGGAGCAGGTTTCTGAAAAAGATGGTATTGCGGTTATTGAGGCTAAATTATATGACGCCAGCAATGTACTTTGCCTTGATGCTGTAAATTACGTGACTTTTGGCTTAACCGGAGATGGGCATTTGATTGACGATCAGGGTACTTCCAACGGTTCAAGAAAAGTGCAGCTATACAACGGAAGGGCTGTAATTAGCGTAGATTTGAATAAAGGTAAAAATGTAGCCAGTGTAAAAACGGATGGTTTACCTATGAGTTTTCTGACCATTAAATAGAATTGAACATGAATAAGATTAGCCGGATTTTTATACTCCTGTTTGTTGCTCAGATTTCGATTGCGCTGGCTCAGCCCAAAAAACCGGATGCAACTTTGAAACTCTGGTATAACAGTCCGGCTGAAAATTGGAATGAAGCCCTGCCGATTGGCAACGGCCGTTTGGGCGCGATGGTTTTTGGCAATCCGGCCAAAGAGCAATTGCAGCTCAATGAAGAGACGGTTTGGTCTGGCGGACCGAACAGCAATATCACCTCCGAATCGGGCGCCGCCATACCTCAACTCCGCAAACTGCTTTTTGAAGGCAGGTTTGAGGAAGCCCAGGCCATTGCCGATGTCCAGATGTTCCCTAAAAAGAACAGTGGCATGATTTATCAACCAGTTGGAAACCTGTTTTTGCAGTTTAAGGGCCATGATCAGGTGAAAAATTACTACCGGGATCTGAATGTGGAGCAAGCACTTGCTACAGTTACCTACGAACTTGATGGGGTAAAGTACAAAAGGGAAATCTTTTCTTCGTTTACCGATCAGGTGATCATGCTGCGGTTGACGGCAAGCAAACCTGGCAAAATTTCCTTTACAGCGTTGATGGATTCACCACAGCAAAGTGTGGTAAGGACAGAAAAAGGCAAATTGATCTTATCGGGTTTAACCTCCGATCATGAAGGTGAAAAAGGACAGGTTAAATTTGAATCACAGGTCAAAGTACTGGCCGATGGGGGAAAGCTTATTTTGCAAAACAATAGCTGGGTAGTTGAACAGGCAAATTCTGCCACGGTTTACATAGCTATCGCTACGAATTTTAAGAATTACCATGACCTGAGTGTGGATGCTGACCTTAAAGCATCTTCTTGTTTGGACCAGGCGGTAAAGAAAAATTATGCAAAGGCTTTAGCCGGTCACATTAAATTTTATCAGCAATATTTTAACCGGGTTAAGTTTAACATCGGTGTAACCGATGCGGTAAACAAACCAACAGATCAGCGCATTGCTGAATTTGCAAAGGCCAATGACCCGCACCTGACTGCCTTATATTTCCAGTTTGGACGTTATTTATTGATTTCAAGTTCCCAGCCGGGCAATCAGCCACCTACTTTACAAGGAATCTGGAACGATAAAATGCAGGCACCGTGGGACAGTAAGTATACCATCAACATCAATACAGAGATGAATTACTGGCCGGCAGAAGTGACCAATTTATCAGAACTGCACGATCCTTTGTTTAAAATGCTGAAAGACCTTGCCGTTACCGGACAGGAAACTGCCAAAGTGATGTATGGCGCAAAAGGCTGGGTAACCCATCACAATACTGATTTATGGCGGATTACGGGTCCGGTAGACCGGCCTTATGCTGGTTTATGGCCCATGGGTGGAAACTGGCTGAGTCAGCATTTATGGGACCATTATATGTTTACCGGTGACCAGCAGTTTTTAAAAGAATATTACCCCGTGTTGAAAGGGGCCTGCCAGTTTTATCTGGATGTATTACAGGAAGAGCCCACACACCAATGGTTGGTGGTATCGCCTTCAAATTCCCCGGAAAACACATATATTCCAGGTAAGCGTGTGTCTATTGCTGCGGGAACGACCATGGACAACCAGTTGTTGTTTGATTTGTTCAGCAAGACGGATAAAGCTGCGGAGATTTTAAAACTGGATACTGATTTCAGGAAAGTATTGAAGACCACCATTGGAAGACTGGCACCGATGCAGATCGGTAAATACGGTCAGTTGCAGGAATGGATGCACGATTCAGACCGCACAGATGATAAACATAGACATGTATCACATTTGTATGGTTTATATCCAAGCAATCAGATTTCAGCACTCAGAACACCGGAACTGTTTGATGCGGCCAGAACTTCCCTCACTTATCGGGGTGATCCGGCTACAGGTTGGTCTATGGGCTGGAAAGTAAATTTCTGGGCGCGCTTTTTAGATGGAAACCACGCTTATAAATTGATTACAGATCAGTTGAAGCTGGTTGGCGGACGTACAGAAGGGGTGAGTACCACAGGTGGCGGAACCTATCCGAACTTGTTTGATGCCCATCCGCCCTTCCAGATTGATGGTAACTTCGGTTGCACAGCCGGCATTGCCGAAATGTTGCTCCAATCGCATGATGGTGCGCTATATCTATTGCCTGCATTACCAGACAATTGGGCCTCCGGAGAAATTAAAGGCCTGGTAGCCCGCGGTGGCTTTGTGGTAGACATCACCTGGAAAAACAGGGAAATTACACAGCTTAAAATACAATCCAGGCTGGGCGGTAATTGCAGGTTGCGCATCAGCGATGACATCAAATTTAACCATGCTAAATTGTCTGCAGCAAGAGGCAAAAATACAAATGCTTTTTACGAAGTTCCTCAAGTGAAAACACCTTTAATTGCTGCTGAAGCAAAGCTAAATCCGGTTGGGGTGCCGACTTCCAAAGATTATGATTTAAACACGGCAGCTGGTAAAACGTATAATTTTTAAGAGAACAGGATATGAAACGAAACGGTATTTTGCCCTTTTTGGTGCTTTTTGGTACATCGGCTGCTTTTGCACAACAAAAGCGCGATGCCAATTTAAAATTATGGTACGACCAGCCTGCCAGAATCTGGGAAGAAGCCTTGCCTTTGGGGAATGGCAAAACAGGGGCGATGGTTTTTGGACGTGTGAACAAAGAGCGGTTTCAGTTAAACAACGGAACGTTATGGTCGGGCGCTCCTGATGCCGGAAATAACCCAAAAGGACCGGCTGCTTTGCCATTGGTGAGGGCCGCTGTTGTTGCCGGAGCTTATGGTAAGGCTGCAGAAATCTGGAAAAAGAATTTGCAGGGCCCTTACTCTGCCCGTTATTTAACCATGGCAGATCTGTTTTTAGATTTCAATTTGAAAGATTCTATTCCGACAGCTTACCATAGGGAACTGGATCTCAATAACGCGTTAAGTACAGTTACTTATACAATTGGTGGAGTTCAGTACAAACGAGAAACGCTGGTCAGTTATCCGGATCAGATCATGGCCATCCGCATGACAGCCAGTAAACCTGGCGCCATCTCTTTTACCACTGGTTTAACGAGTAAATTAAAATATAAGGTTGAAGCCATTGCTGCCAATTACCTGGTGTTACAGGGTAAAGCACCGAAACATGTGGCACATCGGGCAACTGAACCGCAGCAGGTGGTTTATGACGAAAATGAAGGCATGACCTTCCAGGTTCATGCCCGGATTAAGGCGGAAGGCGGTCTGACTACAGCTGCCGGAAATCAGATCACAGTAAATGGTGCCAATGCGGTTACCATATACCTGAGCAATGGAACGAGCTTTAATGGTTTTGATAAATCGTCCGGACTGGAAGGCAAAGATCCTTCCGTGGAAGCTAAAGTAAACCTGCAAAAAGCGTATCTGAAATCTTTTTCGGTGCTGATGAAAGCACATGTGTCGGATTACAAACAGCTGTTTGACCGGGTTTCTTTTCACCTCGCTGGCAATCCGAAACTGGATCAGTTGCCAACGAATGTAAGATTATCCCGTCAGGGTGCTTCAGGGAATGATCAGGGCCTTCAGACCTTGTACTATCAATTTGGCCGCTACCTGATGATCGCAAGTTCCAGACCCGGATCTCAGGCAACCAATTTACAGGGCTTGTGGAACGACCATGTTCAACCTCCATGGGGCAGCAATTATACCGTAAATGCCAATACCCAAATGAATTACTGGCTGGCAGAAAACACGAATCTTTCCGAGCTGCATCAGCCATTGTTTGAGCTGATCGGTCGGCTGGCAGTGAACGGCGCAACTACTGCAAAGGTAAATTATGGGATTAAACAAGGTTGGGTAGTTCATCACAACACGGACATCTGGGCTAAAACTTCGCCATCAGGCGGATACGATTGGGATCCTAAGGGTGCACCAAGGTGGTCGGCATGGCCAATGGGCGGTGCCTGGTTAAGTACGCACCTGTTTGAACATTACTTGTTTACAGGCGACAAGCAGTTTTTACAGCAAAAAGCCTATCCTTTGATGAAAGGCGCTGCAGAATTTATGTTGAAATGGCTGGTAGAAGATCAGAACGGTCGCCTGGTTACCAATCCTTCCACATCTCCGGAGAATATATTTAAAATAAACGGTCAGGAATATGAGGTAAGCATGGCCACGACCATGGACATGGGGATCATCAAAGAACTGTTTACCGATTGTATTGCTGCTGCTAAAGCATTGGGTATCGATGCCTCCTTCCGTGAGGAGCTGCAAAAAGCGAAGGCAAAACTCTATCCATTTAATATTGGACAATATGGACAATTGCAGGAGTGGTTTCAGGATCTGGATGATCCAAAAGACAGTCACCGACATTTGTCGCATTTGTTTGCCCTGTATCCTGGTAACCAGATTACGGTACAAAATACGCCGGAGCTGGCAGCTGCTGCCAAGCAATCCTTAATCCACCGCGGTGATCTGAGTACGGGCTGGTCTATGGCCTGGAAAATCAATTGGTGGGCGCGTTTACAGGATGGAAATCATGCACTGAGGATTTTAAAAGCTGGGCTGACTTTAATCGATCCGGCAAAAACGATTGAACCGAAGGCTGATCCGAAGGCACCTGCGGCGCAATTGACCAATATACAAATGAGCGGGGGCGGTACATATCCAAACCTTTTTGATGCGCATCCACCATTCCAGATTGACGGGAACTTTGGTGCCACAGCTGGTATTACGGAGCTGTTGCTGCAAAGTAATGTGGATGAGCTGAGTTTGTTGCCTGCCTTGCCCGATGAATGGACCGAGGGGAGTATCAAAGGGATTAAAGCCCGGGGGAATTTTAAAGTGGATATGGAATGGAAAGCGGGTAGGCTAACCCGGGCAACCGTCTATTCGGGCTCCGGTGGCAATTGCAGGTTGCGTACGATGGTGCCGGTAAAGGTGGTTGGTACAGTTTCTGCCCCGGCAAAAGGAAGGAATGAGAATCCTTTAAATGAAATGCCTCAAAAACCGGAATTCCATAAAAACGAAAAAGCAACATTACAAAGCCTGGATTTGAAAAAGTCCTACGTCATTGATTTCAAAACAGAAAAAGGAAAAAGCTATTCAATAATTACATTATAAACCCCAGCTATGAACCGAATATTTAAATATTCATGTTACCTGATTTTACTGTTTAGCTGTACAAAGCTGACTGCACAAGATATCAAATGGGAAGCCGTTGGCCCTGGCGTGTGGAAGGGCAGTATTGGTAAACCTGAAAGTTACAACCTCTTGTCTGCTTCTGGTGCTACGCCAGCTATTGAAGGCTTGAAAAGTATAGGTGAGGCCCCATTTCCCTTGTCGAAAGATGAGATTACGGCAAAACTGACAGATGGTAAAACCTACCTGCGGTTTCCATTAGATAAAAAGGAACAGCTTTATGGTTTTGGTTTGAACTTTCAGACGGTTCATCAAAGAGGCAAAATTTTACAATTGCATTCAGACCACTTTGGAGGCAAAGACAATGGACGTACACATGCGCCGACGCCTTTTTATGTTTCTTCTAATGGCTATGGGGTATTCATCAATTCGGCCAGGTACCTGAATGTTTATGCAGGTTCAGCGGTGAAACGCGATGGTGCGAATGTACCGGAGGCCAAGGACAGGAACACCGATAAATCCTGGTCCTCACGCCCGTATTCTGACGGTGTAGAGATATTGGTTCCGGCAGAAGGGGTAGAGTTTTACGTTTTTGGCGGACCGAGTTCACTGAATGCCATTCAGCGCTTTAATCTGTGGAATGGGGGCGGTTGTTTGCCACCAAGGTGGGGCTTAGGTTTTACACAACGTGTGAAAACCTTGTTCAATTCCAAAGATGTAGAAGCCGAAGCTCAGGCTTTTGCAGATAAAGGTTTTCCATTGGATTATATCGGTTTAGAGCCAGGTTGGCAAAGTAAAGCATATCCATGTAGTTTTGAATGGGATCAATCACGTTATCCTGATCCGGCATCGTTTGTGAAAAACATGCTGAACAAAGGTATCCGTTTAAACCTGTGGACAAATCCATACATTTCTCCGGAAGCGCCATTTTATAAAGAAATCAAACCTTTTACTGCAGACCATACCGTATGGTTGGGCGCAGTTCCGGATTTGACAATGCCAGAAGCCAGGAAACTGATGTTCGGGCAGTTGAAGAAAAGCCAGGTAGATATTGGTGTGAGCGGTTATAAATTTGATGAAGTAGATGGTTATGATCATTATTTATGGCCGGATGTGACGCTGTTTCCTTCGGGGAAAAGTGCAGAGCAAATGCGTCAGACTTACGGTTTGTTGATCCAGCGTTATAGTGCGGAAATGTATCACGACCGCAACCAGCGGACTTATGGCCTGGTTAGGGGCTCCAATGGTGGGGGAAGTTCATTTCCGTATGTGATCTACAACGATTATTACAACCATGAGGATTTCATTACGGCATTAATCAACAGCGGTTTTGCCGGTGTATTGTGGACACCGGAAGCCCGTGCTTCTAAAACCGGGGAAGAATGGTTGCGCAGGATGCAATCGGTGGTCTTCTCGCCAATGGCGATGATCAATGCCTGGTCCAGCGGTACAAAACCATGGTCCTACCCTGAAGTGGAAAAACAGGTGAAAGACATGGCGATATTGCGGATGCAGATGATGCCCTATTGGTACAGTGAATTTGCGAAGTATCATTTCCAGGGGATTCCACCATTCCGGGCGATGAATCTGGAACCCGGCTATTTGTCGGAAGTTAAAAAGGAAGTGAAGAGTACCAATTTAGAAGACAATCCTTATGTGGAAGCCGTAAGTAAAGAAGTCAAAGACCAGTATATGGCTGGAGAATCTTTATTGGTAGCCCCCATGTTTGCAGGTAAAGAAACGCGCACGGTGATTCTTCCAAAAGGGAAATGGTTTGATTTTTATACCGGTGAATTTGCTGGAGATGGCCAGGTGATTACGGTTAGCCCGGGATTGGATAAAATCCCTGTGTATGTAAAGGATGGGGGGATCATTCCAATGGGGCCCGCTTTGATGCATGCTGCAAAATCTACAGAAAAACTAGATCTGGAATTCCGCTACTATGGTTCAAAACCGGGTAAATACCTGTTGTATGACGATGATGGTGAGACTTTCAATTATGAAAAAGGAGCTTATAGTTTTAGAACTGTTACGATAACGAAAGGTGCTGATGGAAAACTGAAAACCAGTATCTCGGCTGCTGAAAAAGGCAAGCCAAATACCGTAAATCAAGTGACGTTTAAAGCCATGACCAAATAGATGGGGAATATGAAAAAAATTCTTGTTGCTGCCCTGCTTTGCTTAAGCGCAGTGGTATATCAATCCTGTTCAACCGTAAAGCCGAAGGCATCTGCTGGCGACCCGATCCAAAAAACAGCGGTTGCTACGCTGCGAAAAACAGTGATGGCGCAAGCTGTCTGGGCCATGCAGCAAAAACCGGTTACCGTAACTGCCGAAAGTTCATCGAGAAGTGCGGGTGGCAAACACGATTTCTATTCCGAAGGTGATTACTGGTGGCCGGATCCTGAAAATCCGGGCGGGCCATACATTCAGAAAGATGGCATGACCAATCCGGAGAATTTTGTGGCGCACAGGTTGGCCATGATCCGTTTCAGCCGAATTATTGGCGCTTTGGCTTCTGCCTACCAATTAACCGGAGATCAAAAATATGTAAAACAGGCAATGGTACATTTGAAAGCCTGGTTTGGAGATGCGGAAACGATGATGAACCCGAACCTGCAATATGCACAAGCCATTAAAGGTCGTTTTACAGGAAGAGGGATCGGTATTATCGATACCATTCAACTGATGGAGGTTGCACAGGGCGTATTGGTGATGCAGGTTGTGATGGATGCAGGTGTTTTAGCGCAAACCAGGAAATGGTTTGGCGATTATCTGGGCTGGCTGATGACGCATCCTTATGGAAAAGATGAGATGAATGCGCAAAATAACCATGGGACTTGCTTTACCATGCAAGTGGCTTCTTTTGCTAAACTGGTAGGTGACGGGAAATTGCTGGCCTTTTGTCGTGACCGCTATAAAAATGTATTGTTGCCAAACCAAATGGCTAACGATGGCAGTTTCCCGAGAGAGCTGGCCCGAACAAAACCTTATGGCTATTCAATCTTTAACCTGGACGCGATGACTACCCTTTGCCAGATTGCTTCTACACCGACAGATGACCTGTGGAATTTTGAAACACCGGATGGGAAATCGATTAAAAAAGGAATTGCCTATTTATATCCCTGTCTGGCTGACAAAAGCAAATGGCCTTTAAAACCCGATGTGATGTATTGGGAAAACTGGCCGGTTGCACAACCTGCATTGGTACTGGGCGCGGCCAAATTTAAGCAGCAAGATTGGTTGAATACCTGGGTAAAAATGGATCATGATCCGAAAGTAGAGGAAGTGATCCGGAATTTGCCGGTACGGAACCCATTAATCTGGCTGAATGAATTGCAACACACATTTTAAATGAGATACACGATGAAATTGAATACTTATGCAAAACCCGCCTTGTTGT
>Ga0247805_1001259_pt1 | contig 12242 bp, 6 predicted proteins | sample UWRJL044104R1_FD_180930 | JGI IMG/M metagenome (GOLD analysis project Ga0247805, IMG submission 180930) | Plant litter microbial communities from Arlington Agricultural Research Station in Wisconsin, United States - UWRJ-L044-104R-1 | ecosystem: Environmental > Terrestrial > Plant litter >...
TGACCGGCAAACGCAACTTAAAGCCGCAGGTGCCGGAACCGGGAAATCATTCCAGTCTGCCGAAGCCTCCTATAACTCCGAAAGGTCACGCATCACCGCCTATGAAAGTCAGTTGCGCCAGCTTGGAATCTCTCCCGGAAAAATCGCCGGAGGGCAGATCGTCTCCCGCTTCCCTCTACTTGCACCAATCAGCGGTACTGTGGGCCAAATAGGCGCCAATACCGGCGCATTTGTACAGCCAGGCACCTCTATAATGGAGGTAGTGGATAATTCGAAGATCCATTGCGACCTGATCGTATTTGAGAAAGACCTGATGAAAGTAAAAATCGGGCAGACGGTAAACTTTCAGCTGACTAACCAGGAGAACCAGCAGATTAAAGGCAAGATTAACGGCATCAATAAATCATTTGAAAATGAGAGCAAAGGCGTGATCGTACATGCGGTAATAGAAAACTCATCTAAGCAGAACCTGATCCCTGGTATGTATGTAACCGCACTGATTAGCGTAGGCAACCAATTATCCCCTGCGGTACCGGTTGATGCTGTTGTACGTTCGGAAGGAAAAGAATATATATTTATCGCAGAAGGAAACGGAGAGAAAATGAATTTTTCAAAAGCTGAAGTTAAAACAGGGGTTTCAGAACTGGGCTATATCCAGATTACCCCACTGCGGAAATTACCAGCTGAAGTAAAACTGGTAACAGGCGGAGCATTTTATCTGGAATCAAAATCCGCGGGCGGGGCAGAAGAATAATCGTATCTTGAAGGTATATATAAAAATATGGCAATCCTTAAATCACTCTTTCTGTTTGTTCTCGCCGGACTATTTGAAATCGGCGGCGGTTACCTGATATGGTTATGGCTTAAAGAAGATGAACCATGGTGGTATGGACTTGCAGGAGGGATAATCCTTGCCTTGTATGGTGTTATCGCTACATGGCAGAGCGCAAATTTCGGACGGGTATATGCTGCTTATGGAGGCGTATTTATTATACTCGCTTTAATCTGGGCCTGGAAAATTGATCATTTCAGGCCCGATAAGTATGATATCATCGGTGCTGCCATTGCATTAATAGGTGCATGTATTATCTTGTACATGCCACGAGGAACACATCAATTGTAAGGCAAGATTGTCATTTCAACATCAAAAAGGACAAAATCAAATAAACACTATAGAATTAGTAGATTATTTATATCTTTGTCAAAGAATTAAACGTTCATTGATTTTTACTTATCCAGAAAGACTGAGGGAACGGCCCTGTGAAGTCTTAGCAACCTCTACACTTGTAAAAGGTGCTAACTCCTATCCACATTATGCGGAAAAGATAAGCGGAAGACTACCCAACCGGTAAAAACCCTCTATTTGTTCCAGTAATTTATTTGTAAGCGTTCCCAGTAAGAAAAAATCAAAAACATATAGTTCTAAGGAAACCTATTAATGTAAATTTCAACAAGCACACAATGAGCACTAATTTTACTAAATCAGCATTCAGTACATTTTTCCCCACTGCGACGAGCATTTCTGGCTTCGTCATGCATAGCTGTTGTTGCTCATAGCACCACCTTGAACAGTTAGCGTTAAATAATCATTTAATTAACCAACCGTACTATCAGTTAAAAAATCCGCAGTGTAATGCAGGTTTTATCCGGGCAGTTTAATCACCCGGGAGGGATTGGTATGTCCGTTAATCTTTAAAAAAATCATATGTTTAAAATCTATAAATATGTGCTCGGGATAGTTTTATCCTTCGCTTTTGTACAGGTTGCCAATGCGCAATCCGTCAATATAACAGGTGTGATTACAGAAAAATCCACAGGGCTCCCGCTCCCGGGTGTCAGCATTTCCATTAAAGGATCCGCCGGCGGAACTCAAAGTAATAATGAAGGTAAGTTTAGCTTAGCCACTAAATCCGGAGATGTATTACGCATTACCTTTATCGGTTATACTACCCGGGAGATTGCAGTAAAACCTGATCAGACCACACTCGATGTAGCGCTGGAAGAAACCCAGAATTCATTAAATGAGGTTGTAGTTACCGCCTTAAACATTACCCGGGAGAAAAAATCACTGGGTTATGCAGTACAGGAACTGAAATCCAAAGATATAGCGGAAGCCAAAGAAACCAACCTTGTTAATGCCTTATCAGGTAAAGTTGCAGGGGTACAAGTAACGAATAGTCAGGGTGACATGGGTTCGTCAAGGATTATCATCCGCGGGGAAACTTCTATCTCCGGAAACAACCAGCCTTTATTTATTATAGACGGTGTTCCGGTAGATAATACGCAGAACCTGGGCAACGCCGGGTCGAGGGATTTCGCGAATACTATCTCAGATATCAATTCGGAAGATATCGAATCGATGAGTGTACTTAAAGGACCGAATGCCGCAGCCTTGTATGGCTCACGTGCCGCCGCAGGTGTAGTTTTGATTACTACTAAAAAAGGAAAAGGTTCAAAGGGACTGGGCATCACAATTAATTCAAATACTTCATTTTCTAACCTGCTGGTATTGCCCGACTACCAAAATTCTTTCGGACAAGGTTCTAACGGACAGTTCAGCTATGTAGATGGTAAAGGCGGAGGTATAAATGATGGGGTTGATGAAAGCTGGGGCCCAAGATTGGACGGAAGGTTAATTCCTCAGTTCAACTCCAATGGCGTTCCTGTTCCATTTGTAGCGCACCCGGATAATGTACGCAGTTTTTTTAATACCGGCCGTACATTGAACAACGGGATTGCATTTACAGGATCTGGAGATAAATATGACTTCCGTTTGTCGTACAACAACCTTGATCAGACAGGGGTAATTCCTAACTCTTCCCAGTCAAAAAACTCCTTTCTATTTAACCTGGGTTATAAGATCACACCTAAATTAACATTAAACACTTATGCGAATTTTGTGAACAGCAGCGCTGATAACCTGCCCGGATCGGGAGGAAGAAGGGCGACAAGTACTATGCTGCAGTTTACCTGGTTCGGGAGACAGGTAGATGTGAACCAACTGAAAACATATCAGGATGCCTTAGGGAACAATATCAACTGGAATAACAGCTATTACAGCAATCCGTATTTTGTAGCTTACGAAAATACCGTAGGCCAGGTCCGCAACCGCCTGATTGGAAGTGTAGAACTGAACTATAAAATTATCGAGGGCCTGTCTGCTAATTTCAGAACAGGTAATGATTATTATACCGACCGCAGGAAGATTAAAATCGCTTACGGAACCAACGGTACGCCCTTCGGTTCTTATGAAGAAGATGCCTATACTTTTAATGAAAACAATACTGAGGGACGTTTGGATTATACCAAAAAGCTGAATAAAGATTTTAACCTGGACATCCTGCTGGGCGGAAACATCCGTACCACCACCTTTGAAAACAACGACCAGCTGGCATCAAAGCTTGCCGTTAACGGATTATATACCTTAAGTAATTCAAGGGATCCGCTGATCTCCTCCAATATATATACCAAGCAGAAAATTTACAGTGCTTTCAGTTCTGCGCAATTGGGTTTCAGGAACTATGCTTACCTGAATTTAACCGCAAGAAATGACTGGTCTTCTACCCTGCCTGCGGCAAACAGATCATATTTTTATCCTTCTGTAAACGGAAGTTTGATCTTATCCGAAGCGTTTGATATTAAAAACGATGTGCTGACTTTCGCCAAGCTGCGCGGCGGATGGTCTAAGGTTGGAAAAGATGCTTCTCCCTATCAGCTGATCAACAGCTACGGGTTTATAGCACCTTTTAACAGCAATCCGCAGCAATATGCCAATTCTATATTCCTCAATACTGACCTTAAACCAGAAACCACAACATCTACTGAAGCAGGTGTGGAATTAGGTTTATTTAATAACAGGCTTCGTTTTGATTTCAGTATTTACAATACAAACAGTGTTGACCAGATCTTAAACCTGGATGTAAGTACATCTACAGGATACAGCCAGAAATTAGTGAACGGCGGAACGATAAATAATAAAGGACTGGAAGTACAGCTGGGTCTGGTTCCTGTTAAAACGGAAAACTTTACCTGGGATATCAATACGAACTTCTCATTAAACCGCAGTGAGGTTAAATCTCTTTACGGCGATATACAGAGTTATGTACTGGGAACAAACCGGACAGTGCAGGTACTGGCAAGTGTGGGCCGCCCTTACGGACAGCTTTTCGGAACTGCTTTTGTAAGAAACGATGCCGGTGATATAATCGTGAAGGCGGACGGTACACCGACAATCAGCACGAGCAAACAGATACTGGGCAAGTTTACGCCCGACTGGATCGGCGGGATTACCAATAGTTTCACTTATAAAAACATTAACCTGAGTGTATTGGTGGATGCGCATGTAGGAGGTAAAATTTATTCCAATACGAACCGTACAGGAACTTACACAGGCGTACTGGCATTAACCCTTGAAGGCCGTGGTGCTGAAAACGGGGGCTTAAGCTATTATTATCCAGGTAACAGTACAGCAAACAAAGCGGTACAGATTTCCGCCGGCGCAATCGCCCCTGGTGGCGCAACGGTATATGACGATGGTCTGGTTTTTAAAGGTGTACTGGCAGATGGTTCCGCAAATTCAACCATTTTACCGGCACAACAGTATTATAAAGGTTTTACCAATGCTGATGAGGCATTTGTTTACAGCGCTACTTATGTAAAATTAAGAGAAATAAAACTCGGTTATACTTTACCGAAGCAGTGGATCAAATCAATAGGATTGCAAAGCGCATCCGTATCAGTAGTAGGCAGAAACCTGTTAATTATCCATAAAGAAGTGCCGAATATTGATCCTGAAACCGCTTTTAATACGGGCAACGGACAGGGACTGGAAGACCTTACACTTCCTGGTGTACGCAATATCGGTTTTAACATCAACCTTAAATTCTAAAATCATGAAGATCAAATCTATCCATATATTATTATCAGGCGTATTACTCCTTTCTGCAGTTTCGTGCAAAAAGGCTCTGGACGAGAGCAATGTTAATCCTAATGCCTCCGAAAGCGCACAGCCCGAGTACCTGCTGACAGGCGCAATCAAATCCTCTTCAGACACCTACTGGGGAACAACCAATAACATGAATTCAAGTTTGCTGTTTGTACAGCATTGGGCGAAAATTCAATATACAGATCCCGACAGGTACATATTTGCTAACAGTGAGTTCCAGGAGCTGTGGAGCACAAGTTATTCCAGGGGGATAGTCAACCTCAACCAGCTGATCAAACTGGCAGATGCGCAGGCAAACACTAATTATAAAGGCGTGGCATTGGTTGTAAGGTCTTGGATTTTCACTTTGCTGACCGATGCTTACGGCGATGTCCCTTATTCGCAGGCTGGCAATATTGACCAGTACCTGTTACCTAAATACGATAAACAGAGAGATGTTTATTTGGGTGTGCTGTCAGATCTTACAGCCGCACAGGCTGCGCTGGATGCTTCCGGAAAAGCGATTAATGGGGATATTATTTACAACAACTCGATCCTTTCGTGGAAAAAGTTCGCCAATTCATTACGTCTGAGGGTTGCCTTGCGTATTGCTGACCGTGAGCCGGAATTAGCGAGACAAACCATAGCGGCTGTTCAGGCAGAAGGTAGTGGTTATATCAGTTCAAATGCGGAGAACGCTAAACTGGCTTATCAGGCTTCGCCAAACCAGAACCCGATCAGTAATTTATTTGACACGAGGGACGATTACAGGGTGAGTAAAACTACGGTGGATCAGCTGGCGTTGACCAATGATCCGAGGTTGCCCATTTTTGTCAGCAAAGCAGCGGCAACAGGATTGTATACAGGTGTGCCTAACGGACTGCTGACAGGTGATGCCGCAGCTTTAGGATTAACACGCACATCAAAACCAGGGGCTTATTTTATTGCCCCTACTGCCCCGGCTGTAATCATCAGTTATGCAGAGGTATTATTTGACCGTGCGGAAGCTGCCGCCAGGGGTTTTACCAGTGAAGACCCTGCCGCTCTTTATGGGCAGGCGATTGAGGCTTCACTGCTCCAGTATGGTGTTGCTACAGCAGATATAGAGACTTACAAAAAAAGCGCTGCCGCTGTTTATGATGCATCAAACTATAAAAAATCTATAGGAACTCAGAAATGGATCGCCCTTTTTGGTCAGGGACTCGAAGCATTCGCTGAATGGAGAAGACTGGATTATCCGGTACTTACACCAGCTGTAGCAGGGTCATTAAACGGAAAAATACCTGTGAGGTTTATTTATCCGGGAACTGAGCAATCTTTAAACGCAGTAAGTTATAAAGCTGCAGTTGCCAATCAAGGAGCTGACGCTTTAACAACAAAACTTTGGTTTGACGTGAATTAATATGCCTGGGACATGTTCATATTACAAAAACATCAACGTGTCAATATAATACTATCAACATGATCACAGTATAAGTTTTATGAAACAAAAAAAGGCCTTCATCGTAAAAAATGAAGGCCTTTTTCAATAAAAAACATTAGTTATTTGCCTAATAAAGCTTTCGCTTTTTCTACCACGTTACTAATGGTAAAGCCAAACACTTTATATAATTCATCCGCAGGTGCGGATTCACCGAAAGTAGTCATGGCAATAATATCACCCTCGTCGGTCACATATTTATGCCATCCTAACGGAGAACCGGTTTCTACCGCCAGACGTTTTCTGACTGCCTTAGGGAATACTTCTTCTTTATAAGCCGCATCCTGTTTTTCAAACAACTCCCATGAAGGCATACTTACTACCCGTGCATTGATTCCTTCTTCTTTCAGTTTAGCCTGGGCATCCATTATCAGCGCCACTTCAGAACCTGTAGCAATAAGGATTAAATCTGGTGTACCTTCCGAATCAGATAAGATATAAGCACCTTTTTCCAATCCTTCAGCTTTACCATACTTGGCCTGGTCAAGCACAGGCAAACCTTGTCTTGTGAATACTAAAACTACCGGTCCGTCAGTATGTTCCAATGCTACACGCCATGCATGTGCGGTTTCATTTGCATCTGCAGGACGGATCACCGTAATATTTGGAATAGAACGTAAGGAAATCAGTTGTTCCACCGGCTGGTGAGTTGTACCATCTTCTCCTAATCCGATACTATCATGTGTATAGACAAAAATAGGGCGGATTTTCATAATCGCAGCCAAACGGATTGGCGGGCGCATATATTCAGAGAACATCAGGAATGTAGCCCCAAAAGGAATTACTCCTGGTGTTAAGGCCATCCCTACTAACGCAGCACCCATAGCATGTTCACGGATACCGAAGTGGAAGTTTCTTCCGCTCCTGTTTTCTGAAGTAAAGGAATCGTATTTTTTTAAGTTAGTTTCTGTTGAAGGGGCTAAATCTGCTGCTCCGCCAATTAATCCCGGCAGACTTTCAGCAATTGCGTTTAACACTTTTCCGGAAGCCTGGCGTGTAGCCATTTTATCTTTCGAAGGTTCAAATACAGGAAGTGAATCTTTCCAGTTTTCTGGTAGCTCCCCTTTTGAAGCACGTTCATAGGCAGCAGCTTCTTCCGGGAATTCTTCTTTGTATTTCGCAAACAGCTCATCCCATTTTTCGTTGGCCGCTGTACCTTTTTTACCAGCCGCCTGGTAATACTCATCTACTTCTGCAGGTACATAGAACGATTTTTCAGGATCAAACCCAAAGAATTCTTTTACCAGTTTAATCTCATCAGCACCCAGAGGTGATCCATGTGAACCTGCAGTGTTTACTTTATTCGGACTGCCATAGGCAATCTGTGTACGTACTTTAATCAGTGACGGCTTTTGTGTTTCCGCCTTTGCGTTACGCACCGCGTTAACAATAGCTGTCACGTCGTTACCATCTTCCACTACCTGTACATGCCAGTTGTAAGATTCAAAACGTTTAACTACATCTTCATTAAAGGCGATGTCTGTGGAACCTTCAATAGAGATATGGTTATCATCATATAAGTAAATCAGGTTGCCCAGTTCGAGGTGACCGGCTAAAGAAGCAGCTTCTGAAGTTACACCTTCCATCATGTCACCATCACTGCAGATCGCATATATTTTATAATCGAAAAGATCAAAACCAGGTTTGTTAAACCTTGCGGCAAGGTGTTTCTGCGCAATGGCAAATCCTATCCCGTTCGCAAAACCCTGTCCGAGCGGTCCTGTAGTTACATCGACACCATCGATCAGACCATACTCCGGGTGACCAGCAGTTTTGCTGTTTAACTGGCGGAAGCTTTTCAGGTCGTCCATAGTTACATCAAAACCGGTAAGGTGCAATAAACTGTACTGTAACATACAACCATGCCCTGCCGATAAAATAAACCTGTCCCGGTTTGCCCAGTGCGGGTTTTTAGGGTTAAAGTTCATGTAGTGTGAATACAGGACATGTCCCATAGGCGCAGCACCCATAGGCATACCAGGGTGACCCGAATTGGCTTTTTGTACGGCATCAATTGATAAGGTACGTACAGTATTTATTGCTAATTCTTCGATATTAGTAGTTGACTCCATCTTGATAAATTTATAGTGTTACTTTAACAATACCTGTTAGGCTCAATTGTTTGCGGGCATTTATTTTGTGACAGAAAATTTATAAACCGAAACGGATTTATATTCTTTGCCGGGCTTAAGAACAGTAGACGGGAAAGCTGGCTGGTTTGGTGAATCCGGGAAATGCTGCGTTTCCAGGCAGAAGGCGGAACGGTATCTATAGGTTGAGTTACCTTTTCCATTATTTATTTCATTTGTTAAAAAGTTCCCGCTGTAAAACTGGATGCCCGGCTCTTCTGTGAGAACTTCCATCACAATGCCAGTTTTACTGCTGCTTACTGTAGCTGCCTTACGCAAACCCGTACCTTTTCTCAATACCCAGTTATGATCATATCCTTTTCCGTTTTTTAATTGCGGGTCTGTATCATCGATATTTGCACCGATTAATTTTGCTTTGGTAAAATCGAATGGCGTGCCTGCAACTTTTTGCAGTTTACCAGTCGGGATCAATGTGGTATCCACAGGAGTGAACTCATCCGCTTCGAGCGTAAGCATATGGTCAGTAATCGTTTTATCGCCCGCACCGTTCAGGTTAAAATAAGCATGGTTAGTTAAATTTACAACCGTTGCTTTATCCGAAACAGCACTATAGCTGATTTTTAAGGAATTATCATCCTCAAGAGAATAAACCACTTTTACGGTCAGGTTACCGGGATAACCCGCTTCTCCATCTTTGGAAAGATAACTTAACTCCAATGTATGGTCGTCAGTTTGTCTGGCATCCCACACTTTTTTATAGAAACCATTAAACCCGCCATGCAGTGTATTTACGCCATCGTTAATCTCCAGCTGATAGGTTTTACCTTCCAGTGTGAATTTACCTTTAGCAATCCGGTTACCGTAACGGCCGATCAGTGCGCCAAAGAAATTTTCTTTTTTACCCTGGTAAGCTTTCAGGCTGTCATGTCCAAGCACCACATCCACCAGCTGACCGGTATTTCCCTTAACCATCAACGATACAACCCTGCCACCAAAGTTGGTGATCGAAGCCATAGCGCCATCTTTATTTTTAAGGGTATATAAATGTATCTGTTTATTATCAGCAGTACCCAGGAAAGCAAGGGAATCGGGTGTATTATACACTACATATTCAGCAGTTTGCAGTGAATCCGCCGCTCCTGTTTTATCAGATGAGGAGTTGCAGCTGACCAATACCCCGGAAACCAGGCCCAGGGCAAGAAATAATTTTTGATTTGTTCTCATATCAATTTACAGATTTTATATTTAGTTTGTACCAAAGTAGCTAAAAATAAATAAAGCGTCAAAACAACGATTAATATAATTCTTCTTGGCTTTGTGATAATAAATCATTTATTTACGGAATCAATAACTTTGATATTATAAATTACTTGCTCAACTAATGATCGAATACACTACCGAAAACCGGATGCTGATGGCGATAGACTGCATCATCTTTGGATTTGATGGAGAAAACCTGAAGATCTTACTGGTTAAAAGAGCCCTGGAACCCGAAAAAGACAAATGGAGTTTGATGGGCGGATTTATTTCCACGAATGAAAGCCTGGACGAAGCGGCGAACAAAATCCTGTTGCAGCTGACGGGTCTCGACGGGGTCTATATGGAACAACTGCAGGCATTCGGAAATCCTTCAAGAGATCCTAAAGATCGTGTAATTTCAATTGCCTACTTTGCATTGATTGATATCAATAAATATGAAACACAGCTGAGTGAAAGGTACCATGCAGAATGGTTCCTGGTCAGTGAAATGCCAAAGCTGATTTTCGACCATAATGAAATGGTGGAAATCGCCAAACAAAAAATCAGGTATAAAGCCGCTTTACATCCCCTGCTTTTTGAGCTTCTGCCCAGAAAATTTACGATCCCGCAGTTACAGAGTTTGTATGAAGGTGTGTATAACACCAAAATTGATAACAGGAATTTTATCAGAAAATTAACATCCACCGGATTGCTTATCAAACTGGAAGAAAAAGATAAATCCAGTTCTAAAAAAGGGGCGTTCTATTTTAAACTGGATAAGAAAAAATATAAAGCAAAATTCCAGGCATTTCTTAATTTTATTCCCAATCCGGAAAATCTGATTAGTTAATTTCTCGTCAGACTGTTAAATAAGGCCTGTAGTAAAAATCTATAAGTTAAAAAACCACAAAAAATTTCATTTACTAAACAAATAAACGTTAATTAGACATTTATTTATTATATGAAACCAGATATATATGTAATCGGGGTGGATTACGGATCAGACTCCGTCCGCTCGGTACTTGTGAACGCAGAAAATGGACAGGAGATTGCATCTTCAGTCTTCAATTATCCGAGATGGCAAAAAGGACTTTTTTGTGATCCGGCAATCAACCAATTCAGACAACATCCTTTAGATTATACCGAAGGACTTGAATATACAATTAAGCATTGTCTGGAGCAGGCTGGCGGACAAGTTGCGGCTGATGCGGTAAAGGCTATTGCGGTAGATACCACAGGTTCAACCCCTGTTGCGGTAGACGAAACCGGAACGCCGCTTGCCTTACTACCGGAATTTCAGGACAACCCACATGCGATGTTTGTATTATGGAAAGACCATACAGCGGTAAAAGAAGCTGCGCAGATCAATGAACATGCTGCAAAATTCGAAATCAATTACTTAAAATACGTTGGTGGGATTTACTCTTCTGAATGGTTCTGGGCAAAATTATTAAGAACATTGCGGACAGACGAGAAGGTGAGAGCTGCCGCCTATTCATGGGTAGAACACTGTGACTGGATCCCTTTCCTGCTTACTGGTGGTTCTTCTGCTAAAGAAATGAAACGCAGCCGTTGTGCGGCAGGACATAAAGCGCTTTGGGCAGAAGAATTTGGTGGCTTGCCTCCCAATGATTTCTTTAAATCTTTAGACCCGCTGCTGGATGGTTACACTTCCAGGTTATTTACTGACACTTATACTTCAGATGTTCCTGCTGGCAACTTAAGCCAGGAATGGGCGGAAAAACTTGGTCTAAGCACCAGCGTAAAAGTTGGCGTAGGCGCTTTTGATGCGCATATGGGTGCAGTGGGCGGACAAATTGAGCCGTACCACCTGAGTAAAGTAATGGGGACTTCTACTTGTGATATCCTTGTTGCACCGACTGCTGATATGGAAGGCAAACTGATCAAAGGGATTTGCGGACAGGTAAATGGTTCTGTAATCCCGGGTATGGTTGGCCTGGAAGCCGGCCAGTCGGCCTTCGGAGACACTTACGCCTGGTTTAAGAATATCTTAAGCTGGCCGTTGAGAAACCTCCTGCACCAGTCGTCCCTGATCGATGCTGCAACAGCTAAAGCATTGGAACAGGAGATGCTGGATAAAATGATTCCCGAATTAAGCAAACAGGCTGCGCTGCTGCCGAAAAATGAAGATGATGAACTGGGTATTGACTGGTTCAATGGCAGAAGAACACCGGATGCGAACCAGGAATTAAAAGGTGCGCTGAGCAATCTTGACCTGGGTACCGACTCACCCCGCCTGTTCAGAGCCCTGGCAGAAGCTACCTGTTTCGGAGCGAAAAATATCGTAGACCGTTTTATTGCTGAAGGTATCCCGGTTAAAGGGATTATCGGTATCGGTGGTGTGGCAAAAAAGTCGCCTTACATCATGCAGATGATGGCGGATGTGCTGGACATGCCAATCCGTATCCATCGTTTTGAGCATACCTGCGCACTCGGTGCTGCAATATTTGCATCTGTTGTAGCAGATATCTATCCGACAATAGAAGAA
>Ga0247805_1001260_pt1 | contig 12241 bp, 12 predicted proteins | sample UWRJL044104R1_FD_180930 | JGI IMG/M metagenome (GOLD analysis project Ga0247805, IMG submission 180930) | Plant litter microbial communities from Arlington Agricultural Research Station in Wisconsin, United States - UWRJ-L044-104R-1 | ecosystem: Environmental > Terrestrial > Plant litter >...
GCGGCCGTGAAGACGTGACCGGACGCCAGCGGGAGCGTCGCGAGCAGGTACTCGTACGCCCGGATCATCGGGGAAATGTCGAACGCGCCGACCGTCACCAGTGCGGGCACCGCGATCTCGTCGACGTGTCCGTAGGCGGGCGGATCGAGCGGGATGCCGGCCGGCTGGTTGTCGCCGTGCTCGATGTTGGCGAGGGCGAGCTCGTAGGCGCGCGCGACGAACGCCGGGTCGAGGTCGTCCTCCGAGCGAGTCGGTCCGAAGTTCCAGAGTTCAACCTCGCCGCGCAGCAGCTTCTCCCACTCGCCGGCGGCTTCACGCGCATCGAGTTCGTCGAACAGTTCGCGCTCACGGTCGGTGAGTGGTTCATCCGGAAATCCGCCCGGGTTGGAACCGAGCACGACGAGGCCGCGAACGCGATCGGGCTGCGACAGCGCGACGTCGATTGCGATGCGGCCGCCCCGAGACGCACCGATGACCGTGGCCGACGTCACGCCGAGGTGATCGAGTACGGCAACCGCATCATCCGCATCCGTGTACGGAATCGACTGCGCGGTTGTCTCGCCGAACCCGCGAGTGTCATAGCGGATGACGTAGTGGTGAAGGGCGAGTGCCGTCACCTGTTCGTCCCACATGCGCAGGGTGGCGACGCCGGCGTGGATGAGCAGCAGGGGCGGAGATCCGGGGCTGCCGTCGGTTTCGTAGTACAGCGAGGCTCCGAAGACGTCGAGGTGCGGCATCCGTCAAGGGTAGTAGCGGGGCCCGAGGACCTCTACTTCGGCTGTTCGATTCCGAGCGCGTTGCCGTCCGGATCGAGGATCCAGGCCGCCCAGGCCGACCCGCGGTCGGCGATGCCGTCGACGGTCTTCAGCTCGTCGCTGTCGTAGTTCTCCGGTTCGATGCCGCGCGTCTTCAGCCAGTCGAGCTCTGCCCGCAGGTCGTCGACCCGCCAGGCTGCCTTCGTCTGTTCGTCCTTGCTTCCGGTGGTGCTTGCGGTGACCGTAATTCGGGTCTCGCCACTCGCATAGGCGATAGCCCTGTCGGACTCTTCGAGGATGGACAGCTGCAGTGCGTCGGCGTAGAACTCTCGCGACTTCGCGAGATCCTTCGAGAGCAGGACGGCGCCGACGGGGTTGGTTCCGAGCATGGTGGTTCCTTTCGGGTGGATCGGGGTCTCGCTCGAGCCGAACTCGGGCAGGCTTCCGGGTCGGCGCCGATGGGGTTGGTTCCAAGCATGACCTGCAGTGCGCCCCGGTTCGGGCCTGTTCTATTCATCGTCGCCGGAATGCCTCGGTCGAGTGACCGGTTCGCCGCATCTCACGGCAGATGGAAAGGAACGAACGGGGCGCGGCGACCGAGTACGACAGACTTGACGAATGGGTGGTGTGCTGACGGGCTTTGCGATCATCGGTGCGGTCATCCTCATCGGCTACATCGTCGGGCGCACGGGCATTCTCGGTGAACACGCGCCGTACGTGCTCAGCCGCATCGTCTTCTTCGTGCTGTCACCGTGCCTGCTGTTCACGGTTCTCGCCGACGCGGATGTCCACGTGCTGTTCTCGTCGCTGCTCGCGGTGTCGCTCATCACCGCGCTGGTCGCCTGCCTGCTGTTCGCCGGGATTGCCCTGTTCCTGCTCCGGCAGAAACTACCGGAGGCGATCATCGGGTCGCTCGCGTCCGGCTACGTCAATGCCAACAACATCGGTATCCCGGTCGCCGTATACGTGCTCGGTGATCCGGCGTACTCGGCGCCCGTCATCCTGCTGCAGCTTCTCGTTCTCGCGCCGATCTCGCTCACCATTCTCGACGTCACCACCAACGGCCACACGTCTATCTGGCGCAGTCTCGCGAGGCCGTTCAGTAATCCGCTCATCATCGGATCCGCGCTCGGCACGATCCTGGCTATTAGCGGAATCCAGCTGCCGGATGCCGTTATGGAACCGTTCCGCATCGTCGGAGCCGCAGCCGTTCCGCTCGTGTTGATCGCGTTCGGGATGTCGCTGCACGGTCGTCGCGCGCTTGCCCCCGGCACCGACCGTCGGGGTGTGCTGATCGCCTCGACGATCAAGCTCGCGGTCATGCCGATTGTTGCCTGGCTGCTCGCCCGGTTCGTGTTCGGGATCGAGGGCGACCAGTTGTTCGCGGTCGTGATTCTCGCGGGACTCCCGACCGCGCAGAACATCTTCGTCTACGCCCAGCGGTACAACCGCGGGGTGACCCTCGCCCGCGACACGGTGCTCATCACGACGATCGGATCGGTGCCGATCCTGGTGCTGGTGGCGGCGCTGTTGGCGCCGGCGTAACTCGCCCGTCGAGGCGGCTAGAAGATCATCGGACGATCGTCGTCGTCCACCTCGACGTCGAGGTCGACGACCACCGGAACGTGGTCGCTCGGCGCATCGCCCTTGCGTTCGTTGCGGTGGATGCTGGCGTCCGTCACGAGATCGGCGAACGACGGCGACCCGAGGATGAAGTCGATCCGAACGCCCTCGTTGCGCGGGAACCGCAGTTGCTTGTAGTCCCAGTAGGTGTAGCCCTCCGGGATGATCGGGCGCACGACATCAACCAGCCCGATGTCGGCGAAGCTCGCGAACGCGGCCCGCTCTTCGGGTGACACGTGCGTCGACAGGCCGACGATGATGGTGGGGTCGCCGTTGTCGACGTCGGTCGGGATGACGTTGAAGTCACCCATGAGCGCGATGGGGGAACCGGGATTCTGTGCCATCCAGGCCGCGGTCGTGTCGCGAAGTTTCTCGAGCCAGTCGAGCTTGTAGACGAGGTGCGGGTCGCCGAGCGCTCGCCCGTTCGGGATGTACAGCGACCACAGGCGCAGGCCGTCGACGGTGACGCCGAGAGCTCGTGCTTCGAGCGGCTGGTCCGGCCCCTCGGCCCCCTTCAGGAATCCGGGCTGGTTCACAAAACTCGTCTCGGCGTCCGCCATCGGAAGCCTGCTCGCGAACGCGACGCCGTTCCACTGGTTGAGCCCGTGGGCGATGATCTCGTAGCCGGCTTCTTCGAATGCCTCGACCGGAAACTGCTCGGGCTTGCACTTGATCTCCTGCATGGCGAGCACGTCGATGTCTTCGCGCACCAGCCAGTCGACCACGCGGCCGTAACGAGAGCGGATCGAGTTCACATTCCAGGTGGCTACGCGCATGCCTCCAGTGTAGGAACCCGCGCCGACCCACCCGTCCCGAACGGCCACCCCGGAACGTAACTCAGGCAGATTTTCAGACGCGCCGCTCACCTTCGTGGTTTCGGGCTCATCGGGCGAATTCTGCCTGAGTTGCGTTCACTCGGGCAGGAATAAGCGGATGCGATACCGGTGGGTAGGCTTGCCCTGTGACTGACGCGCGTACACAGCTGATCGACTACATCCTCGCGGATGCGGTATTCCACGGTGATTTCACCCTCACGAGTGGAAAGAAGGCGACCTACTACATCGACCTTCGCCGCGTGAGCCTCGACCACCGGGTCGCTCCGCTCATCGGCCAGGTCATGGTTGACCTCATCGGCGACATCGATGGTGTCGTCGCCGTCGGTGGACTCACGATGGGCGCCGACCCGATCGCCGCGGCCGTTATGCACCAGGGCGTTGCCGCCGGGAAGAACTACGACGCTTTCGTCGTGCGCAAGGAGCCGAAGGACCACGGCCGCGGCCGCCAGGTCGAGGGCCCTGACCTCGCCGGCAAGCGCGTCGTTGTGCTCGAAGATACGTCGACAACCGGTGGATCACCGCTCAAAGCGATCGAAGCCCTGCTCAAGGTCGGCGCCGAAATCGCTGCCGTCGCCGTCGTCGTCGATCGCGACACCGGGGCAAAAGAAATCATCGAAGCTGCCGGCTACCCCTACTACTACGCGATCGGGTTGAGCGATCTGGGACTCGAAAAATGAGTAACGACGGATCCGACGCTCCCAAGGCGTTCAACTGGGGCATAACGCCTCGGGACCCGGCGATCGTCGCGGCCGAGCAGGAAGCCGCAGCAGCGGCAGCGGCAGCCGCAGCCGCAGAAGCGCAGGCCGCCGCGCAGGCCGCGGGCCAGCCAGCCGCTACGCCGCCTTCGACGCCGGAGCCGTCTTACTTCTCTCGTCCGCCGCAGAACTTTGCCCAGACTCCACCCGCCCAAACTCCGCTGGCCCAGACCCCGCCGCAGCAGTACCAGGCGCCCCAGTACCAGGCACCCCAGAATCCTCCGGTTCAGGATGCTGCCCCGCAGTCACCGGAACCAGCCGACGACCCGTTCGCCATCTTTGCCACCCCGCCGACAGTGCAGGCTCCGATCATCCCGGACCCCACTCCGAGCGCAGCCCCCGCCGAGGCCCACACCGAAACGCCCGCGCCGTTCCCGTGGGAGTCGCTTCCGGGCCCGTCGTCTGCAGCGGCTCCGGTCGAGCAGCCCGCGCCAGCTTTCCCGTGGGAGACGCCGAGCGCCGCCGCACCACCACCTGCCGCACCAACGGCCGCGACGCCGCCCGCAGCATCCGCTCCTCCGCTGCCCTGGGAGACCGCCGCAGCGGCAGTGCCCGCCACGCCACCCGCCCCGGCCGCGCCGGCGTTCCCGTGGGAAACCCCGGTTGCGTCAGCTCCCGCCGAGCCCGCCGCCACCGCGTTTCCCTGGGAATCGGCTCCCGCGCCCGCCGCCGCGCAGCAGCAGGACCCCGAAACATTCTCGTGGGACACCCCGACGGTCGCGAATCCCGTCGCTCCGTCCGAGCCCGCAGCGTGGGACCAGCCGACGGTTGCAACGCCCTACGTCGAGATGCCGACCGAGGCCTACTCCGTCACACCGGAACCGCAGACTTACCCGTGGGACAACCACGAGCCGATCGTCATCGCGCCGGACAACGCCGAGACTGAACTGTTCGCCGCCCAGCCCTCCGCGCCCGAGGGGACAGCCGCGTCGTCAGATCCGATCGATGCGCTGTTCAGTGACACGAACTTCGTCGAGTACGAAGACGAGCCGCTGCTCACGCAGATTCCCTTCGCCGGCAAGTCCGATGCTCCGGTGGCTCCCACGGCGCCGCGCGCGCCACACGCTCCACTGACGTCGACGCAGAAAACCCTGCTCTGGGTGGCTGGCGGACTGGTCGCGGCGCTGATTCTCGTCGGCGTCTTCCTGGTCGGCACAAAGCTCGCCGTGCCGGCGACATCCGCACCGGAACCCGCTGCAACCACGCCGACCGAAGAACTTCCCGAAGACGAGACCCCGGTCGTCACGGGTGAACTCGGTCCGGTCGAGCCGGGTGTCTACCCGTGGAATGCCCTGCTCGGAACCGAATGCCTCGAACCGTTCACCTCGGTGTGGGACGAAGAGTTCACCGTCATTGACTGCTCAGACGAGCACACCGCCCAGGTGACCGCGGTTGGCGAGTTCGACGACGAAGCCGGCGCAGCGTATCCGGAAACCGAAGAATTCGGCACCCGCATCGACGAGCTGTGCACCGGCAAAGCCGTCATCAACTTCGCCAAGGCGAAGAAGTACGACGACATCCAGGTCAGCGCAAGCTACCCGGCTACCCAGGAGATCTGGGACGCCGGATCACGCACCTACTACTGCTTCGCCACCCGCGAATCGGGGGACACCCTCAAGGGAACCATCGCCGTCAAACCGAAGGCGGATGCCGCGGAGACCGAGTAGCCGCGGTTCCGAAACAGGCGCTACAGCTCGGTTTCGACCGGCTCGGAGTTCACCAGGTCGGCGACGCTCGCGAGAACTTCGTCCGGACGGAACGGGTAGCGGTCGATCTCGGCCTGGTCGCTGATTCCGGTGAGCACGAGGATCGTGTGCAGGCCGGCTTCGATTCCGGCGACGATGTCGGTGTCCATGCGGTCACCGATCATGCCGGTGTTCTCGGAGTGTGCGCCGATCTTGTTCATCGCCGAGCGGAACATCATCGGGTTCGGCTTGCCGACGACGTACGGCTCCTTGCCGGTGGCCTTGGTAATGAGCGCGGCAACGGCGCCCGTCGCCGGAAGCGGGCCGTCCGCGCTCGGACCGGTCGCATCCGGGTTGGTCACGATAAATCGTGAGCCCGAGCCGATCAGGCGGATCGCCTTGGTGATCGCCTCGAACGAGTAGTTGCGGGTCTCGCCGATGACGACGTAGTCGGGGTTCGTCTCGGTCATGATGAAGCCGGCCTCGTGCAGCGCGGTCGTGATGCCGGCCTCGCCGATGACGAAAGCGGATCCGCCGGGGATCTGCGACTTCAGGAAGTCGGCGGTCGCGAGGGCAGAGGTCCAGATGGATTCCTCGGGAACATCGAGTCCGGATGCCTTGAGGCGAGCGCTGAGATCGCGCGGCGTGAAGATCGAATTGTTGGTGAGTACGAGGTACGGGTTGCCCTGGTCGCGCCACTGCTGCAGTAGTTCTGCGGCACCGGGAACCGGGTGGTTTTCGTGAACGAGAACGCCGTCCATGTCGGTCAGCCAGCACTCAATTTCACGGCGATTGCTCATGCGCCAATACTATTCACTGCCGGTGGCCGGCTTGGGTTCGACCGCGGTGAATTCGGCCAGCGGCAGTCTCTTTCGCATAACTTCGATCGCGGCCGGGTTCTGGTCGACGAGCACGAACCGCCGCTCGAGAGCACCGGCAACGGCGCCGGTCGTGCCGCTCCCGCCGAAGAAGTCGAGAACCCAGTCGCCCTTCGCGCTCGACGCCTGGATGATGCGGCGCAGGATGCCCTCGGGTTTCTGGGTCGCGTATCCGGTCTTCTCTTTGCCGGTCGGCGAGACGATCGTGTGCCACCAGACATCGGTCGGCAGCTTTCCGAGCGCGACCTTCTCCGGAGTGACGAGCCCCGGCGCCATGTACGGCTCGCGGTCGACCTCGGTGTTGTTGAAGTAGTAGCCGGTCGGGTTCTTGACGTAAACGAGAATCGTGTCGTGCTTCGTCGGCCACTTGTTTTTCGCGCGGGCGCCGTAGTCGTACGCCCAGATGATCTCGTTGAGAAAGCTCTCGCGACCGAAGAGTGCGTCGAGCACGACCTTCGCGTAGTGCACCTCGCGGTAGTCGAGGTGCAGGTAGAGAGTTCCCGAATCGGCGAGCAGGCGCCAGGCCTCTTCGAGGCGTGGTTCGAGGAACTCCCAGTAGTCGGCGAATGCGTCGTCGTACGAGTACAGGATTCCCTTGACGGTGTCGTAGCTACGACCCTTGAACCCGACCCGGGAGCCGGTGGTCGAACGAGTCGTCGTCATCACCTGGCGGCTCTGCGTGCGACCGGTGTTGAACGGCGGATCGATGTAGATCAGCTGGAACGCGGCATCCGGCAGCTGCTGGATGACCCCGAGGTTGTCGCCGTGCACCACGAGGTTCGGGCTGTCGGGAGTCCAGGGCTGCATCCCCCGAGATTAACAGGAGTGGGTCGCGAAGGTTGCGCGGGGCTGTCGTTACCCTCCTTCGCAGGCTCGGTCGGCGCTGGGGTCGCGAAATCGCTGGCGCGATTTCTCCAAGCTCCACCGCGCTACCCTCGGGTAGTGGCAGAGAACGAGAACCCGAGCGTCGAACTGACGACCAATGGCGTCGGACCGTGGGTGGGCGAACTCCCCGACGACGCGCGCTTCGACCCCGAGTTACTCGAGCGCGGTGACTCCCGCAACGTCATCGACCGCTACCGCTACTGGAGCATGGAAGCGATCGTCGCCGATCTCGACGAGCACCGGCATCCGTTCCACGTTGCCATCGAGAACTGGCAGCACGACATGAACATCGGCTCGATCGTGCGCAGCGCCAACGCGTTCGCCGCCGACACCGTACACATCGTCGGACGCAAGCGCTGGAACAAGCGCGGCGCAATGGTGACCGACCGCTACCAGCACGTCGTCCACCACGCCGACGTCGCCGCGTTCGTCGAGTGGGCGCACACCGCCGGAGTCCCGATCATCGCGATCGACAACGTGCCGGGCAGCGTCATCATCGAGACGTTCGACTTTCCGGCGAGCTGCGTGCTCCTGTTCGGACAGGAAGGCCCCGGCCTCTCACCCGAGGCGATCGAAGCAGCGGATGCCGTGGTCGAGATCAGCCAGTTCGGATCGACCCGCAGCATCAACGCGTCCGCCGCCGCTGCCGTCGCCATGCACGCCTGGATCACCCAGCACGCCTTCCCCGCGTAACGTTTCTCCGCCCCGAGGGAACCAATCGTCGCCTGCCGGACAATTCAGGGTATGAGCGATACTTCGGCCGACGTGCACAAGACCGACTCGCACAAGCCAGAGGCGCGTGAGCCAGACGTTCACAATGCAGACGTTCACAGTGCAGACGCTCACCATGCAGACGCGCACCGTGCAGACGCGCACGACCTGGCGCTCGCGATGGCGGGCGAGGGCGAAGCGTTCGGTCGCATCTTCGATCGGCACCGCGACCGCATCCATCGCCACACCCAGCGGCTGGTTCCCGCAGCCCACGACGCAGACGATGCAGTCGCCATCACCTTTCTCGAAGCCTGGCGGCACCGCGACCGGGTGCGTATCGTCGACGGGTCGATGCTGCCGTGGTTGCTCGTCACCGCGACCAACGTTGCCCAGAACCTGAGCCGCGGCGCTCGCCGCTACCGGGCGCTTCTACTGAAGCTGCCACCGGCAGAGCATCACGCGGATCACGCCGAACTCGACGACGATGGTCCGGCATCCGCTGCGCTGCGGAGTCTTTCGCTCGCCGACCGGCAGGTCGTCACCCTGTGCGTTCTCGAAGGCCTTTCGACCGCTGAGGCCGCGGACGCCCTCGGTGTTCCGGCCGGAACCGTCAAGTCGCGCCTGTCGCGCGCGAAGCAGCGACTCGCGGAGCGCCTGGCACTGCTCAACACCACGCAGCCGCGCCCCACCCACTCAGTGACCAGCACCCCGGAGGAAGCACGATGAACAGCAACACCAACGGCACTGACCGCACCGCAGCCCTCCGGCGAGAGCTCGTTTCAACGGTGGATGCGACCCCCCGCTCACGACGCCGCATCGAACCGCGCGTGGCGATCGCGTCGATCGCTGCCTTCGTTCTCGCGGGTGCCGTAACCGGTGGAGCAATCTCGACGGCCGCCATCGCATCATCCGCCGACTCGGCGACGCCGCTGACGCTCAATGCGCAGTCACTCGCGAACGATCTGGTCGGTACTCACACCGACGTCATCGGCACCCCGTTCCTTCTCGCCGGCCAGGGCAAAACGACCATCGATCTCGGTGCCAAACCCGACGGCGCGAACTCGCTCGCCGTCGCGCTGGAATGTCTCGTCGCTGGACGATTTACAACGAGCGTCAACGGCCAGGACCAGTCCTGGCTGACCTGCACCGACGATGATGCCGCCGACTTTGGCACCGGATCCGCGGGAGGAATGAGCTCGACCTACGATGTGCTCGACGAAGGAAGGCAGTCTCTCGTGATCAGTGGCGAGGGCCGGTATGTCGTGTGGGCGGCCTGGGTCGCGCTGCCCGCCGAGACTGAGACATCAGCAGACCAGGAAGCAGCCCTGGTCGACGGCACGGTTACGCGCGCCGAGTACGAGGAAGCGTTCGACAGGTTCGTGGACTGCATGAGCGAGGCGGGGGAGCCCGTGACGGGGATCAATCGCTCGGGAACCGTCATCGACTACGTCACCACCGGCACTGCGGCCGCGTCCGGAGTCGATCTGGTCTGCTACACCGGCCAGTTCGAGCTGGTCGACAGCACCTGGCAGATCGCGCACGAGTAGCAACGTCGATTAGCGCGCAACCACGACCTTGCCGACCATGTCGCCGGCCTCGACCAGGCGGTGAGCTTCACGCAGGTTCGCGGCGGTGAAGCCCTCGAGCGTGGTGGTGCGCGTCGAGACCAGGGTTCCGGCGTCGAGCAGTTCCGCGGCGCGAGTGAGTAGCCGCTGCTGCTCGACCATGTCCGCGGTTTCGAGGCTCGACCGGGTGAACATGCTCTCCCAGTGCAGCGACATGCTCTTGTTCTTGAGGGCAGCCATGCTGAGGGTGTTCGGATCGTCGATGGCGGCGACGGCGCTGAACGGTTTGCCCGCAGCCGCGTAAGCGTCGAGATTGCTCGCGGTGTGCGGGGAGAAGATCCAGTCGGTGCCGGTCGGGGCGATCGCCTGGACGGCCGCGGCGAGATCGCCGTGGTGGTCGATGACGTGGTCGGCGCCCATGCTCGTGGCGAATGCCGAAGATTCGGGCCTGGATGCCGTGCCGATGATCGTCGCTTTGGTCAGGTGGTTCGCGAGTTGCGTCAGGATCGACCCCACGCCACCGGCGGACGCGACGACCAGGAGGGTTCCGGTGCTCGACGCCGTCAGGCCGAGGCGATCGAACAGTACCTCCCACGCGGTGATCGTCGTGAGTGGCATTGCTGCGGCGTCCGCGAATTCGAGGGTGCGGGGTTTGCGTCCGACGATCCGTTCGTCGACGGCCTGGTAGTCGGCGTTGGAGCCCGGTCGCAGGATCGACCCGGCGTAGTAGACCTCGTCGCCGACCGCGTAGGTCTGTACTTGCGGACCGATTGCGACGACGGTTCCGGCCGCGTCGTAGCCGAGTGTCTTCAAGGAGTCGTGGGCGGCGGCACGGGTCTTGACGTCTACCGGATTGACCGACACCGCCTCCACGCGGACGAGGATGTCGTGCGGCCGCAGAGCGGGAATGGCGACCGTGGTCTCGACCAGGCTCGATTCGTCGCTGATCGGAAGCGCGCGTGGCGACACGATCGCGGTCATGGTGGTCGGAAGGCTCGTCGTCATGGTGCGCTCTCTGTCGAATCCGGTGCTGGGTCCAACAGCGGTCGGCATCCGTCCTATTCCCCGCCCACGGCACAGAGAACGGCCCGCGAAGTCGAAACTCGCGGGCCGTTCGTCAGAGCAGGTAGAAGCTAGCCCTTGAACTTCAGGATGACGTCGTCGACCCGCAGGTACTCGTCCGAGCCGGTCGCTTTGATCGAGTACGAGGTATCGAGCGTTGTTCCGTCGAGGTAGATCGACGTCGCGTAGTACGCGGTGTCGCCGGGCGCCAGCGGCCACTCGTCCGCGTCGAAGCCGTAGGTGTCGTACGGCGCACTGTCGTAACCGAGCAGGATGTGGGCCGCGCCGGTGCTGTCCGAATCGGTCGTGGAGTAGAACTTGCTTCCCTCGAACGTGCCGGTCTGCGAGAAACCGTAGACGTTCAGCGGTGCGTCACTCGGGTTGGAGAGCACGAACGCGACGGCCACCTCGCGGGTGCCCTTCGGGTAGGCATCCTTGCCGGTGTCGGGATCCTGCCAGTTCGAGCCGTCCTTGCTCTCGCCGTACCCGAGTACGTATGCGTCGACCTGCAGGCTGTTCTCGAACTGCTCGGAGCTGATCAGTTCGCCCTTGACGTCGGTTGCGGCCGGGGCTTCTTCGACGGGGGCTTCGGTTTCGACGACCTCGGGAACTGCGGGCTCGGGTGCGGTGGTGCTTGCCGGTGCCTGCTGGGCGCCGGGAATCAGAAAGCTCGGGATGCAGCCGGTGAGGCCCACGAGGAGCGCTGCGGAGACGAGCGTTGTGGCTGTCACGGTGATCGGTGTGCGAGTGGGCAAGGTGTCCCCCTGGTCGAACTGCTGGCGAAATATCGTGCAAACGCACTGTTCCCTTTTGCGGGAATTCCTCACCTTAGCAGGAATGGCCCCCGTCCGGGGGCCACGCCGCGGCCGCTAGCCGCCGATCGGCGACGGACGCAGCTCGCGAAGCGTGCGGTAGCGGCCCTGCTTCGCTGCCGCGAGAGCGGCGACCGCGAGCGACCCCACGAGCCAGACTGCGAGCGGAATGACCGCGGCAATCGTCGCCTCGGCGGTGCCCCCGTAGATCAGCTGGCGCATCCCGTCGACGGCGTGACTCATCGGCAGGGCCTGGTGCAGCAGGGCGAGGGGAGCGGGCAGCGTCTGCCAGGGGAAGGTGCCGCCGGCCGTGACGAGTTGTACGACCATGAGCAGCAGTCCGAGGAACTGCCCGACGCTTCCGAGCAGCGCATTGAGCGCGAGTACGATCGCCGCGAAGGTGATCGAGACGAAGATCATGAACGCGAGCAGCCCCGGCTGGTTGGCGACATCCAGGTGAAGTCCGAGCGTCACGATCAGGAACAGGGCGACCATCTGGACGGCTCCGAGCACTGCCGGGGTGATCCAGCCGGCGAGGGTAGTGCGAATCGGGCGGCGAACAGCCGTGAGGGCCCGGCGGGACAGCGGCCGCACGAGCAGGAAGAGTGCGTAGATGCCGATCCAGGCGGCGAGGCCCATGAAGAACGGCGCGAGTCCGGCACCGTAGTTTCCGG
>Ga0247805_1001262_pt1 | contig 12219 bp, 12 predicted proteins | sample UWRJL044104R1_FD_180930 | JGI IMG/M metagenome (GOLD analysis project Ga0247805, IMG submission 180930) | Plant litter microbial communities from Arlington Agricultural Research Station in Wisconsin, United States - UWRJ-L044-104R-1 | ecosystem: Environmental > Terrestrial > Plant litter >...
TGTTTCAGCTCTGCTTTCAGATCCTCATTAATTTGAAGTCCGTCAATAAATTCTGCCATAGTGTGTGCTGTTATCTTCTGGTTGGTACGTGTAAGGTCTTTTAAGGCCTCGTAAGGATTTGGATAAGCTTCTCTGCGCAATACAGTTTGAATAGCTTCCGCCACCACTGCCCAGTTATTTTCCAGGTCGGCCGCAATAGCTTCTTCATTCAGCAATAATTTATTCAATCCTTTAATTGTAGAAGCTATGGTAATCATAGTATGGGCTAATGGAACACCTACGTTTCTTAAAACTGTAGAATCCGTCAGATCTCTTTGTAATCTGGAAACTGGAAGTTTAGCAGCAAAAAATTCAAAAAGCGCATTCGCTAATCCGGCATTACCTTCTGCATTTTCAAAGTCAATCGGGTTAACTTTATGCGGCATTGCTGAAGATCCAACTTCTCCTTCTTTAATCTTCTGTTTGAAATAGTTTTTGGAGATATACGCCCAGATATCGCGGTCCATATCTACTATAATCGTATTAATTCTTTTCAGCGCATCGCATTGTGCGGCAAACTGATCGTAATGTTCAATTTGCGTGGTGTGCTGCGCACGGCTCAGCCCCAGTGTTTCATTGACGAACTGGTTACTGAATTCTACCCAGCTGATTTGTGGGTACGCAATGTGGTGTGCATTGAAATTTCCGGTAGCTCCGCCAAATTTTGCACTGTTTGGAATTTGCTTAAGGCTTGCCAGTTGTATTTCAAGTCTCTCTGCAAAAACCAGAAATTCCTTACCCAATTTAGTAGGGGAAGCAGGCTGTCCATGAGTATGGGCTAAAAGTGGTACATCTTTCCAGTCAGCAGCGAGTTCTTTGATCCTTTCAATCAGTTTGGTAATCTGCGGATAATATACTTCAGCTAAAGCAAGTTTAAAAGTATAAGGGATGGCTGTATTATTGATATCTTGAGATGTCAGGCCAAAATGAATAAATTCTTTGAATTCCTGAAGACCCAGGTTATCAAAACGTTTTTTAATAAAATATTCTACTGCCTTAACATCATGGTTTGTTACTTTTTCAGTATCCTTTACTTCCTGCGCATCTGCATCGCTAAACCCTGTGAAGATTTCACGAAGTTTACCATAGTTCGAACGGTCGAAACTGCTTAAACCAGCAAGTCCTGTTTCACAAAGAGCGATGAAATATTCAATCTCTACATAAATTCTGTATTTGATCAGTGCAGACTCTGAAAAGTACTTTGCCAGATCCTGAGTGGTGCTTCTGTAGCGTCCGTCGACCGGGGAGATGGCCTGAAGTGAAGATAAATTCATGAATGGGTTTGTTTTTTACTGCCCAAAGATACCCAAATCTATGTCAAAAAAAAAGGCTTTGGATTGATCCAAAGCCTTTTTATAAGGGTAATTCTAGCTTAGTGAGCTGGTTTAACTTCAGTAGTAGTAGTTTTAACAGCAGTATCTTGAACTGTAGAATCTTTAACTGTAGTATCAACGTCAGTAACGATAGTTGAAGAATCAGTTACAGTTGTATCTACTGCTTCAGCTTTGTTTTCTGAGTTACATGCTGCTACTGATAAAGAGATTGCTAAAGCTAAAAAGCCGAATTTAAATAAGTTTTTCATTTGAATACTGTTTAAAATAATTAATTAATTTTACAGATTAATACCCCAAAGGCCAAAAGGTAACCCAGCTTTTTAAAAAAAAGATTAAAGTTTTTTTTGTCTAATATTGGGTTACCATTTACATATAAATGTATTAATAGTGAGTAATAAGTTAAGCAGTTCAGTTCCAACAGATAGAGAGGTAGTTTTAGGTATACTGAATAACTCGGAAGATGTGCTCAACAGGTTGTACATCGGATATTTTCCGATGATTTTGCAACTGATCTTGAATAATAATGGGGATGAAGACGACGCGAAGGATGTGTATCAGGAAGCTATTATTATATTATATAACAAGATAAAGAGCGGAGATTTCGAATTAAGCAGTAAACTGAAAACATATATTTATTCCGTATGCAGAAGAATCTGGTTGAAAAAACTTGCACAGCAAAGTAAAACAACCGGTAATGTTTCGGATTTTGAAGATGTAATCGCAGTTGATGTTGATGTAGAGGAGCACGAAGAAAAAGATCTTCAATTTGAGAAAATGGGTTCAGCATTGAAAAATCTGGGCGAACCCTGCAAAACAATTATTCAGGATTTTTATATTAACAATCTCAGCATGCAGGATATTTGCGAGAAGTTTGGCTATACCAATACGGATAATGCCAAGACTCAAAAATATAAATGCTTGCAAAGATTAAAGAAGTTATTTTTCAAACCTGACACGGCATGAGGAACGAGATAGAATTAGAAGCAATTATTGAAGATTACCTATTGGGTAAATTATCCCCGGAAGAAAAAGAAGGCTTTGAGCTGCTGCGGGTAAATGATCCTGCTGTGGATCATAAAGTAGTTGCACATAAATTCTTCTTAGACTCTCTGAAGCAATATGGAGATATGCATTCCTTAATTCAGAAAATGGATAAGGCGCATGCAGAAATGGATATGGAAAGCCTTATAGAGGAATACAAACCGCATCCTTCTTATATAGTGAACATGTGGCGTAAAAATAAATCTGCTTTTGCTATTGCGGCTTCTTTTCTGCTTATCAGTATATTTTCAATCTATTCTATACAACATAATACCAAACAGAATGGTACTTATGAGGTAATGCGCAGGGAAATTACGAATATTAAAAACAGTCAGAATAAACTCGTCCGGTCATTAAATGCTCCTGCTAAACAGGAAAAAGGTCATTTGAACGCGGCTAAGTTTGGCGGTACCGGTTTTGCTTTAACTGCAAATGGTTATTTATGTACTAACTTCCATGTGATCCGGGATGCTGATTCAATCTATGTACAAAATAATAAAGGTGATTCTTATAAAGTAAAGGTTGTTTATCGTGATCCACAGTATGATATTGCGATTCTTAAAATTATTGATGAATCATTCAGCCCGCTTGCAACTTTGCCTTACAAACTTAAAAAGAATGCAATTGGCATGGGAGAAAATGTATATACATTGGGTTTCCCTAAAGATGATGCGGTTCTTGGCGAAGGTTACGTAAGTTCCAGAACCGGACATGGCGGAGATACTACACAATACCAGGTTTCTATTCCTATTAATCCAGGAAACAGCGGAGGTCCATTACTTGATAATCAGGGTAATATCATTGGTGTAATTACAGCTAAAGAGAATCAGGTTGAAGGTGCCGCTTTTGCGATCAAATCTAAATATATTCTGGAGGCATTAAATGCGATTCCACAAGACTCCTTGGGTAAAAAGGTAGCTTTTTCTAAAAAGAACCCTTTGCAAGGTCTTAATAGAACCAGACAGATTGAAAAGATCGAAGACTATGTTTATATGATTAAGGTCTATAATTAATTTTAATTTTTTTATTGGAAAGCCCGGTGCATTTGTGCCGGGCTTTTTTTTGTCTTTTATATCAGGAAAGTCATAGTCAGCGGACAAATGTAAAATCCAGTTGTATTTCTTTGTTTTTCCATTCAATATCTACTACATTAGTAGTAATTAAAATGATCATATTCAATTAAATTATATATTATGAGTATCAGAATAGGAGATATAGCTCCCAATTTTAACGCTAAAACGTCAATTGGTGACATTGATTTTTATGAATTTCTGGGTGATAACTGGGGTGTCATTTTTTCTCATCCTGCAGATTATACTCCGGTATGTACTACAGAACTTGGACGTACAGCTTCTTTAAAAGGAGAGTTTGAAAAAAGAGGGGTCAAGGTCATCGCCCTGAGTGTAGATTCAGTTGAGTCGCATCAAGGCTGGATCAACGATATTAATGAAACACAAAACACGGAGGTTGAATTTCCAATTATCGCAGATGAAGAGAAAGAAGTGGCCAACCTATACGACATGATTCATCCAAATGCATCTGAGACACTTACAGTGCGTTCTTTGTTTATCATCTCGCCAGATAAGAAAATAAAACTTATGTTAACTTATCCGGCTTCCACAGGTAGAAATTTTGATGAGGTATTAAGGGTAATTGACTCTCTGCAATTAACGGCAAAGTATAGTGTAGCTACTCCTGCAGACTGGAAAGATGGTGACGATGTAGTCGTAATGAACAGTATCAAAACTGAAGATATTCCTGCTAAATTTCCGAAAGGCCATAAAGTGATCAAACCTTATCTGCGTACTACTCCGCAACCTAATAAATAATTTTTCAAAACTTATTGGTTTTTTTTAAATTTAATATAACGGAATTTTAAAATTCAAAAGAGTTTAAAATCTGCCTGATGAACAGGTTAAGGCAAGAAATTATTAATTTTTACAATTAGCATTATGAGTACCGGAAGAGTAAAATGGTTCGACACGCAAAAGGGTTATGGATTTATAGTTTATGAAGGTAATAAAGACATTTTCGTTCACTTCAAAGACGTCGCCGGGGGCATAGAAAGTCTGAAAGAAAATGATGAGGTAGAATTCGAAGTTGCCGAAGGTAAAAAAGGGCTGCAGGCAGTGCATGTTAAAAAAGTCTGATCCATGCCATACAAAAAAGCCTCACCTTAATATAAATAAGGTGAGGCTTTTGTGATTATTTTTTCTAATAGTGCTGAATGATCCGTGCTTTAATGATTATTTTTCCTTTTTTAGTACTCTGTGTAAAAAGATAGAAAATATGATCTTCCGGCTGAATACGATACTTAGAAACTAAAGCAGCTGCCTTATCCGGGTAATTTCTAACTATTACATTTCCCATTAATCCTTTTTCTTTCTTGAGTTCACCTGCGGTTTTAATAGAATCGATCTTGAATATCCGTCCTGGAAACTGAGATTGTAATTCAACGGAGTGATAGAGCTGAGTCTGGGGATGAATTCTATATAAACCATATCGTTCTGCTATTAGCTGAAATGCGCCGCTTTTAAGTAACGCAACATCCGGTTCGTAGAGATAGTGGCCCTGAACTGGTTCTTCTTCAGGAGCAACGATCTTTTCCTCACCTCTACGAAAGCTGAAATGTTTAATCTGATCGTTAATGGTATGTGCTACAATCTCCGGACTGCCTTGGAAATCTCTTTTCAGAATCCAGATCAGTTCTTTGCACTCATTTTTTACACTGATAATATGCACTTCAGCGACATTTGTCAGTTCCTTTAGTCCGGCTGAAATATCCAGAAGCGGCGCAGTTTTAACCATCACCTGATTACTTCTGCTCAACAATAAACCGAGGTGCTGAACTACATCAGGACTGCAGTCTTTTAACTGAAATACTTTACTGCCTGCAGCTCTTCTTGCAGGGTCCAGATAGATACAGTCAAACTGGGCATTTGATGCCTTTAGATATTCAATCCCATCGCCATTTATAAACTGAATATTTTTTTCCTGAAGCGGGTGTGCATTCGATGCGGCAATATCAGACAATGCTGTATTATACTCGCAGTGTATTACTGTACTAAATTTTCTAGCGAAGTAATAACAATCAACCCCAAATCCACCTGTGAGGTCTATTAAGCTTTCGCCTTTAACTAAGGTCGCTTTAAATTCAGCTGTAGTCTCCGAAGAACATTGTTCCATGGACAGTAGCGGGGGATAGTACACTCCTTTAGTCTTGAACCAGTCAGGAAGCTTTTTTTCTGCCTTTTTACGAGAAGCTAGCTGCATGGATAGTTCCTGTCCGCTGATACCCGGAAAGGAACTTTTTGACAAAGCAACTTGGTTTACATCCAGGGATGAATTCTCAAATAAAAAGTCCTGCACCTGTGGCTGAAGAATGGCTTTATTCACTGGCTGATTTATCTTTCATTACCATCTGACAGGTATTTCTGCTTTTTACTTCCAGTAAGATGTTTTTATTTGTGCTAACGCGGTTTATAGTGTCCTGATTGTAATAACGAATAGTGACGAGCTCAAGGCCTTCATTATATTTCACTTTGTAATCTGCGGACAATGCCTGGATCAGCTGGCTTATTTTGTCTTTATCCTGATCTACGCTTACCGAAAAGCTTAAAGCAGAATTCAGCATGGTATTTACTTTAACCTTATGCTGATGAAAAAGGTTAAATATATGACTCAGGTTTTCTTCTATAATAAAAGAGAAATCTTTAGGTAAAATTGAAATCAAAACCTGATCGACCTTAAATATAAAAGACGGAACAGGTAAAGGACTGGTTTGCTGGTCAATGACAGTACCTGCCCCTTCAGGCTCAATAAACGATCTGACGTATAGTGGTATGTTTTTGTTCTGCAGCGGTTTAATGGTTTTTGGATGGATTACCGTGGCACCATAATACGTTAGTTCAATCGCATCATGATAGGAAAGCTGCGGGATCATTTGTGTCTGGTCAAACCATTTCGGATCGGCATTTAAGACGCCGGGTACATCTTTCCATATAGTTAGCGCCCTGGCATCTAGGCAAGAGCAAAAGATGGCTGCGGAATAATCTGAACCTTCTCTGCCCAGTGTAGTCGTGAAATTCTCACTTGTACCGCCAATGAAGCCTTGCGTGACTACAACGGATGTCTGTAAAAGCGGGGCAAGATGCTGTACAATTCCAGACTTGGTTTCTTCCCAGTCCACTATGCCTTCTCTATAACTGTTATCTGTCTTAATGTAGTTTCTCGCGTCTACCCATACCGCTTTAACGCCATCTTGTTGAAGATAGGCTGCCACAATCCGTGTCGATAAGAGTTCTCCTACAGATACAATCTGATCGTAAATATATTCTGCTGAATCGTTGGCTTCTTCTTCCAGCAACCATTCAATCTCCACAAAAGTATTGGCTATCTCATTGATAACGGGTTGTGTAGGATTGTCAAAAAGCTCCTCGATAATTTGAAAATGAGCAGTTTTTACTTCTTCCAGAATTGTTGTTGCGCGCTCTTCTCCGTTGATATAGGCATAGGCAAGTTCTTCCAGTTTATTAGTGGTTTTGCCAATTGCAGAAACTACGACCAGTAATTTCTCAGGAGCAGTAGCCCTGATAATTCCCGCCATATTTTTTATCGCAGCGGCATTGAATACTGAGGCACCGCCGAATTTGTATACTTCCATTAGTGGATGAAATTGTTTAAGACTGAAGCAGGTTTTAGAAACTCTTTAATCTGTGAATAAGGGATAATTAATTCTGTGACACCAGCTGCATAGGGCTTAATCTCATAGGGGTTGTAAAGGAACATAAGGCCGTCAGGAGTGAGTGTAAATGTTTGTGCTAAAGCGAACTTTCCCCCATCAAAAAAGTATCCGTCAGATAGGCTGGCTGTAGTACTTAATTTTTCATTCTTCCTAAATATCTTCTCCGCAACTGCAACCAATTGTGTTTTGGAATCTGTCTTAACCAATGAGTCCAGTGTGATAACTTTACCAGATTGGGGATTGTAATTTAAATAGGAGAATAACGTATTTGGATGTGCACCACCTTTATATTCGGAATAAGTGAATTTAAGAGACAGATAATTCGGATAGTTTGCTGCTACTTTTAAATCGATATATTCAAACCAGGAGTTGCCGTTTGGATTGTTATCCTTGGTGTTAAAGACATCGAATTCTTTAATGAACCCTGCCGTTAACTCATTGTAAGTCTTAAATTGTAATTTTTTTCCGCTTAAGGACAGAACTTCGTTAGTGACATACTGATTTACACTTTCCGTATTAAATACAGGAAATATGACTTTTGCCGTTGTTGGTTCCTGATTTGCTCCTTCACCAAGTAATTTACTGGTACTGACAACCTTAACCGAGTCGAATTTATACTTTAAGGTATCTGTCAGGCTAACGGTCTCAGTGGATTGATCGGCTGTATTTTTTCCTTTAGGTGTATTGGATGTGCAGGCATACAGGCCTGTCAATAAAATTAATCCGGCAATGCTTTTAGTTTTCATAAAGTTTGGATTTTGTAAATGAAGCATTTAACCAGTCTGCCTCAAGGTCAGCCTGGTATTTTTTATAGAAACGGATTGCTGGTTCATTCCAGTCGAGGACCTGCCAGTTCATTCCGTTAAATTTTTGGGTTCTGGCTTCCTCAATTACCCGTTCGAACAATAATTTTCCAATTCCTGTGCCACGTTTGGATTCGGTAACTAAAAAATCTTCGAGATATAGTCTTTTACCTTTCCACGTCGAATACCTCACATAATATAAAGCCATACCATGAATGCCATCTTCATCTTCAGCAACAAAAGCTTTCCAGACAGGATCTTTACCGAAGCCTGCATCTTGAAACTCTTCTAAAGTTACAGTCACTTCTTGAGGAGCTTTCTCAAATAAGGCAAGCTCATGTATTAACTCTAATAAACGAGGACAATCGGCCTTCTCGGCAAATCTTAAGTTTATTTCCATTAGGCTTTAGGGGCTTTAATTTTACGTGTTCCGAAAATACTGCTTCCCACGCGGATCATAGTTGAACCCTCTTCTATGGCTAGTTTATAATCGCCTGACATACCCATAGATAACTCTTTGAAAGTGTCAATTTTACGAAAAAAACTAACTTTGATACCATCGAAGAGAACTTTTAATTCCTGAAACTCATCCTTAGTCTGCTTATCACTAGCCTGATTACTAGCAATGCCCATCAGACCTGTTATTCTTATATTCTCCATAGCAAGATATTCTTCGCTCATTAATAACTCCACAGCCTCAGCATGATCCAGTCCGAATTTGGTTTCCTCATCTGCGATATAGATCTGCAGCAGGCAGTCAATTACCCGTTTATTTTTTAAAGCTTGTTTATTGATCTCGATAAGTAGTTTTAGGCTATCTACTGATTGTATCAGACTGATGAACGGCGCAATATATTTCACCTTATTGGTTTGCAGGTGACCGATCATATGCCACTGGATATCTTTCGGAAGTGTCTCTTGTTTCTCAACCAATTCCTGAACGATATTTTCGCCGAAAATACGCTGTCCGGCGTCATAGGCCTCTTGTACGGCCGTTGCGTTATTGAATTTAGATACAGCTATTAATTCTACGCCCTCACCTTCTAATTCTTTTTTATATTTCAATAAGTTGTCTGCTATGCTCATTTATCAGTATTTTTGGTAAAATTAACAACCTTAGCCCAAATAGCTAAGAAAAATTAATGTTTTACCTGAGCGTATGTATGCTTCCCGGCCCGCTGCTCCACAATTTTTATAGAAAATAAGCCATAACATGAAATATTTGTGCTACGCCTGTTTGATGGCTGTCATTCTGGCCGCCTGTGAATCTTCGAAGGTTCCAAAAGAATTTATTCAACCCGACCAGATGTCTGATATATTATATGATATGCATCTTGCAGATGGTTATATTTCTTCTGTTCCCGGACAGGATTCTGCAAGAAAAGTCAGTGCTGCCTGGTATAATGGAATTTACAAGAAGTACCATGTAGACTCTGCGTTGTATTCCATAAGTCTGGATTACTATTATAAGGAACCTGAATTGCTGAGTGGTGTTTATAATAAGGTTTCTGAGAGACTTAAAAAGGTAAAAGAAGTGGAAGATAAAGCTGAGGAAAAACGGAAGAAGATTCGTGAAGACAAGGTTAAAAAATTAAAACAAGACAGCCTGGACAGGGTTAAAAAAAGATTGAAACCTTTGAAAACCGACAGTGCTAAAAAGGTACGATTAAGATGATATATCCCGAGAATTGTTTAGACAGATTAGGATTTAGTGAAGTCCGGGAATTGCTGTATAAGCATTGCCTGAGCCCGATGGGCCAATATATGGTTAGCAAAATGCAGGTCATGACCAAATATGACCAGATTAACAAATTTTTGAGGCAAACCAAAGAATTTAAAAGTATCCTGGAAAATCAGGAACCGTTACAGATCAGTTCCTTTTATGATATTAAATCGCTCGCGGATAAGATCCGTGTAGAAGGAAGTTATTTAATGGAGGAAGAATTGTTTCAGATCTACCTCTCATTACAGACGGTTTTTTCTGTACTGCGTTTTTTTGAAGAAAGAAAAGAAGTATATCCTAATCTGGAAGCACTTTTCGAACATCTTCCTGTAGAAAAAACTATACTTAGAAAAATCGAGGCTGTATTGGATCCGAAAGGAAAAATCAAACCTAATGCATCTGCAAAGCTCCAGGAAATCACTGCTGAAATATCTAAAGCTGAACAGGAAGTCCGTAAGCGCATGGATAGTATTTACAAGCAGGCAGTATCCAGTAACTGGGTAGCCGATGGTAGTCTGACTGTAAGGGACGGCAGAATATGTATTCCTATATTGGCCGAGAATAAAAGGAAACTTAAGGGGTTTATTCATGATGAGTCTGCCAGCGGCCAGACAGTTTATCTCGAGCCGGAAGAGGTTTTTACACTGAATAATAAGATCAGAGACCTGGAGTTCGATAAGAGGAGGGAAATTATACGGATATTGATTGCGTTGACCGATGAATTAAGACCTTATCAGCCACTGCTTATCTCTTACCACGGTTTCCTGACTAAACTAGATTTTGTAAGGGCCAAAGCTTTGTTTGCCATTGAGGTAGAAGCGGATATGCCGGTACTGGTTACTGAACCAAGAATCAAGCTAATTAATGCCAGACATCCATTGCTTTACCTTTCTTTTAAAGAAGATAAAAAGACGGTGGTTCCCCTGAATATGCATATGAATGCAGATATGCGTATTATTCTTGTATCGGGACCAAATGCAGGTGGAAAGTCGGTCTGTATGAAAACGGTTGGACTGCTGCAGCTTATGGTGCAGACAGGCTTGTTAATTCCCGTACATGAATCCAGTGAAGTGGGAGTATTTGAAAATATTTTTGCGGATATCGGTGACGATCAAAGTATTGAGAGTGACTTGAGTACTTACAGTGCCCATCTAACCAAAATGCGTTACTTTGTTGCACATGCTACGCCGAAAACACTGGTAATGATCGACGAATTTGGTACCGGAACTGATCCGCAATTTGGTGGTCCAATGGCCGAGGCGGTTCTGGAAGTTCTGAATAAAAGAAAAGTTAGAGGCGTAATTACAACTCACTATTCCAATCTGAAACTCTTTGCGGGTAATACACCGGGTCTGGAAAATGCATCGATGTTATTTGATAATGATCGAATGAAACCCATGTATGTTCTGGAAATCGGTAAGCCAGGTAGTTCATATGCATTTGAAATAGCGCAGAATATTGGTTTGCAGCCCGAAGTCCTGGCATTAGCTCGTGAGAAAACTGGAACGAATCAGAATAGAATTGACAGCTTATTAGTCGACTTGGAGCGGGAGAAAAAGCAGATCTATGATACTAAAATTCAATTGTCTACGCAACAGAATAAAGTGAAAAACTTGGTTTCTGAAAATGAGAAATTACAGGAATTCCTCGAAGAAAATCGCAGAACTCTAATTCGGGAAGCAAAACTTGAAGCACAGACAATCATTAAGAACGCTAATAAACTTGTTGAAAATACCATTGCAGGTATAAAGGAAAACCAGGCTGATAAAGAAGCAACACGCCAATTGCGACAGAATTTACATAAAGAACTCGTTCAGCATCAGGTGAAAGAAGAAAAAAAGGTGGTTAAAGTAGCCGAACCTTTAAACACTCCTATCGAAGTAGGAGATTGGGTACAATTGCTTAATAGTGATACGACTGGCCAGGTTCTGGAGATTAACAGAGGAAACCTTGTTCTTGCTTTGGGAGATCTGCGTTCAGTAGTTAAGAAAGACAGAGTTCAGAAAATAAGTAATAAGCAGATTAAAAAACTCGTGCAGTCCAATTCTTTCTCCGGTAGAATCTCTGATGCTATAGGTAATTTCAGTGCAGAATTAGATCTGCGGGGAATGCGTGCGGAAGCAGCAATTCAGGAGGTAGAAAAGTATATGGATAAATCAATCATGATGGGCTTTCCATTTATTAAGTTGATTCATGGAAAAGGGGATGGCATACTGCGTAAAATGATTAGGGAATACTTGCGTAAGTACAAGCAAGTCAATCGTATGGAGGATGAGCATGCCGATCGTGGCGGCGATGGGATCACCTACGTATATTTTAATTAATGTTTTAAACATAATTTCAGCACAGGTGTTTGTGTGTTAAACACCTGTGCAAATGAAAATTATTTTTACTTTTCTGTTTTTGTTTTTACTGCTGCAGTCCTGCGAGAAAAGCAAAGACAACGAAGGTCTCCCTACACCACCTGCCTTAGAACTCCAGTCTGAGATTCTAGCTCAATCTTTACAACATCCCTGGGAAATTGTATATGGACCG
>Ga0247805_1001263_pt1 | contig 12211 bp, 5 predicted proteins | sample UWRJL044104R1_FD_180930 | JGI IMG/M metagenome (GOLD analysis project Ga0247805, IMG submission 180930) | Plant litter microbial communities from Arlington Agricultural Research Station in Wisconsin, United States - UWRJ-L044-104R-1 | ecosystem: Environmental > Terrestrial > Plant litter >...
ATAGGACTATATTTTTTCGCATAATAGCCGGTATATTCCCTTTGCCCCGCCTGATTCGTAAAATTCAATTTCTCATCAACAATGGAGATTATCGACGCAACTTTACGGGTATCTGCCGCGGCATAACTATTCCATAATTTAGGATTTACTGTTTCCGCACCCCAACCATTACCATAGGGATAAATTGCCTGCTCACGGATACCAGTCATAATCATCCAGTGGTTCCCATCGGTATTTCCATTGTAATCGCTTGTATAGGTATATCTGATACTGAATATTGTTTCTTTATTACCCTCTCCTGCGAAATCTGCTACAGATGCAGCAGGCCACAAATGGGCAAAATCTTCTACCAGGCCATATCCCCCCGCAGTAATTACATCCTCCAGATAACTCAAAGCCTGAGATTTATTCACTTGCCCAACCAGATCAGGTTTGTTATAATAACCAGTATAAAACAAGAAAACCCTACCTAGCAATGCCTCTGCAGCATATTTAGTTACACGACCATGATCTTTCACCGCTTGAGCGGCGTAAGGGATACTTTGCATATTTTCCGCTGCAAATTTCAAGTCTGAAGCAATTACCTGGTAAACTTCATCCGGCGATGCCTGCGGAACATTTTCTGCAGTAGGCACAGTCAGCAGCGGAATATTTCCCCATAATCTAACCATATCAAATAACAGGTAGGCGCGTAAAAAACGCGTTTCAGATTCGTAAGTTTTACGCAATTGCGGATCACTCCCCCAGGCGATCTGATCCATTTTGCTAAGCAGGACGTTACAGCGATAAAGTGCTTTATAATATAAGATCCAGTTCCGCTCATATAAGTTCTGATCAGAAGGTGATCTGGATTTGTCAAATTCATCAATCATCTGATAACCCAGACCATCAGAATTCCCGGTTCCACCAAACGTATTATCGGACATCACCTCAGCTGCCACGGGCAGCGCAACACCTTCCGACCACACTACTTGAAGACCATCATAACATCCAACCAGTGCTGCAAAAGCATCTTTAGGTGTTTTATAAAAATTTTCATCCGTTACCGTTGTAATTGGTTCGGTATCCAGAAAACCTTTTTTGCAACTTCCCATCGCAAACAGGAAGATTGTCAATGTATATATTTTTATAGCTTTCGTTTTCATCAGCTTATAATTTTTATTTTTAGATTAAAATCTCAGATTAGCACCCAACATAAACGTTCTTGGTCTTGGGTAGTATCCCAGATCAATACCAGAAGCAAAACCCTCTGTCCCGTAACCAATTTCAGGGTCCATACCATCATACTTAGTAAATGTGTATAGATTAAGTGCAGCTGCATAAATACGCACCTGTTTCAGGTAACTCTTTTTGAATACCTTACCAAAATCATAACCTACAGTTACGTTACTAATCCGCAGATAATCACCTTTCTGGATATATAAATCAGAAAAATTAGTCCAGTTTCTATTATCAGAAGTCACGCGGGGCATCGTATTAGAAGAACCTTCACCATGCCATCTATCCAGAATTCTTGTGGTGTAGTTACCTAATGGATTTGCCTGATTACGGTACGACTGAACAATTTCATTCCCGGCAACACCCGATGCTACGATAGAGAAATCGAAACCTTTATAATCACCCGAAAGGGTAATACCAAAAGTATAATCCGGATTTGGGTTACCAATTTGCGTCCGGTCAAGATTATCAATCACACCATCACCGTTCACATCTACATATCTCACGTCACCTGGTGCGGCAGCGGGTTGAATTAATTTACCATCTGAATTACGGTAAGCATTAACTTCGTTTTCGGTCTGGAAGATTCCGGCAGTTTTCAGACCCCAGAAATAACCGATTGGAAAACCACTCTGGGCCCTGTAAAACTCCTGAGAATTATCAAACAACTGGTTAATAGCACCATGAACGATACCATCTGCAGTAGGAATATTACCCACCTTGTTTTTATTATATGCGCCGTTAACACCCACAGCATAATTAAATTCACCTATTCTGTTTTTATAAGCAAGAGCTAACTCGATACCCGAATTAGTTACATTACCCCCGTTTATAAAAGGCGCATCAGCACCGGCAGTGGCCAAGATAGGTGCAGAGATTAACCAGTCTTTGGTCGATTTTTTATACCAGTCAAAATTGACGGTAAATTTGCCCTTCAAAAAGTTCGCATCAAAGCCAAAGTTGGTTTGTTCTGAAGTCTCCCATTTTAATGCGGCATTACTCAGTCGGCTCGGATATGCCCCTGGCGTGAGTACCCCTTCTTCATTTCCAAACGTATAGTTAGTATTGGCTAAAGAGATCGGAGCAAGATACTGGAATGCAGCGATGCTCTGGTTACCTACCTGTCCCCAACTGGCTCTGATTTTCAGGAAGTCCAGCCAATCTTGTGTGCCAGCCATGAACGACTCGCTGGTTACAACCCATCCTGCAGAGACCGACGGGAAATAACCCCAGCGATTCTGTGAAGAAAAACGGGAAGAACCATCAGCCCGGAAAGTTGCGTTCAGCAAATATTTGTCCTTATAGCTATAATTTAACCTGCCAAAATACGACAGCCTGCGATCTGCATCATACGGTGCACCGCCAATCGAAATACCGGCTACTTGCTTATTAGTCGCGTTACTTAACCAGGCATGATCAAGATCTTCGAAAATCAGGTTAGTATTCGTGCCAAACAAAGTAGAACCGTCCGCACGGTAGGTAGAAGTTCCCAGCATTGCTTCGAAATGATGATCTTTTTTAAGATCGAACTTATAACTCAGCAAATTATCCCAGATTAAAGATTTGCCTTTATTCATCGATTGGGTTGCCTTAGTTACAGAAGTGTTGGCATAGGCTGACAAAATATAGATTGGTGTGAAAGAGCGATTATCTGAATTGCTGTAATCCAGCCCAAGACTTGTTCTGAATTTCAGATTTTTAATCGGTTCGACAACCATATAGATATCTCCCAGTAAACGCTGGCTGTTAGTCAGATTCTGATTCGTTAATGCCATTAGCGCATATGGATTCGCTTCACCAGTATTCCAGGTAGATTTACTGTTATCATAAAAATTACCATTTTCATCATACATAGGAACAAAAGGACTTGTATTAAAGGCACCACGCAGCGAATTATTGTACTGGTTACCAACACCGATCCCTTTACTTTTAATATCACTATAAGTTAGATGCTGTCCGATTTTAATTATGTCTTTATAGAAATTATGTTCAGAATTGATTCTGAAATTGATTCTTTGATAATCAGACAATGATTTACCACCAACTATCCCTTCCTGCCCTGTGTAAGACAGGCCAGTCGAGTATACAGAAGCTTCAGAAGCTCCGGATGCACCAAACGCGTAGTTTTGCGTTAATGCATTATCACTAAACATTTCATTCATCCAGTTAGTTCCCTCACCGAATGCAGCAATCTCCGCATTGGTAAAAACAGGTTGATTACCCATATTAATAGCAGACTCATTCATAATGGCAGCATACTGACTTGCATTCAATAGCTGTGCTTTTTTAGCAACGTTCTGGATCCCTGCATACGCATCGAAAGTAATTTGGCCAGACTGTCCGCGTTTTCCCTGACGGGTAGTAACCAGTACCACACCGTTTGCCGCCTGGGAACCATAAATTGCGGCGGATGCAGCATCCTTTAAGACGTCTATAGATTCGATATCTGCAGCGTTCAGATAGGTGATATCACCTGTCAGCACACCATCTACCACATACAGGGGGCCTGAATTACCGATAGTCCCTAAACCCCGTATCGTTACTTTCATACCATCTCCCGGCTGGCCGGAAGTCGATGCAATCTGGACACCGGGCGTTTGTCCCTGTAAACCTTGCAGCGCATTGGTAGTACTCTGCCGTTGCAGTGTCTCTCCCTTAACTTGAACAGTGGCACCAGTTACCAGCTTTTTCTGCTGCACACCGTATCCGACAACAACAACCTCATTCAAGTCTTGATTTTCTTCAGTCAATTTAATACTAACAGATCCGCTGGCGGGCACCTGCAATTCTTTTTGCGCATAGCCAATTGAGCTGATCTGAAGTATATCTCCCGTCTTTGCGCTTAGGGAAAAACTTCCGGAACTATCCGTTCCTGTTCCAGAAGCGGTTCCTTTGACTTTGACAACGGCGCCGGGAATTGGCTGTCCGTCACCGCTTCCTGTTACCTTTCCGGTAACCTGCCTTTGCTGTGCGACCGCACCGGTCGTACAGACCAATAAAATCAACAGTGGCAGCAGCAGTAAATACAACTTGTCCGGAACCCGTCCATTTGTAAGGGTAAAATTTAAGTTCATATATGGTTTATTTAATTTGGTTTTTGGATAGTATTGCTTTTTTGCCGGTATATTTAAGCGTCTGAGCAGATATATGGTCCTGCTGATCAGCAGCCACAGTCATTCCTGGAGAAACGAAAACTACCTTAAATGTGCGGCTCTTCATCATGCCAGGGAATTCTCCTTTCCGGTCTGCAACCGTTAGTTTACCTGTAGATTCCTGGTAGCTGAAGTCAATTTGTGAGAAAGCTCCTTTTTCGTAGTTATAATTAGTACCCTCATCCTCATATAAAGAAAACACAGCATCTTTACCCGTGTATACCAGGATAGTGAGTGGATCTGCTTTTTTCTCGGCTGTATATTGCAGGTCCGGACCAGTTGGTAAAATAGATCCCTCTTTAATGTACAATGGCATCCGTTCATAAGGTGCGTCTGCCTGAATATCCTGACCTCCTTTTAAAAATTGTCCAGTATAGAAATCATACCAACCCTGTCCTGAAGGTAGGTATACCTTTCTTTTAGTGGCTTTATATTCCAGTACAGGACTCACCAGTACCGATGGACCAAACATAAATGCATCATTCAGGTTGGCCGCTTTCATATCATTTGGAAAATCCATCATCAGTCCACGCATTATGGTATAATCCTGATGGTAACTTTGCCCGGCAAGTGAATAGATATATGGCATTAACCTATACCGGAGTTTATTGTAATACAACATACTCCGGTAAGCCGGATGACCTTCTGGTGCTATATTATAAATCTCACGAAATGGATATTGCCCATGCGAACGGAACAATGGAACAAATGCACCGAACTGGAACCAGCGGGTGTTCAATTCACGCCATTCCTCCTGATCTGCTGTATTCGGCTGTTCATAGCGTTTTTCAACAGAGAAACCACCAATATCCATTGTCCAGTAAGGCATTCCGGAAAGAGAGAAATTAACACCCGCGCTGATCTGGGCTTTCATATCCTCCCATCTGGAGGCTATATCACCACTCCAGGCGGCAGCAGCATAGCGCTGTAGACCAGCATAGGCAGATCGTGTCAGAATAAAAACTCTGTCATTAGGATTCACCGCTCTCTGCCCCTCATAAACACCTTTGGCATTCACTAAAGGAAATGCATTAAAATAAGTAGTTGAAGAGCCCGCATAAGTAGGGTTCATTAAATCTTTACGGATTTCCACTGGTAGATTAGAATGCATATCCGGTTCTGTGGCGTCCATCCACCAGGCATCAATACCCTTGCTGTACAGCCGTTTATTCATCAAATTCCAAAAGGATGTCCTGGCTTCAGGATTAAATGCATCATAAAAAGTATTACCATATCCCTTGCCGATCCAGTCTTTTCTACCGTCAGCAATATTTCTGCGGTATAGGAAATTTTGTGAATCCATTTGCGCATAGGTATCATGGCCACTGTTAAATTTTGGCCATACAGAGATCATCAGATTTACATGTTGTGCATGCAGATCTTTAATCATTTGCTCTGGCGCTTTAAATCTGGCAGGATCAAATTCCTGGCTTCCCCATTCCGGTTCTTTCCAGTAGGACCAGTCAAGCACAATATTATCCAGCGGAATTTTCCGGTCTCTAAATTCCTTAACTGTCTGTTGTATATCCTGTTGTGTTTTATAGCGTTCGCGGCTCTGCCAAAATCCCATTGCCCATTTCGGCATTAATACGGCCTTACCCGTAACCTGTCGATACCCGCTAATTACCTGATCTGCATTATTCCCCTGAATAAAGTAATAATCAACTGCATTACCTGATTCAGATTGCAGGCCAAAAGTATTCTTCAGATTTTCCGGAACAGGAGGCAAACAGGTTAGTCCCAGATAGGATTCACCACCGTCGGGTATCCACTCCATTTTAAACTTTACCTTTTTATTTTTCTCCAGAGGAAGATCGATAGTTGACGAACCTGAATTCCAGGCCTGGCGCCAATAATCTGCCACCAGCTTATCGTCAAACCACACTTTGATATACCCCGCATATTTTAGCTGAAGCTGATAAAGCCCTTCCAGATCACTTTCGAGTAAACCTTCATAGGTAACGACTGCGTCGGCCATAATAATTTCCTTTGGCCATTTATGCTGGTCTGTTAGCCAGTTCATAGATATTTCAGAGACTGGTGCAGTTAATAATACCTTTTCCGGGTTTTTACGCGAAGTATAGGTTGCAGTAATCCAGCCTTCTTGTTTACCCGAAAATAATCTCAATGCGCTAAGCGGTTCATAATCTCTTATATCTCCAGCACGGGTAATTGAATAATTGTCCCAAAGAAGACCGTACCCTTTGTTACTAACGACAAACGGCACCGCGATATCTGTATTATACTGAATAAGGTCTACCCGACGGCCGCGGTAGTTCATCATACTTTGCTGATGCTGTCCTAAGCCATAATAGGCTTCCTGATCAGCAGCATTAAAAAGCTGGGTTATCTGATAAGAGGATTCACCGTTAAATACCTTAGGCACCATTGCCGCCCCCATCTGCTGGCTTTGTTCGAGTAACAATTTACCTGCATCGTCATGAAAAGAAATTAATCCATTCTCTAATGACACATTAACATTTACAGCTCCGGTAGCCAGGCGAACCTGACCGTTTTCCTCTTTCACGGTGAATTTTTGGCCGGTATTTTTTTTCCATACGGCCATCAGACTAGGCTTGGTGTTAAACACCGGCCCACTGATTTGGGTTACATGAATAATTTGATCATTGACAGGTTCAAGACGGATCTTTTTGATACCTGAATAAGAATTCCTGATGTCAATTTCTACACCGGTTCCAGTTCTTACGAAGTTTTTACTTTCTTGTCCGCTTACATGAGTATATAAGCATACAGCACAGATAAAGATTACGGAGTTTACCCTAATTTTACGCATAGCACATCTACAGTTTATATTTGGTTGTTTTGATGGCTAATGTATCAGTAAGAATATCCCGAAAGGGCATTCAAATGATAACAATTAGGTATTCAAATGTTAACAAAACCAACCTAATAGTAATGCAAAAGGCATTATTCGCTGTCCTGGCCTGCATATACCGAAGGAAGCGTACCGAATTCCTGTTTAAAATATTTACTAAATTGTTTAGGGTTACTAAAGCCGACAGCATAGGCAATTTCCGCAATTGTCAGCTGTGATTTACGCAACAGGGGCTTAGATTTGAGTAGTCTGTAAAAACGAATATATTCCAGTGGAGAACGGCCTGTAAGCGGCAGAATTTTTTTGTATAAACCTACCCTGCTCATATTCATATCTGCACTCAACTGATCTACAGTATAATTTGAGTCCTGCAGATTTTTCTCCAGATGCATTCCGATCTGACGAATGAATTTATCATCTACAGACTCAATCTCCGCATCGGCGGGTTTCAATTCCACCTGTTTGAGATAAGTTTTCCGGGAGATCTCCTGCTGACTCAACAAGTTTTTTATTTTAGACAGTAGGATTTCGAAATTAAACGGCTTGGTCATATAATCATTTGCACCCGTATCCAAGCCTGTTAACTGCTGGTCTTCTGTACTCAACGCAGTTAAAAGGATTACAGGCAAATGTGTTGTCCGTTTGTCTGCACGGATTTTACGGCAAAGATCAATGCCGTTCATTTCTGGCATACTTACGTCACTAACCACCAAATCAGGATGAATTGAAATAATCTTCTGCCAGCCTTCCAGCCCATTTCCCGCCTCTGCGATCTGAAAATACTCCTGTAAATTATCTTTCAGGTAAAACCGGAAATCTTCATTATCCTCAATAAGTATCACAACCGGTTTCTTATTCTTCCTGTTAATGTCGGCGATAATGACGGGTGTCTCCCGCGAGATTTCGATACGTTCAGATGCAGAAGAGAAGCGTTGTGTTATTGGACTGCCATCAAGTTCCTGTGTAAATTTGAATATGACTGTGAATATACTTCCCTGATCAATCGTGCTCTCTACCTCAATTGTACCTCCATGCAGTCTAACAAATTCACGGGTAATCGCTAAACCAATACCGCTCCCCTGGTTAACCAAAGAATGAGGTACATCATCCTGAAAAAACCGTTCAAATATTCTGTTTTGTTTTTCAGCGGAAATACCAATGCCTGTGTCGGTTATTTTCAAAACTACCGTAAACTCACCCCCCTGTAATGGCTTCACCTCCAGATCAACCTGAACCACCCCATCTTGTGGTGTAAACTTAAAAGCATTAGATAGGAGGTTGAAGACAATTCTCTCCATTTTATCATGGTCAAAAGAAGTTATCAGTTCATTGCCGTTTGTCTGAAAACTGAGCGAGATATGCTTACCCTCTGCGACATCGCTAAAGGAATAAACCAGTTCTCTGATAAACCCAATTAAATCTGCCCTTCGGGTTTGTAGTTTGAGCTCACTTACCTCCATCTTTCTGAAATCCAGTAACTGATTGACCAAATTCAGCAAACGTTTACCGTTGCGTAAAATCATTTGAAGCTGTGGTTTCTCTCGCTCATCTGCCTGCCGGATGAGCTTATCCATCGGTGTGATAATCAAGGAAAGAGGTGTTCTGAATTCATGACTGACATTGGTTAAAAATTTAATTTTAAGCAAGTCAAGATCGTGTATCCTTTTAGCCTGCTGTCTTTCCTGCTCCAGCAAATAGGCCCTCTTTATTTTTTGTATTCCCCGGTGACGGATAAACAGTAACGTCCCTGCAAATGCGCAGCAGTAAATAAAATAAGCGGCAGGTGTACGCCAGAAAGGCGGCAAAATCCGGACAGGTAGACGGATCTCATTTTTAACCCATTCCCCACCAGCATTTGTCGATCGTACTTTAAATACATATTCTCCCGGATCTATATTGGTATAAGTTGCTATTCTGCTACCCGCCTGCTGATCCTGCCATAAATCATCAAAACCTTCCAGCATATACTGATACCGGATCTTGCTGGGACTAAAGTAATTTAATGCAGCAAAACTCAGGGCAAAGTTGTTCTGGTCATAATGTAGTTCGAGCTTTTGAATATTATTAATTGCAGATTTCAGGATGATATTTCCACCGTCCGGTTCCCCAATTGCGATATCGCGATTGGCTAACTGTAATCCGGTCAGTACAATCTGAGGCGTTGTCTGATCACTCAGAATTTGTTCTGGTTTAAACAAATTAAATCCATTTGCCCCGCCAAATAAGATTTCTCCGGCCCTGGTCTTAAATCCGGCATTAGCATTAAAAGCACTGCCCTGTAATCCATCATGCTCATCAAAACGGCGAAAAGAGTAATTAAAATCACCCTGCCCGTCGGGTTTAATCAATACATTAAATAAACCCTTCGCGGTACTAATCCATAAGTTTCGAGAATTGTCTTCTATAATCTTCAGCGTGGCCTGTTCGGTCAGGCCATTTTTAGAATCGAAATTACGAATATGCCCGTTTACAGGATTAATGCGGCTAATACCATCACGTGTGGCCACCCAGATATAACCCCGGCTGTCCTCCATCAGGTCGTATACGATATTGTTAATGAGCGCATAGTTTTTTTTATCCTTACTGTCGTAGTGTCTGAAATTCCCACTTTTACTGCGCACATCAATCCCCTCAGAAGTACCGATCCAGAGATTTCCCTTTTTATCTTCCAGCAGACAGGAAATAAAATCAGAACGTATACTATTTTTCACTCCTGCTTTTATATGACTGAACTTGTCGGTGCTGCGATCTAGTTTATCTAAACCGCCGCTTAAAGTAGCAACCCATAAATTATCGTCTCCATCTTCTAATATATCCCAGACCCGGTCATCGGTGAGACTGCCGGGTACACCCTGCTGATGCTTATAATTTCTAAATTTCTTACCGTCAAAGCTGTCCAGCCCACCGAAATAAGTACCTATCCAAAGGACTTGCTGCCGATCTATGTATAAACTAACAATGATATCGTTACTCAGACTGTTAGCATTACCCGATTCGTGCTTATACCGTTTGAATCTCCCGGTTTTGCGATTGAAATTAAAAAGGCCCCCTCCATTGGTGCCAATCCAGAGATTGCCCGACTGGTCTTCAGCAAATCTGTTTACATCTTCGTAAGTAAGCCCGTCAGGAGCATCCTGGTGCCGGTAAAGTGGAAATTTCAGTATTTTTTCATGATAAAAACTGATTCCTTTTTTGAAAGTACCCAACCAGATAATACCCGTGTCGTCGCGGTACATGCTCAATACACTGTTTTGTCCGATACTTTTAGGATCATTTTCTTTGTTGACCAGATAACGGATTTTAAAACTCTTCTGATCAATCAGGTTTATCCCACCATGATCAGTGGCAATCCAGATTAGGCCGTTATTGTCTTCCAGGATATGATTAATCAGATTGTTATTTAATCCTCCCGGCCCTTTATTAATAAATTTCTTTTCGCCGGTTTTGGTATTATAATACTGGATGCCATCCTGCTTATTCAGTGTATAAATCCACAGACCTTCTTTTTTATCTGCAAACATCCTGTAATCTTTGGAAAAACCAGTTAAAGGTTGTTTAAACTGCAGAATTTGTTCTACAACCTTACCTGTTCCAGGATCCAGCTTTTGTATCGTTTTATCTTCATGAATAGTCCAGACCCAACCGTTATCGTCATTAAAAAGGGCGACAACCGGCGTTTTTAAAAAACCAGCTCCAACCTTATTTTTCCCTTGCAGACTGAATACCTGCTTGGTAGCAGTGGTATATTTATAAAGACCTTCAACACCGGCATTGAACCAGAAATTACCTTTGGAATCTTTTACTGCATCAGATATATTGCTGACTGGAATTCCTATTTTTTTAAAAAACGGTTTGACATCCCTGCTAAATGTCTCATTAACAGGGTCATAAATACTTGGCCCACCTCTGGTTTCCAGATAAAGCATGCCGAATGGCAATTCAAATATCCTGGTAATAAAATCGTCTGTTATAGATGTACTATCTCTTGGATCATGTTTAAACACCTTCACAGAATAACCGTCGAATCTGTTAAGTCCGGCCAGAGTTCCAAACCACATCCAACCTTTTTCATCTTTGAGAATTGCGTTAACCTGGTTATGTGAAAGACCTCTTGATATATCCAGCGTAGAAAATTGGATCTGCTCCTGCTGTGCCAAAACAGGAAAACAAGTCAATGATGCTAAAATTACAGATAATAAAAACCGGAGATACATTGTTCACAAGATAATAAATATTTCCATTCTCAAAATTTGACATGTTGTGTTTTCCAGGATTGTTATACCTTTACAGCTATCCCGTAAAAAGGACAGAAGTTCCGGGATAATCAGGAGCTTCTCAATTCAATATATATGGCAATCGTTAGCAGAAAAGAAGAAAAAATCAAGACCGTACTTGATGAGCTTCCAGAAAATTTCACAGATAAACAATTCGTAGAAACATTTATCAAACAATACTCAAGAGATTGGGGAAAGATTAAAGCGCAGTATTTAAAACAAGCACAGGATAAGGAAGAAGGCACAGTCATTACTATGCCTAAGCCAGATTTATATCTGTTAAGTCTGCTTAAAACTTATAGGGACCGTCAACAATCCTAATCTAATATGGGCTATAAAGTAGAGAAGTTTGAGATCATCGATGGTAAAAAGACTTTACCCGTAGCGATCCATACATTGACCGAAGATGACCAGACAAGCCATGCTGTCTCTATAGATGGATTTGAAAATTTTGAAATCAGTAAAAATCAGCAAGAAGAATGGATAGCTGAACCTGCTGGCATCATTAGTCAGGTATTATTTGATCAGATTATCCGTCTGTGGACAAAACAATAAGCCTGGCCCGTATTTATAATATCCTGTAAAAAAGAAAGCCTGAATTTATAAAATTCAGGCTTTCTTTTTTATGTCTATCCGCCTTTGATCCAGGCGACGATATCATTAATAAAAGTTTCTGAGACACTCGACGGTGAATCGTACTGACGAAGGTCGCCTTTCTCCACCTGAGAACT
>Ga0247805_1001266_pt1 | contig 12207 bp, 10 predicted proteins | sample UWRJL044104R1_FD_180930 | JGI IMG/M metagenome (GOLD analysis project Ga0247805, IMG submission 180930) | Plant litter microbial communities from Arlington Agricultural Research Station in Wisconsin, United States - UWRJ-L044-104R-1 | ecosystem: Environmental > Terrestrial > Plant litter >...
ATAAAAATCGAGCACCCGGTTGCGAACCATCGTATATAAAAAAGCGGTAAAGTTGGTGTCCTGAAGTACGGTTTCCCGTTTAACCCAAAGCGTGGTAAAAAGTTCCTGAATGATATCTTTCGCCTCTTCTTCGTCCCTTAGCTTTTTAAATGCATGAATATACAATACCCGGTAATACCGCTGGTAGATCGTTTCAAATGCAGTTTGATCACCTTTTTTCAGCAATAAAGTGAGTTCCTGATCAGAAAGAGTACCATATAACTTCATGTTGATATATCTAAAGCCAATGTTAATTATTTATTTCGACAATTGTAATAGGAAAATATCAACTTAATTGGAATGCTTAATTATATATTTTTTTGCACTAGGGCTTTTGCCCCGGTTATTTGTCTATGTTTAAAGATCAAAACACATACATGAAGAAAAAATTATTGTTATTAGCGCTACTCGGATTATCAAAGTTAACGAATGCACAAGAAGCCAAAGTGGAAAAATCCGTATTCGGTATTCAAACCGGAGTCCTGGGACTTTGGGTCCACAATGAAAGCAGACTTGCTGATAAATTTGTACTCAGAACAGAATTGGGCTTTGACGCCGGAATTTGGGCCAACAGCTTTTACGATCAGACCGGATTTTTAATGGCCCCGGTATTTGTCGTTGAGCCAAAGTATTACTACAATATGGCCAAACGCCTGGAAAAAGGAAGAAGCGTTTCTGACAACGCGGCCAATTACTTATCGATAAAAACAAGCTACCATCCGGATTGGTTTGTGGTATCAAATTACGACAACATCAATGTCATCAGCGACATTTCTGTGATTCCAAGCTGGGGCATCAGGAGAAACCTGGGTAAACATTTCAACTACGAACTGGGACTTGGGTTGGGCGTCCGCTACATCTTCGCCAAACAGGCTGGTTACTTAAAAGATGAGATCGACCTGGCATCAAATACGAGTTTTAAAATAGGTTATAAGTTTTAAAACGAATTAAAACTCATCATACCTTAACACATAATTGCGGTACAGGCGGCTAAAACGAAACACCTGTTCCGCAATTATTAGAAAAATCACCAGGGGTAGCAACAATTCGATGTAGCCAAAGCTCCAGAAAAAATACACCATCACCACCAGCAACCGGAAACATTCCAGATTGAAAATCCATTTACGCTGCTCCATTAAAGCCCCGCAATTGATCAATGTCAACAGGACAAAACTGACAATGAAAAGTTTATCCGCGGGATGAAGTACAGTATAAAAACCTGTAATTAAAGTCAGCAGTACCACGCAGACCAGAATCTGCACATTTAAATAGCCTTTGAATTTAAACCGGTAAGTGGTGGAAACCTTATGCTGCAGGTATCTTTTTTCAAGCAGGGGTCTAATCTGCTGATCCAGTCTGGCGGGATGGCCAAATACGATTTTCAGCTTTGCCCTTAAACCCGTTTCGGTTTTACAGGCAGCCAGAATTTCCAGGTAATAATGAAAATGCTGCCATAAAAAACTATAACTTTTAACGGGATGTGTGAGTCCGTAGGTAGGTGCCTCTTCCTCTTTTTGAAAAGTACCAAACAGCTTATCCCAAAATACAAACACATCGCCGTAATTCTTATCGAGGTATTTCTCGTCACTGGCATGATGAACACCATGAATGGCCGGGGAAACCAATATGTAGTCAAGCCAGCCCAAATTTTTGATCAGCTGGGTATGCGTAAAAAAAGAATAGGCACCATGAACCACGAGAATTACGATCACCATGGCTGGATGAAAGCCCAGTAAAGGAATTACGCACCAGAATACATTTCTGATCAATGCCTGAAAAATTGTAATCCGGGCCGATACGGTATAATTAAATTCTTCACTTTGATGGTGCACAATGTGAGCTGCCCAAAGGATATTTACCTCATGGCCAAGTCGGTGATACCAGTACCAGATCAGGTCGGTAACCAGGATCAGTGCAATCCATACCCACCATTGGTTAGGAATATTGAAAATGGCATGGTGCTTATAAACCCAGAAGAACAGGTTGTAAAAACTTGCAGAAATGAACAGATTAAGCAGCCGCTCTGCTACACCGATGCTCAAATTGGACACCGAACTTTCATACTTAAATACACTTGCCATATTGCGCTTTATGGCAACCTGATATTCTAAAAACAGAAAAACAAAAAATGCAGGAATAGCAAAAGCCAGGTAGTTAAAATGTTCCATCATATTTATTTAAGCATTTTTTCCAGGCTGTAAGCAGGTTTCACCTTACGGTGAATTACTGCTCAAGACTGTCATGTAAAACAAATATAATAAATACTACTAAATTACTAGATTTAATTTAAAATACGCAAACCTCTTTAGACAATCCTAAAAAAATCCGTTTACTCAATAGACGACTAAATTTAATCTGCTGTCGAATTAATTGACATGCCAATATCCGCCTTTTGCAAACCCTATTCGACAGATAAATCCATGATTCTGGAGTATCTTTACGTTCTTTTCAACTCCCCTTTGTGACATATTAATCAACTTTGCCAATTCTGAAAGCGTAACTCTATTGTTTACTTTCATAGATTCAATGATTTTACATTGAGCATCAGATAACTTTTCACCGAACTTTCCACCGAACTTTTCACCGAACTTTTCACCGAACTCTGTATTTGGCATCTGTTTGGAGCTAGAATAAACAGTTACTCTAAAACCTCCTTGAAACTCTTCAAAAGTTGGCTCGGGTAATCCATAATTGATAAAGCCTTCCTGAATTCGCTTGATTCCAGAACCATATTTCTCAATTAATTGAGCTTCTTTAAAAGTGGAGGCAATCATTTTATTTCGGACACGAGAAATGTAATTTCCACTTATCAACTGCTCAATCGAAATCTCATCAGGAAGCTTACCGAAATTAAAAAACTCAATACGTTCATTATAAATTTTGATAGAGGAATCTCCGCAATTCATGTAATCGCGATGCACGATCATATTTATAATTATCTCTCTTAAGGCTTTTAATGGATACTGCCACCGTTCTTCACGTTGAGGGTCACCAGTAATAATATATTCTTTATTAATTTGTTTTTTTATAAACCCAAGAACTTCGTCCACTTGCCTAAAAAGATCCGAACGAACAGTCACTCCATCTTTGATACTTGTAGGCGTAGAGAATCTACCTAGTTCTATAGTTGCATCGAATATGTACCCACTGCCAAAAAGTAAATAACAGGCAGTTGTGACACCTTCTTCTTTAATCAAATTTAATTTTTTAAGGACGGTTAGAGGATCATCCTCGATCAAAGTTTCTCGATCCTTGTTGCATTTATTTATAAATTCCTTCACTCCGTCCAGTGAAATCATTTTAATTAAGTATCTTGGGTTAACATAACTATCCCAGCTTGTATTAAAGGTTTTTAGATGCAACTCCGAAATTTCATTCAGATTTAGTTGGTGATTTGAATTTTTCACCCGCTTAAAATACCTACCTCTAAAAGATACAGGTTTAATCGGGAACTCTTTAATACATAGTTCCACTATCTTTGAATCTTTGTAGCTAATAAATTCTGCATCGGGAATTATGCTAGGCTGAGTTTTATTTTTGATCTCATTAAGCCAGGTCTGGATACTTTCTGATCCAATGGTGAATCCTTTCAGCGGATCGCCATTATTATCGATTCCGACCAATACCTTTCCACCCTTTGTGTTGGCAAAGGCTACGAGTGTTTCAATAACTTTTTCTGAAAAGCTACTTTTGAATTCCGTTACTAAATCTTCTTGCATAGGCTTTTCGACTAACGATTTGCTTAGAATAACAATATTTCCTACAAACTTATACAAAGCCCAAATAATAACCAAAAAGATAAATATTAAATTTTAAACACATATAAATAACATTAAAATAATTATTTTTTATATTTATCAGAATTTTGTGTCTTTTTTCAATTTTTTGCAGTGGTAAATGAACATCCCACAAATAATTCAAATTCTCCATTGGGCAAGACAAAGTTTACTGAGCTGATAAATAAACCTTCAGCGCTTACAAAAAAAGTAGCGAGGTATCAAAGCAATTTTATCATCAAATAAAGAATGCTTCAATACCCCGCTATGATACTTAGAAAAACAGATTCCCTTTCCCTAAAACGGACTACCCGTTAATGGTGCCCACATACAAACTATTCGCGGCCCGTTTGCGATCATCTGAAACAAAAGAAATATACACCTCAAGGCGCTTATCTCGTAATAAAGATGGTATTTCAAGAACGTCCTGTCCTTGAAACCTTCTTGCTCCGTTCCATTTGAATCGCTTGTCCCCGGTTTCGGGTGCATAAGCAAATAGCATCACCTGATCTTGATTATCAGGAAATGAAAAACCTTTTTTACTCCAGGTAAACACCAAACCATGTTCCCCCATCTCTACCTTTGTCTCCTCCGGTTGCGGTAAATCACCCGCGCTGAACACAAACTTCGGTAAATCAATTTCAACATCCGGACAAATCCCCTTTAAAGCATTTGGATTGTTGAAGGCAACAGCAAGGTTGTGATAGTTTTTTGTAGTCCCTTCGGCCATTGGACCAAAGCCTTTCTCAATCAAGCTGTCTAAACCGCTTAAAAAATCCATGACAACAGCCATTTTCAATTTGTTGTACAATTGCTTTTCGGTTAAGCGCTTTTTACTTTTACCAATTGTGCGAATAATGTCTTGCCCATTTAGTGAATAGCCAACTATGTTGGCCAATTTTCCATGTATCCCACCTAGGATACCGTTTTTTAATCTTGCCATCTTCTTATTTTGTTAATTGTTAAATAATTATTTAAAAAGCATTGGTCAGGTTGTTAGCCCCAGCAAGGCCCCAGAAACACCTGCAGAATGCCCCGGCAAGGCCCCCATAATTACGACGTTGATACGACTTAGATACCAACTGCATATAAGCTACTTCTTCCCTATTCTTTTTAACTAATGCTAAGATAATCAATCAACAAGCGTTTGTCAAGTCCCAAAGGGGGTCCTAAAAGGGACTTGGGAGGGTCCTACAACGCAGAAAAAAAGTGGGTTTAAATCTATTCAAAGGCAGTTTCATTTTTTCTAAAAATAGTGCAAAATTTCAGTAAAAGGACATTAATATGACAAAATTTATTTGATTGAATTGGCCCTCACCACATCCCCTACTTAATTGTCCCAGAATTACCAAATCATAAATTAAAGTCGTTATCATACAGTAACCAAAATCTTATCGGAATTATAAATATTGATCGTTTAAGTATGGGGCATTCAAGGCTTCAGTGGCACTTTTTTTATGCTGAACAAAATGAATAAACTCAATATCGCGCTGAAAACGCTAACGAACAAGGTTTTACTACCAGGGGCTTAAGCGGCATTTTTTAGCCGCAGCTATTAACGGATTAAACCACAACTTAAACTGAACAATATGAACGAAAATTCATTGCTTTTCTGACCTATTTTTGATAGCGAAAACTAAAAAACAGCCAAATCGATATTAAAAAGGCAGTTTTTTAGATTATCTAAGATTGATGTCCATGCGCTCGTTCACAATAAAAAACATATTCACTTTAATGCTACTGACAGCAATGTTGGTGGTAGGTGGAAGTGGTGTGGTGAAGGGGCAGAGTACTAAAATTTACACTAGATATCTAACATCAGATAAAATCGCTGGAGCAAAGGGTCCCGGAAACCTTTTGGGGACAGATGGAAATCCCGGTACTGCAGATATTTTTAATACTGGCTATCTTGATGATCTAATATATTCAAATTATACCGAGATTAAACTTACAAGTGGAACGCATGGAGTAGGGTTACTAAGCGCTGATGGAGGTGCGTCAACAGGCAGTATAACGATGAATGTTATTTCCCCATCCTCATTTCCAACAGGTACGCCCCTTATAATAAAATTGACTTCCACAGACATAACAAATGTTGATATAAGAGGATATTTTAATACGACTCCTCTTGGAGGCGGTGCAACGTTATTTTCTTCACTAGGTAAAGTTTCCACAGACGAATATATATTTATAACACCTGCAACGTGTAATAGAATAATGATTTCTACGAAAACCAACGTAGGAACTAGTGCTAGTTCTGCTTTCACAAATAACACAAATATTTATTACTTATTTTATATTCCAGCCCCAGTTTTATCTTCAACTCCATCCACAATATGTAGTGGTTCGCAAGCGACACTCTCCGTTAACTCTCCCAATAACAATCTAGTTTATAAATGGTATAATTCTTCCACAAGTACAGAGGTGATTAACACAGGAAACACCTTTTCGCCATATCTTACAAATACAACAACTTACTATGTTGAAGCTGTTGAAGACGGGATATATTCATCAGCTCGTACTCCAGTGACGGTTACAGTTAATTCTCTTCCAAGCCTAACAACAACAACTCCATCGAAAACCATTGCTACAGGATCTACCACGACTCTATCTGTAGTTGCGACAGGATCCACAGTTGAATGGTATGACGATTCAGGAGTAAAAGTCAATTCAACATCAACTTATACACCTCCTGCATTTTCATCTGCTGGTACTCATAATTATAATGTTATTGCGACAAATTCTACAACCGGTTGTACGAATTCTACCACCATATCGCTAACAGTATATGAACCATCAGGATGTACCTCATTAACGGAAAGAGTTTATGCAAATAGTCAAATAATCACGAACAACGTTACCACTCCTTCCCAAGCAGCAGATGGTAATCCAAAAACAAGTTCAACCTTAACTCCGGTACTAGATTTACTTGGGTTATTTTCCCCCACTCAAACCCTGTTTTGGTCTTCAGAAGTAACAGCAGGAACCCCGGCAATAGTTAAATTGGGACCAGGAATTGGTGTTTTATCTCTAATTTCCGGGATATCAATAGTTGGGGTACAAGGAAATTCTTCAAGCTACACGGAAATAGGAACCCCTCAGTCGGTTAACGTCTCCTTACTTAACTTACTCTCCGGGGAAAACACCTTTGAATATACATTTGTTCCCTCCAATTCAACTGGACCAAAAAAATACAATGGCATCAAAATTATATTCACCTCTGTTCTTTCACTTGGAACTACATTAAATGTATTTGATGCTTATTTCACCAGACCTGCAACTACGATAGCAGATTGTACCAAAAAGGACATAATTGATGTTTTGTCTGGAGCAGTTGCCCCAGCTGGAGTAAGTGCTATAACGACTGCAGTTAATGTTCAGAACCCCTGGTTAGCTGTCGACGGTGATGAAAGCACATATGCAACAATTAATAATACTGTTAGCGTATTGGCTTACGCCAAAGAAACAATTGTTTTTTCTAGTCCTAGTATGCCAGGAGTAAGTGTAGGAGACTCATTAAAGCTGATCGTATCAAAAGGTGGTGCTTTATTAGGAGTTGATTTACTCACTCAATTTAAAATACAACGTTATTTAGGAAATTCTCCAGTAGGAGATCTCTTGGAAAATGGAAGTACTTTTCTGAATATTTCATTGCTAACCGGCAATACTAAAGCCGCAATTATTATTAAACCTACTCCAGAACCTTATGACAGAGTGGAGATACAGGTTGGAGGGGTAGCTACAGTATTAGGATCACTAAATTTACACGAAGTTCAAAGAACTGCGACAGTAAAAGTCATCGGTGGTGATCCAAATAATAAAATTACGGTCTGCCAAGGGACTAACGTTTTATTAACCGCACCATCAAATACGTGTACAACATATTTATGGTATGATTCTCCAGTTGGAGGAACTCAAATCGCTACCATAAATAATCTCGGATTAGCGATCAATACAAGCACACAAACACAACCGAAAGTTTATTACATACAACCAGTAAGATTTGGTTGTGAAAATTTAGCCAGAACTGCTATAACAATAATCACTAACCCATTACCACCGCATCCTATAACAAACATAAGTTCAAATTAATTTAAACCTCACTCTTAAACAATTAAATCATGAAAAGAAAAACTACCATCTTAAAAATTGCACTAATCTGCATTGTGACTGCCTTCACTTCTAAAGTATCCGCTCAGTCAATCAGTTCAATGGCAGATTTTACATCTGCTAATGCTAATATGACTAGTGCAACGCAAGTTATTTGCCCTGGAAAAAAAATAGAATTAACTGTCCCCACTACTGCCGGGATAACATATCGTTGGCAAACTCGATTTCCATCTGCCGACGGAACGGGTACAGGAGTTCCTTTGAGCGTTACTGATGGGGAAGCTTGGACAGAAGCCGCTGCACTACCGGCCGGGTACTATACTTATAAATTAAAAGCAACTAATACGACAACTGGATGTTCTGAAATTTATGATCAATTGGTTTTTGTCATGCCTACTCCTACTCTAACCGTCACAGCTCCTACTGATCTAGCAGCATGTAACAACGTATCAGAAACCTTTAATTTCACCTCATCACTTTCAGGCAATACGGTTGCAGGTTTAACTTTTCCGGTTAGTTATCAATGGTACACAAAAGCTAGTGCCGGAACAGAAACAGCTGTTGCAACTGGTGGTACATCATCAAGTTTAGCACTTACATCTCCGACCACAGCAGAAACTTATGAAGTTTATCTTAAAACAGATTATTTAGTAAAAAGCTGTGATCCGGTTACCTCAACCAAAACTACAATTACCGTTTCTTCAGGTCCAACAAAACCAGTTATTACAATCGCAGGAAACTAATTAGAACAATTAGTATATACTCATGCCTAACAGAAAAACAAGTTTTGTGTCAAGTCTGCTGTTGCTTTTAGCAACAGCCGGCTTTGCGCAATCTTCTGGCCCGCAAGTCGTGAACATCCCTCAGGGAAGTTCTGTGAAATTGCGCGCGAATTCTGTTAACGCAACAACCTACCAGTGGATCAAAGACGGTACTGCAATTACTGGCTCAACATCCATTGAATACACAGTAATGCTTGCAGGTACCTACAGCGTAGTCGCGTTTAACGCACAAGGATGCGCTTCAGATATATCCGAAGGCGTCATCATCAAAGTAGAGCCCCGTGGCAGTCTCATTGCCGATGTAAAAGTCGACAAAACCGCCGAAACCCGTGCCCTGACCATCAACGATCCTTTTGAATACCTGATTCGGGTAAGCAACAAAGGCAGCGCAGATGCAACACTGGTAAAAGTAGTGGATGTACTTCCACCAGAACTCAGACTGGAAAACTGGACCTTCCCTAAACTGGGCTCCGTAAGCTACAACAGCGGTACCAGAACCATATTGTGGGAAATCAGCAAACTGGACAATGGACAATCTGACGATTTAAAAATAAAAGTTACGGCTATACAGCCAGGCATCATCAGGAACACAGCATCTGTATCGGCAAATGAAACCGATCCGGACTTATCAAACAATACCTCGGTAAATCAAAAGGACATAGCTGCGATAATAATCCCCAATGTATTTACGCCTAACGGCGATGGTTTGAACGACGTTTTCGAAATTCCTGGCCTCAATTATTATGAAGCCAATGAATTGACCATTATGAACCGTTGGGGAGGTACTGTTTATGAGAAAAAAGGATATAAAAACGATTGGAATGCAGATGGCCTCAACGAGGGCACCTATTATTACCTGTTAAAAATTAAAACCGCCGCAGATAAATGGGGCGTTTACAAAGGTTATGTAACCGTTATACGAAATAAATAACATGAAACAGTTCATCGTATTTTTAGTTGCGCTCAGTATCATTCTTCCTGCAAAGGCACAGCAGGATTCACAGTTTACGCAATACGTATTTAACGGATTACATATCAATCCTGCCTATGCAGGATACAAAGAAGAAATTTACATCCAGTCATTTTACCGCTCCCAATGGGAAGGTGTAAAAGGCGCTCCACGAAGCTTCTCCATTGCAGCCGACGGCGCTTATAAAGAAACCAATGTAGGCTTAGGTCTCATCGTTTCGAATGACCAATTGGGTGCCCAGACTTACCTGACAGCCTATGCCAATTATGCTTATAAAATCAGGTTAGGCGATAATGAAGACTCCAAACTATCTTTTGGGATAGCTGCAGGGATTATGCAACTTGGCCTGGATGGCAGTAGATTAGAAGGTTATAAACCTGGTGACCAGCTGATCAGCGTTTCCTCGCAAACCAATACGGTACCGGATGCACGTTTTGGCGTGTATTATGCCAACCGGGATTTCTTTGTCGGCTTTTCGGCAACCAATGTTTTGGCTAAATATATGGCTAAAAAGAACACCGATGACTTAATGGTTCCTGTACCTCAACCCCATTTTTACTTTACAGCGGGGGGCTTAATGACAGTTAATGAAGATGTCAAATTTAAACCTGTGATCTTATTGAGCGACGATACCAAAGGGCCTTCGTCCTTAGATCTAAATGCCTTCTTCCTGCTCAAAGAAGCCGTATGGCTTGGGGCTTTTTACCGCACCTCTTTCGACTTGTACAATAAAAAGAACCTACAGGCAGATTTAACCAAAAGGAATGCCATTGGTGGCATGCTGGAAGTCTTTGCTACACAAAATTTAAGGATAGGATATTCTTATGATTATGCACTGAATAAGTTGCGCAACTACAATTACGGCAGTCATGAAATATCAGCTGGTTTTTACATTGGCCGCAACAATTTGAGAAGAGACCGCCAGTTGCGTTGCTACGATTTCTAAAGGTAATTAGGAACGAAAAAAAGAAATCTTACTAAACTGGTCAATCAGCTCAACCTTAAATTTGTCCGCTTCAGCAATAAACCACTTTCAAAAAACTGCAGGACTACCCAGCTTTGTGGAAACACAATTGCATGAGATTTCCCTTACTGATTACGCTGATCATTTTTGCCACTGCCCTACAAGCACAACAAAACCGCTACCCTGCAGCCACCTCAAAACTGATTACCATTCAAAAAGACTTTTTTGGCGACGCAAATTATAAGCGTTACAGTAAGGACGGAGATTTACAGCAGGAAGGAGAACTTTCAGAGCAACGTTTAAAAATTGCAGCTGTCATTCCCCTCTATACAAACAAACAGTTTTCAGTAACTACAGCACTTTCCTACACCCGTTCAAACCTCAGGTATTACCACAAAGAAGCATCTGGCCTGTTTCAAAAATCAAAATTCAATACTGACGATTTCGACGCTGCACTCTCCGGTATGTACCGCGCTACATTGTTCAACAAACCGATGATCAATACCGCTACCCTGGTACTGGGTAGTTCCAACTTTTTCAACCCTAAAAAAATGACCGGACTGCTCTCCTCTTCGCTCGTTTTGAAGGCAAATGCGACAACCCTGACTACAATAGGTATTGCCATAAATTTAGATGGCTCCGGACTGGTTCCTTTCTTCCCCCTGTTTTCTTACTGGCATAAACTCAGCAACAGCCAGTGGGAACTGGATATGGTATTGCCGCAAAGGGTGATGCTTAGGCGCCCGGGAGTGTTTAACGGTTGGTTAAGTACGGGAATTGAGCTGACCAACAATTCATTTTTCATCAAACAAGAAGCAGAAATGCAATACCGGAAAGGCAATTACGAATGGAATTCCAACGACATCAATGCCAGCCTTGCTTACGAGCGTTTCCTGGGTAAAAAAATACTAGTGGGACTAAAAGGCGGCTATAAAAGCTCGTTAACTACCAGATTATTAAAGGTAAACGACAAGATAGACAACTACAAATCCAGAACAAAAATATCCGCGCCATTTTTCAATGTCAACATGGGCTTTGTGATTAAATAAACATTACTCCTAAAACCTGAATATATTTGTAAGCAATGAACATCACCAGGACAGCTTCATCGCCGTTGAAAACGAATCGATAGACCAATGAAAACAAATCTGCCCCTTAAGAACCTGTTAAAGTTAAACTCCTGTTTTTGCCTGGCAGTCAGTTTCTTTTTATTTATCGCTTCCTTTATGGAAGGTGAAAATTTAAATGGAGCATTGTTTAAAACCATAAACGCTTTACTGCTCATAGTACTTGTCAGCCTCGGCAACATTGGCCTGCTCATTTTACTGGATAAAAAAGATCCGGCACAATCCAGAAAATATACCAAACGCTTTTACCTGGCCAGCATCACCTGGAGCATAACGGTGATCCTGGGAATCTATGTGATCAATCATCACCTGGCCGAACAAAACATCATCACAGCCCCCGCTCCACTAAAAGTAAAAGGTAACATGCTTTACATATACCTCGCTTTACAGGGTACATTACTCAACGGGATTGTGTTGCTTTGGCAAAACTATATCATTG
>Ga0247805_1001267_pt1 | contig 12197 bp, 12 predicted proteins | sample UWRJL044104R1_FD_180930 | JGI IMG/M metagenome (GOLD analysis project Ga0247805, IMG submission 180930) | Plant litter microbial communities from Arlington Agricultural Research Station in Wisconsin, United States - UWRJ-L044-104R-1 | ecosystem: Environmental > Terrestrial > Plant litter >...
ATTAAAAAAGGTTATTTAGGATATACAATTCAACAATATATTACGAAAAGTAAACAGGGAGTTCGCAGACCGACAAAAGCTTATGAAGAAATCATTAATAATGTCCCAACAGTAATTGAAACCACATTTGAAAATTTTTTAAAAGATGGTTTAGCAAAAGATGATTTTAAATTGGGAGATGTACCTCATTTATACAGTCTTATTCCTTTAGCTCAATCAAATTCCTCTCCTATTTTAAAACTAAAAGGTTCTGATGGATTAGTTGGTGCTCAATTTAGACAGCAAGAAGAATATAAAATAATTCTGTCCCACATAGTCCAAAATATTGTAAACAATCTTCAAAAGTAGCTATATGAATTGGCCAAAAGCATTAATTACAGAACTTACAGCTAGAAGATGTATAATTTTTCTTGGCGCTGGAGCATCCGCAGGTGCTCTTTCTGCGAACGGTTTGAAAAATCCGCCAACATGGAATCAATTACTTAGTAATCTGATTACCCTAATGAATAGCAATGTTGACGAACCTATTATTAGAGATTACATTCAAAAAGAAAAATTTTTGGAAGCAGCAGAAATAATAATTAAGAATATATCACCTGCTAATTTTTCACAATTTATTCGAGAAGAATTTATAACACCAAGATATCAGCCATCAGATATTCATAAGGCAGTTTTAGAAATAGACCCAAAAATTGTTATTACAACAAATTACGATGATATTTATGACACTTTTTGTCGCACTGGAGCTGCTGAAGAAGGATACAATGTTTCGAAATATTATGAAAGTCATATAACCTCAGATTTACGATCACCTGTTAGGCTGATAGTGAAGGCACATGGTTGTATTTCTGATATTTCAAAAATAGTTTTAACGAAATCTGAATTTTTCAAGGCTCGACAAGAAAATTCAAACTTTTATAAAGTTCTTGATTCACTATTCTTGACTCATACAATTCTATTTGTTGGATATAGCTTGACAGATCCAGACATTCAGTTAGTTCTAGAAAATGTAAATATATCGGCACCTAGCTCACATCCGCATTATTTTGTAACAGGGAATAACCTCAATCAAGCAATTAAAGATGCAAATAAAAAAGCATATAACATTGAGTTTGTTGAGTTCACTAATGGTGCTTATGATGAATTAAATGAAGGTCTATTTGAACTAGCAGAAAATGTGAAAACACTTCGAGAAATCAATCCATCAATATAATTACTACCCCTAACAGCGGTTACAAGAAATGGCTAGAAATGTGCTAAATTCACATTTTTCTTTCGCAAGAAATTTTATCTTAGCAGAGAATACGCAGTTCCGAAGTTCGCCACTTCTTGTAGCCGCGAAACGTTATAGGCAATTAATCCGCAGACTCGGAGAATTCAAGAATCTAACGCTATTTTAAAGATAAACAAATAGATGCAAAATAATTACGAAACAAAAAAAGTGTTTACACCATCTTCCTCGGCAAAGTATACGTTTGTTGAAAGAACTGCTAAAATAAATAACCAGTTTGTTGATGCATTGAGCACTCCAGGAAAACAAATAGTATTATATGGCCATTCAGGTTGTGGAAAAACAACATTACTGAAAAACAAATTATTTCAAATTTATGAAAATGCATTTATTACACGATGCATGGAAGGAATGACTTTTGAAAGTGTCATGCTAGATGGATTTGATCAACTTTCAGTACTATACAGCGAAAACTCTACAAGTAAAGGATATAAAATTGCCCCGGAATTTACCTTAAGCTACGCAGATGTAAAAGCAAGTTTAAAAATGGGAGAAATATCAAATCAAAAAAATCAAACGCATAAAAATATTTTACCCCCACAATTAACACCTCAAAGATTAGCTAAATATTATGGCGAGTCAAAATCGTGTTGGGTTTTAGAAGATTTTCATAAAATTAAAGGTTCAGATCGTGTTAGGCTCTCCCAAATAATGAAAGTCTTTATGGATATGGCAGAAGATTATTCAGATTTAAAAATTATAGCTTTAGGTGCGGTTGGAACAGCGAGAAAAGTAATTGAATATGATAATGAAATGAATAATCGTGTATCTGAGATATTAATCCCTTACATGCAACCAAAAGAAATTGAAAATATTATTAATACTGGAGAAAAACTTCTAAATCTAGTATTTGCAAAGGATGTAAAAAACAAAATAGTAAAATACTCATGTGGACTACCAGCAATTTGTCATCAATTATGCCTAAATATTTGCTTCAATAAAAAAATATTTGAAACTGCGAAAAGCAAAACTTCAATCAACCTTGAAGATTTAGATCAAGCTATATCCAAATTTGTAGAGGAGAAATCAGATACATTAAAAGCAGAATTTGACAAAGCAATTAAAATTCCAAACAATATCAAGTCAAATATTCCAAAATTAATAATTGAAAAATGCCTAGAATTGAATAAAGATGAATTTTCTTTTAATGAAGTTTTTATTGCGCTAAAAGATAGGTCAATTACTGAATCAAATTTTACTAAATATATTGATGAGTTATGTCACAGTCAACGAAGTGAAATTTTAATTTATGATGAAAATTCTAATCTATATAGATTTAATAACCTATTTTTAAAAGCTTATTCTTATTTAGGATTAAAAGAAGATTTGCAACAAAGTGACCAAATGCTAATTGCCAAATCAAAGTTTAAAGAAATAAGTATGGTAGACAAACTTCTAAATATAATTGAAAAAGATATATTTGAAGATTTTACTGACACATCAATTGACCAAGACTTTGATGACCGAATTTTTGAAGAAGAATTTTAACTGCATATAACCCCAGCTAGCGCAAGCGTCCCGCTTGTGCCTGCAAAAAATCCCACCACCACCACCACCACAGGGAATGAAATTCTACAAAGTCAATCCTTTCCTCTGATCTGTGATATAAAACCTAAAGAATAGCAATGATACATTGGCTGCTCTTTTTTTATGCTTTCTAGTAAATCCAGCACGACCCTATAAGTAGTACAAATTCTATAAAAAATTATATTTTTTGAAAGATTTTTTTTAGTTTTTATAAAAAATGTAGTATATTTCATCATTTTAAAAAATTACCCAAACGTTTAAAACCTACATTATGGCAAGTACATCCGAACAAGGACACAACCGCAATGCGGCTAACTTTGACAAATTGATTACGCACTGCGTTTCTTATGGCACTGCTTACAATCCTAGTAAAGCAGCCCTAAAAACAGCAGCCCTTCAGGCACAGGCAACCGCAGCCCGCAACAGCCTTACCGCTATTAACACCCTTACTCCTGCTTACAAAAATGCCGTTGCGGCAAGAGTTGTGGCTTTTAAACCACTGGACAAATTGGTAACTAGATTAGGCAATGCGCTTAAAGCATCTGACACCACAGCTGAAGTAAATGATGCCGCTAAAACCATAATCCGTAAATTACAAGGACGTCGTGCCACCCCAAAGAAAACCGACGAAGAAAAGAAAACCGCAGCCGATGCCGGAAATGAAATTACCGAAATATCAACCTCTCAGCTAAGCTATGACAACCGCCTGGATAATCTGGACAAACTGATAAAAATGCTGGCATCAATCCCGCAGTATGCCCCTAACGAAGCCGAATTAAAAATTACTGCCCTCACCACCCTCTACAATGATTTGAAAGCCAAAAATACCGCAGTAACCACCGCCGAAATTCCGCTAAACAATGCCCGCATTACCCGAAACAACCTGCTGTATAAAGAAGCAACAGGACTGGTAGATACGGCTACTACAATCAAAACCTATATTAAGTCGATATACAATGCGTCGAGTCCACAATATAAGGCAATAAGCAAATTAACATTTAAACCTTATGCTTATTAAGCTGCATAGCACAACAGCATTTATACAAATGCAACCAACTAAATTGTAAAACCCTTTGGAAAAGTTGTAGAAGTCTTTGGCTAAATTGCAGATGCCTTTGGAGAATTTGCAAATACCTTTGGAAAAGCTGCAGAAGCCTTTGGAAAAGTTACAAAAGCTCTTGGAAAAGTTGCAGAAGTCTTTGGCGAAATTGCAGATGCCTTTGGCTAAATGACAAAAGACTTCTGCAACAATATATTAAACTGCTTTTTCTAAGGCTAAATAATGAGTGACTAAGTTTTGCTGATTTCGGATGGGAATAATACTGACTTCACAAAAATATTCTTCTTTATTTTTTCTGTAGTTTACAATCACTTCAGTAAAAGGTTTTCCTGCTACTAATTTTTCTTTGATGCTGTTTTTTACTGCTTCTGAGGTATTGATTCCCTGCAAAAAACTGGGCTTACGACCTTTTGCATAATGGCTCGGATATCCCGTCATTTTCTTAAAACCTTCATTAGCCCAAATAATAGATTGGTCAGCATCTGTCAGCACTAATGCCTCATAATTCGATTCCAAAACCTGATCAATAGTAATTTTCCAGTCAAACTCTTTTGAATATTCGGTTAACTTTTCCTTATCCATACTTTTAATATGATTCATCATACTATTCCCTGACAAGTCAAAACACATCAACGGGAAAATAGTGCGTGTTGATTTTATCTTTTGTAGATTTTCTTTAGAATTTTCTTCCGTTTTACCCAAAAGAAAAAGATCAAGACACATCATATTATTGAGATCGTTATTGGGATTTTTCATATACTGTGTTATTAGCGATACTGTTTTGCTTTTTATTAGCAAAGTAGTAGGACACAAATATAAGTAATGATTACGAGTTAGTATCAAACATTTGGATACAAAGAATACCATGAATTTTGAAACTTTTTCTGATTTTGATATAAAACAACCGCCAATTTAAATTCCGTACTTCACGTAATGATATCAACTTAAAAACAATCATTATGAATAATTTATTTAGAGGACTTTTAGCAGGTTACGGCGCAAAAAAATTAGGTGGTGGTTGTTTCGGGACTATCATCGTTTTTATTATTCTTTGGTTTTTGTTGGGGCAATGCAGTTAAGTATGCTTTTAAAAAATACCGTTTACTACTCTTGCAATTTAAACATTGTACAAAGCTGCTATTGGCTTGATTTTACGTAATTCACGCCTTTGAAAGTAAAGTCTTAGTTGTTAAAAAATATTCATTTTAAATTAGAGTAGTGCCTCTATTCTAGAAAAATTATTTGCTAAATTTGAAAGTGTCACCCCCACCAAAAGTAATTCTTTGATTGGGAAATTAGTCTAAATTCAATTAGCAATAATTTTCAATGTCAATGACAAAAAATAAAAATTCTAATACTGAAAAAGAGTATCATTTTGATAATTTTTTCAACATCTCAGCCGATCTGATTTGTATTGCCGGATTTGATGGTTACTTTAAGCGAATAAATGCCGCTGTTTCAAAATTATTAGGCTATTCTGATGAGGAATTGTATGCTCGCCCCATCCATACATTTGTTTACCCGTCGGATCTTAAAACTACACTGGAAACCAGAGAAGAAGTTTATAGAAACAAACCATTGTTAAATTTCGAAAACAGATACCTAACTAAATCTGGAGAGATTGTGTGGTTGTCCTGGACATCCATGCCTGTTCAGGATGAAAAACTAGTGTATGCTATTGCTAAAAACATTACACATAAAAAAAGAATTGAAGAAGAGCGAAATATACTTCTTGCTAATCTCACAAAAATCAACAAAGACCTCAAACATTTATCTTATACCACTTCGCACGATTTAAAGTCTCCGGTAAATAATTTGCTATCGGTATTTGATTTGATCGATATTTCTAAAATTAACGACGAAGAAACTCTTGAATTTATAAATATCCTAAAAATTACTACCGAGCGTTTAAGGGAAACTTTAAAAAATTCGGTAGACGAAATGATTCATAAAGATGAACTGAATGCCTCTATTGAAGCCTTGAGTTTAAATGAAAACCTGAACGAAGTATTACTTTCCATCAACTCTTTAATAGTAAATTCGAAAATTGATATTAACATTGATTTTTCTGCTGTTCCTGAAATTAATTTCAATAAAGAATACCTGAAAAGTATATTTTTGAACCTGATTACCAATTCAATAAAATATTCCAAACCAGATGTTTTCCCTTCTATTTTTATTACTTCGAAAAAAGAAAACGGAAAAAGCCAGTTAATTTATTCGGATAATGGATTGGGTTTTGACATGGATAAAGTGCGTGATAAAATATTTGGATTGCATCAAAAATTCCACAATCATATTGATAGTAACGGAATTGGACTTTACCTGATTTACAACCACATTACTAATTTAGGCGGTCGAATTGAAGTAGAAAGCAAAATAAATGATGGAGCAAAATTTACAATAACATTCAAGGACTAAAAATAAGTTATTACTCCTAAATTATTAATATGTCAACTCTAGGTAATTGTCCTTAGCTTTCGCAGTCGAGTGTCAAATGTTTGAAGAATATGTAAAAAGAAATCTGTTTGAGCGTTAGCGAGTTATTTTCTTTTAATATTCGAAAACTAATTTGACCGACGAGAAAGCGTAAGACTTGAAATCGAAGATTCATGAATACCAAAAAAATAATAAGAAAGCATGAATATTTTTTTGTTTCTTTTTTGATCAAGCAAAAAAGAAAATTAGTAAATCATAATCAACACTTAATAATAATAATAATAATGTTATTAATAGTGTTTTTTTATGCAGAGAAATGAACAAAAAGAATGTATCGAGAACCAGTATTCACTTAACTTTGTATTAGTAAAACGTTTAAAAGTAAAATCATGAATATTTTAGAATTAATTCAAAAAAGATACAGTACCAAGAAATACAATGCTGATAAAACCATACCACAAGAAAAAATAGAAGAATTAAAGGAAATTCTGCGCCTCTCTCCTTCTTCAATAAACATCCAGCCCTGGAAATTTACATTTGTACAAGATCCAGCAGTTAAAACTAAACTAGCTTCGGTTTCGATGCACAATACCGAAAAAATCAATCAGGCGCAGCTATTGGTTATTTTTAGCGTAGCCGATGATTTAGATGCTTTTCAAAAAATTGTAGAAACCGAATTACCTGAAGCCAGAAGAGATTGGTACAATAAAATGAAAGCGAGTATGCCAGAAGCCAATTTAAAAATTTGGTTATCTCAGCAAGTGTATATCGCTTTAGGAGTTGGTTTGACGGCTAGCGTTGCATTAGGCTTGGATTCAACACCGATGGAAGGCATTGAATCAGACAAATACCAGCAAATTCTTAACATGACCACATACAAACCACTCTTTGCAATGGCTGTAGGTTATGCCTCAGAAGACGATTTCAACCGAATTGAAGTAACCCCAAAATCCAGAAGATTACAGGAAAGTGTGATTGAAAGTATTTAAAAAAGATTCCTTAAATGTAATTATTAAATTATTTTTGTTAGTAACAAAATCTTTTTTTTTAAAATAAGATTGTTACTTATTAAATCGCTAAAACAAAATATTTTATATGTCAAATATCAACCTTATTATTGAAGAACGCGCTGCCGATATTGGAAACTTTCTAGTAGGGAGATTGCTTCCTTTTCGTCAAAAACGCATGGTTGGTCCTTTTATTTATATCGATCACATGGGACCTGTAAAGATGAATGAACGTCAGAATTTTGATGTTTTGCCACATCCTCACATTGGTCTTTCTACACTTACTTTTTTATTTGAAGGCAGTATTATGCATCGCGATACTTTGGGCAATGAAGTCGAAATCAAACCAGGCGAAGTCAACTGGATGACCGCAGGAAAAGGCATTGTCCATTCGGAACGCACGCCAGAATATTTGCGCCATTCCGAAAAAAACATGCACGGTCTACAAATTTGGGTTGCCTTACCAAAACATTTGGAACAAATGGATCCGGAGTTTTTTCATATTGAGAGCAGCGAAATTCCATCATGGAAAGAAGATGATGTCGAATTCAAATTAGTCGCGGGTGAAGCCTTTGGTAAAAAATCCAAAGTGCCAGTCTATAGCCCAATGTATATGATCGAAATAAAATCAGTTACAGAGAAAAAATTAAATATAGGTGAACATCTTTATGGCGAAGCAGGTCTCTATATTCTGGAAGGCGGTGTTGAAAATGACGGCAGCGAATACGGTCCTAAACAAATATTGGTAGCCAAAAATAGTTCGCTATGTGAATTCACCATACGACCAAATTCGACCATTTATATTTTTGGTGGAGAAGCTTACCCTGAAGAACGTTTTATTGACTGGAATTTTGTTTCGACAGATAAAGAACTAATTGAAAAAGCCAAACAAGACTGGACTGAACAAAAGTTTGATAAAATAGAAGGAGAAACGGATTTTGTTCCGCTTCCTGTGTATCCAAAACAGAAAAACTAATTGATTAAGCATTCTGTAAGAGTAAAATATAAATTCAAAAAAATGTCAAAACGGGATGAATTAAATCAATTGCCTTTATATCAAAAAGCAGAACAAATTTATAAAATCACAAGTGGATTAATCGAAATTATTCCTGCCGACAATGAATTTCTTCAAGAAACAACTGTTCGGTTTATGATGGAAAATGCTATGATAATCCCCGCTAAAATTGCAGGAGCTCAAGCTGTCGAATTGTATGATTTGAAAATGGAACATGCAACTATTATTAGAAAAGCAGCTAGAGAACTTTATGTTCAAGCAGGTAGTTTAGGTTTTGAAGAAACTATTTCAGACCAAGATTACATTCGTTTACTAAGAAAAGAAATCGATGAATTCCGACTTTTATTTATTGATTGGGTTGCTGATTTTGATGTTTGGAATTACATCAAAGACAATTGGGGATTATTCAATCCGCCAGGAATAAGTGCACACGATAAAGACCCTGATGATGATATCCCTTTTAATCCCGATGATTATTTTAATTTTGATAATGAAGATTAATTTACATTAATCTCACTTTATAAAAAAATATCTTTGTCTTATTTTAATACAAGACAAAGATATTTTTTACTATCATTACTAATACAATCGATGTTTTTTTTTCAAACTGTCCTAATTTAAAGCGGAAGCGATAAAAGAGGAATTTCGCTTCTGGAAGCCATCATTCTGGTTTTGCTTCTATGTACCATTGAATCCCAGAAACCATATTTATAAGGAACCATAATTAATAAATCGGCATTAATTTGAGCTACTTCCTGCTGAATGGCTTCAATAATTGCGCTTGATGCCACATTTTTATAATAGTATTTTGTTCCGTGCAAACCATCTGCAAAATGTGCTGCTACACCACCTTCATTTTGCTCATTCTCAATTTGATTAATCTTCTTACTCACATGAAAAAGTTCTATAGTTGCACCTAACTTTAGAGCAATATCCTTTACTTTACCTAAAATCGTTTTATGAACCCCACGTGTAATATCACAGGCAAAAAGTATGGTATTCAATCCTTTGTAAACGGCATGAATAGGAACGGCTAAAATGGGGAATTTTAGTGTTTGCAAAGCTGCTGTAGTAGTATTGCCTAATAAATCCTGTTCAATAGAATCCTTTATCATTCCCATAACCACGATATCTGCCTGAGTTGAATCAATAACATTTTCGAGTTCATCTAGAAAATTCCCTGTTTTCCAAATGGGTGTGACTTCAATTTTATAATCTTCAGAAAGTTTGCTAGCAGCATCAAATAATTTCTTTCTACTAGTTGTATTTAACTCATCCATTGATGAAGATTGCACGCGTCCGTTAAGCGCATGTATAGAAACGTGGTATAAATGAAACAGAATAATTTTAGCTCCTGTATCAGCAGCAAATTGAGAAGCGTAAATAGCAGCATTATTAGCTTCTTTAGAAAAATCGGTAGCAACAATTATAGTTTTCATAAGTCTGTTTTTTGGGGTTATACAATGGTATAAACAATTTGAAAAGTGAATTTTCTTTATAAAATGAAAGAATAACATTTTTCCTTTCTAACAAAGATACCAAACGTTCGGTATCTTTACAAAACTAAAGCTCTAAATCTTAGACTACTTTATGTTAAAATTTAGAGCAATAATTTTATTGATAAAGTAGAATTGCTAATTAAAAAAATTAGTAGTTTGCATTAAATAAAGTGACCCTATGAATAATTACAAGAAAAAGAAGGAACCGATTGAGAACAGGAAATTAATCTTAGAAGCCGCTATTGAATTAGCCAATACACTTGAGTTAAGCCAAATATCATTTGATGCACTTTCAAAAAAATGTGGACTTAGTAAAGGCGGTATAATTCATCATTTTCCAACCAAAGAATCCATTTTCGATACGCTTTTTAAAGAAAACTTCGAAGAGTATAAAAATTGGATTCAGGAAGAACTGAAATCTGAAAACTTAGCAAATCCATCTATTGCACTTCTTAGAGTAACTTTGAGGCGTTTTGATGATGAAAGCTATCGTAAACTAATGAAAGTAATCTATAAATGTTTAGTCAATAACGAACAATATTGTAAACTCTGGAACGAATGGTTTTCGGAACATATAATTAAAGATTTAGATGAAGAAAGCGAAATCAAAACCTTATTGGGTTCTTTGGTCGCTATGGGAATTTGGAATATGAATACATTGGGACTTTATAAAATAGAACCTCAAAAAATGAATCGAATTCTGGATATTCTCCCTAAATAAACCAAAAGCTATGTTAAATAACTAAGTTTTGAATTCTAAAATTCGTAATATTAATGTACTAATACTAAAAAAACAGCATTATGGAAACGAATAATTTAGATCCCAAAAAAGCAAATGGTGCTCCAAAAAATACAGACCAATCAAAAGCTAAAAATATTTCTGAAGATACAGCTTCAACAGATTCAAAACTGCATAAAGAACTGGATGTTGATGCCGATGGTAAAAAAATAGTCGTAGACCGCGCAAGAGATGCACACGAAAACATTCAAAAACCTGCTCACGAAATTGATTCGGATGATCCAAATGCAAAACGTGGTGTTAAGACTGATAAAGAGGCCATGAAAACAGTCGAAAATAAAGACTTAAATTCAGATATTACTCCAAATCGATATCCAAATTCACATCCTGACAACAAAGAAGACAGAGGAAATATGAAATGATTTTTGCTGAAATATTTTTATAAAGATTTACTGAAAAAAATCCCTTTTTTATAAATTAGATAAAATAAAAAAATAGTAGCTTCGCAACAATCTTTTTAAAATAAATTACATGGCATCAGGTTTTTTCGCACTATTAGATGATATCGCAGCAATTATGGATGATGTTGCTGTAATGAGTAAAGTTGCAGCTAAAAAAACAGCTGGTATTTTAGGAGATGATTTGGCTGTAAATGCTGAAAAAGCTTCCGGTTTTGTTTCGTCAAGAGAAATTCCAGTTTTATGGGCCATTGCAAAAGGTTCCTTTATCAATAAATTAATTATTCTGCCCATTGCCTTTTTGCTGAGTGCTTTTTTCCCAGTGGCAATTGTAGTTATCTTAGTTTTAGGAGGACTTTTTTTAGCTTATGAAGGTGCCGAAAAAATATACGAATTCTTTTTTCATCGCAAGCATGCAACAGCAACAATTACGACACAAACTTTTACCGAAGCTGAAATTTTAGACATGGAAAAAGAAAAAATAAAGTCGGCTATTGTGACTGATTTTATTTTGTCTGTAGAAATTGTAATTATTGCTTTAGGAACAGTAATAGACGAACCTTTAACTACTCAAATTGCAGTAGTTTCAATTATTGCAATTCTGGCAACTGTAGGTGTTTATGGAATTGTAGCATTAATTGTTCGAATGGACGAGTTAGGATACAAACTGATAGCTATGAGCTCTAAAGAACATAGTATTTCTAAATCTATTGGAAATGCACTTGTTCAAGCCTTGCCAAAAGTAATAAAAAGTTTATCTGTTATAGGAACTATTGCTTTGATTCTGGTTGCTGGTGGAATTTTTGCACACAATATTGATTTTTTACATCATTTTGCTGAACAATTGCCTTCTATTGTAAAAGAATTTGCTCTTGGATTAATCTTCGGATTTGTAGTTTTAGGAATTGTAAATGTTTTCAAAAAAATATTTGCTAAGAAATAAACTTTGGAATTTCATTTAGCTGTTTAATTTGAGAAACCAAATCATTTTTTATATAAATTGAATTGATATATCAAAGACAATTCATAAAACCACCTGTTATTTAAATCATCCAAAAGTTCCAATCCCAAAAGATCGTTTAGCAATATTATAACAACAATTTTTTTCTAAATACTAGTACTTCTACTCTTCATAAAATACTTATTTTTGCAGTCTAAAATT
>Ga0247805_1001268_pt1 | contig 12194 bp, 6 predicted proteins | sample UWRJL044104R1_FD_180930 | JGI IMG/M metagenome (GOLD analysis project Ga0247805, IMG submission 180930) | Plant litter microbial communities from Arlington Agricultural Research Station in Wisconsin, United States - UWRJ-L044-104R-1 | ecosystem: Environmental > Terrestrial > Plant litter >...
CCAATGCCTGCCTGCTCCAGCGCCAGTACTTCATCGCGAATGGCAAAGGCAATCTGGTTGGTGGTAGTTTCGCGTGGCTGATCGTCACGTACAAATGACCATTGCAGAATGGTTACCGGGCCGGTTAACATACCCTTCATCGGTTTCTTAGTTTGAGCTGCAGCAAATTTACTCCAGCGTACCGTCATATCTTTCGGTCTACTCACATCCCCATAAATTACAGGAGGCTTCACACAGCGGCTACCATAACTTTGTACCCATCCATTTTTGGTAAACAAGAAGCCCTCAAGCTGCTCACCGAAATACTCTACCATGTCATTACGCTCAAACTCGCCGTGTACCAGTACGTCTAAATCAATTTCTTCCTGCCAGCGGATCGCTTCAACCGTTGCCTGCTCTATAGACTGTTCGTATTGCTCCAGGCTCAAATCGCCTCTTTTGAATTTCGCACGCAATTGGCGGATATCATCTGTTTGCGGGAACGAACCGATAGTGGTTGTCGGGAATGCTGGAAAATTAAAACGTTCATGGTGCAATTTCTGACGTATCGGGAATGCACTTAGACGGGTAGCATCAGCTTCGCTGATTGCAGCGATACGATTCTTTACCTCTTGTTTGTGTACTTTCTTTGACGACCTTCTACTTTCAACAACTGCTTTGTTGGCTTCCAGTAAAGCTGTATTGCCTTCGGCGATCTGGCAGATTTCGCTCAGTTCAGTCAACTTTTGTTTGGCAAATGCCATCCAGTTTTTGATCTCCGGATCAATGGCAGTTTCCAGATCTAAATCGATTGGGCTATGCAGCAATGAGCAGGATGGCGCGATGATCACCCTATCTGCTCCCAGTTTTTCAACTGCCTTATTGATCAGGCCTAAAGACTTTTCGTAGTCATTTTTCCAGACATTACGCCCGTCTATTACACCCATAGAAAGCTGCAGGTTATCCGGGATCAATGCAAGCACTTCTTCCAGTTGATCAGGAGCACGAACAAGGTCAACATGTAATGCAGCCACTGGAAGGTTTACTGCCAGTCCAGTATTGTCCAGTAAGGCTTCAAAATAAGTAGCTATCAATAACTTAACACCACTTACCCGGTTAGAAATAGCGCGGTAGGCATAATCAAATGCTTCTTTCTCTTTTTTAGAAAGATCAAGTGCCAGGCATGGCTCGTCAAGCTGGATCCATCTAGCACCTTGTTGCCTCAAGCGGTTAATGATTTCTACATATACAGGAACTATTTTTTTGATCAGATCAACCCGCTCAAATCCTTCCGCTTTCTCTTTACCCAGTAACAAATAACTTACTGGCCCAAGAAGAACGGGTTTTGCTTTTTCTCCAAGCTGCTGTTTGGCCATGTTATATTCACTGAAGATATTTTCATTGAAAATCCTGAATTCCTGATTGGCAGTAAATTCAGGTACGATATAATGGTAGTTGGTATCCAGCCATTTGGTCATTTCCATGGCAGTAATGTCCAGACCATCTTTCTGATAACCACGAGCCATTGCGAAATAAAGATCGATTTCATGATTGGCTTTTACCTGGGAAAGCACAGGCGAATAACGTTGCGGAATTACGCCCAGAAGCAAACTGGTATCCAGTACCTGGTCGTAATAGCTAAAATCGTTGCAAGGGATCAAATCGATACCTGCATCAAGCTGGGTCTGCCAGTTTTGTTCTTTAATGATACGGGCAACCTTATTCAATTCTGCAAGGTCAATTTTTCCTGCCCAATATTGTTCGCAGGATTTTTTCAGTTGTCTTTGGCTTCCGATTCTAGGATAGCCGAGGTTTTGTGTTAACATTTCTTTCAACTTTTTAAATGGTTAATAATCATTGTAAAAAGTCCTTCATGATTCAAAATATGCTATAGCGGAAAATCAGGAAAGAAAAATACGGACACTAAGGTGCCAGGCATAACAAACCTATATGGGGTCTTGCCTGTATGATACGTACCAATCTGACATCTAGCTTCAATCGCGAAAGCATTGTCAATACGGAACAGGCAGGTATCCTGACTTGTAACAGCTTTTATCGTCCTTCCCGCTACGCAGTGGAACTCGTGGATAAAAACCTTTAATGTTACTTACAGTTGCGCGACAGTTCGTGATTTAAACACGATTCCCTATTAATCCACAGCTAAGTAAAACCTTTTCCGATTGTTGAAATATGTAAAGAACTCTAATTATTACAAATCAGCTTTAAACTTCAACAAAGATACATTTGAAGATTATAAAACTTCATTAAAGATAATAATCAGATAATTTACCCTATTTAATCAAAAATCAAAGAACATTAAACTTTTAATGCACTACTTTTACGATCTGTAAAGGAAATTATTCTATGAACGAATTAGATGAAACCGATTTGTTGCTGCTGAAGATACTGGCCGACAATTCAAAACACACCAATAAAGAACTTGCTACACTTGTTAACCTTTCTCCCTCGCCGGTGTTTGAACGGATAAAAAGACTGGAGCTTAGCGGGTATATCAAGAAATATATCGCCATTCTGGATGCAGAAAAATTCAATCAGGGCTTTATTGTTTTTTGCAATATAAAACTCAAACAGCACGACAAAAAAATAGGAAACCGATTTGTAGCGGATATTCTGAATATTGATGAAGTTGTGGAATGCTATAACATTTCCGGGGATTACGATTTTATTCTAAAAGTATATGCAAAAGACATGAAACACTATCAGGATTTTGTGTTCAACAAACTGGGCTCAGTGGAAAGTATAGGAAGTACACACAGTACTTTTGTAATGGCTGAAATAAAAAATACACATAACATTAGCTTTTAATGCACACAACTGGAAATGGATCAATTTTCAGAAATCCACATGAGTGGAGTAATCGATATACGATTACTCCACTTGTTTTAAAATGCTGAGAATAGAATTTAGGGTGTTGGCGTTACCAACGTTTTTGGCACCAATCCTACGTCAATTTTACGAACCATTTCTTGCAAATGAAGCCTGGTTAAACCAGAAGCAGCAGGTATCGCCTTTTTGATGTCCGCTTTAAGCCCGATCAGATGCGCCCGCATAATACTCGAACCATCTGATTTGGTTACATCTGGGTTCATGTAAATGTTAATGCCCCCCAATTGATTCGTCATTACAATTTCTGTCGTGGCAACAAATGTTTTTATCGCATTGGCAATATAAATCTGTTGAAGATTTCTTCTATAAATATCAATTGGCTGATGTTTATAAATTTCTCCCCAAACTCCCATTTTCAGGTCTTTAAGATATTCCATTATGGTATAATTTTTAACTGGGTCTGTTGCTTCCCTGTTGATCATTTTAACGAAAATGTCTGAACCCATCATACGCATAAGTACTACATATTGCAGACCACCTATGGTATTTACAGGATTTATACCCGTTACATCCGACAGCTGTTTATTAACCAACCAGGTTGGTGTATTGAAGAACTGAGCATCGATAAATTTCATGGCTTCTTTTTGTGTAGCATAAGATACCGGAGCCAACATCCCACCAGGTTGTTCTACACTTTTGAAGGTGAAGTAATTACCGGCAAAATTACGGATCACATGGCCCAGATATAAGGTGTATTGTTTGATGACTTCCTTATACATTTCACCTGCCTTGTCATAACCTTCATTAGGCTCACGATTCCAGCGGATCAGGTTGGGTACTACCCTTTTCAGATTTTTGATGCCATAAGTACTTGCTTTCATGGCATTATCTCCCATATCTTCACTTTGTGAACGGGGATCTGTATACAGATTTTCTCCACCAAAGAACAAACGCTTATTTTTGCTCAGGCTGTCGATCACCAATTTATTCAGATAAGGTGTTTCTTCTTCTGCGTTTTTAAATTCAGGCAGCCAGCGATAGCCAAACTGAATGGCCCATTTGTCATAGTCCCCAATCCTCGGAAAAATTCCTTTTTCAGATATGCCATCTTCCGGCTGGGCTACGTAGTTGAAACGGGCGTAGTCCATGATTGATGGCGTATGTCCATGTGCCTCTACAAAAGCTTTGTTTCTTAATTTTTCTACGGGAACGGTAGAACTGGAACCAAAATTATGCAATAAACCGAGCGTATGTCCCACTTCATGAGATGAGACAAAACGAATCAGTTGTCCCATCAGTTCGTCGTCAAATTTAGGTTTGCGTGCTCTTGCATCTAAAGGCCCCGCCTGGATCATGTACCAGTTTCTTAGCAACTGCATGATGTTGTGATACCAGTTAATGTGACTTTCTATAATCTCGCCACTGCGCGGATCATGAACATTTGGTCCACTGGCATTGGCTACAGAAGATGGCTTATAAACGATCGCACTATGCGTGGCATCGTCTATGCTCCAGCTGGGATCATTTGTTGGTGCCGGCAAAGCCATAATTGCGTTTTTAAAGCCTGCTTGCTCAAAAGCCTTTTGCCAGTCGTTAACCCCCGCTATAAGATAAGGCACCCATTTTTTTGGTGTTGCAGGGTCTATGTAATAGATGATTGGCTTTTTAGGCGCTACCAATTCTCCGCGTTTATATTTTTCGATGTCCTCCTCTTTAGGCTCAAGGCGCCAGCGTACAATTACTGCCGATTGCTTTACTCCCTGCGGATCGCCATCAAAATCGGTATACCCCCTTGCAAAATAACCTACCCTCGCATCTGCAAAACGAGCCTTCATTGGAATTTTTGGTAACAGTACCATGGAACTGTTTAGTTCGTAGGTTACCGGAATGGTAGATAGATTAGCCTGGCCGCCTATTGGGCCTCTGGAATACGTACGTACTGAGCGGATCTCTACATTTTTTGTATAGGCGTTGACAGAACTAATGTATGACTTGTCTGCCTGCATACCACCAACACCTAACAGGGATTTGGTTGCTGCACTAAAGAAAAAGATCTCATTTTCTGTATTCAGAAAATCTGTAATGTCGATGACAGCGCTTCTAACACGACTCGAATCCCCACCATAGGCTTTAATAGCAAAGGAGGCCACTATAGGCTGGATATTAGAATTACGTACAGATTTGTAAAGCCCATTTACGGTGCTGTCTGCAGAACGCTCGTTAAAGGAATTTAATCTTAGCAGGATACGGTCGTCAGGTCCTTTTTTAAAACTAACCACATTCTCTGCAATCCCATCTCCGGCATAGCCCATCATTTGCGGACGAGGCCCGGATGCAGATTTGGAGATCCGGTTTACCACCAGCATCTCCCTACCCAACAACGTGTCCGGTATTTCGAAATAGTACTTTAGGCCAATCTGGTGGACGCTGAACATGCCAACTGCAGTTTTTGCTTTTGCGGTGATGACATCTTTGTAAGCTTTCGGCGCACCAGGCACGCTGTCGATCTTTTTAACCGCTGCCACAAGTGGCGGAGTGGATTTAGATTTCTTTTTTTGTGCGGTTGAGGCCATAGCAAAGCTACCCAACGCCAGTGTGAGTAAAATAGGTTTAAACATTTGTGTGTTTTTAAATGCCCGGATTTTTACCGGGCGTCAAGAAGTAAATATTATTTTCCGGATCCCGATTCAGGAAATATTGCTGTCAGCTTTTTAAGGAGTTCCTCCCCCCGTAGGTTGACCGCAACAATCTTTCCTTTTGGATCAATCAAAAAATTCTGTGGAATAGAACGGATCATGTACAATCTGGCCACATCGTCATCCCAAAATTTAAGGTTTGATACATGCTGCCATGTCAATTGATCTTCGTGGATGGCTCTTAGCCATGCATCGCGCTTGCCCACCTGGTCCAAAGAAACAGAAAGGACGTCGAAACTGCGATTCTTGTATTTGCTCCAGGCTTTGACCACTGTTGGATTTTCTTCTCTACATGGCCCGCACCAGCTTGCCCAGAAATCAAGCAGCACATATTTACCTTTGTAATCGGCAAGGCTAATACTTTTCCCAGATGTATCAGGTGCAGAAAACATCGGGGCTACCCTACCGATACTCACCGCATCAAATTTATCTAATGTTGTTTTGGTTTTCACTCCACCTGGGGTTTGCTGTATCTGCTTATCCAATTTATTGTATAATTTTTTTAAGGTTGGAACATCAGATGGCAATGGACCGATCACATCGTTAAGGGCGACTAAACTGATGTAATAATCTGGATGTTTACTAATAAAAGCAGCCTGTTCTTTTTTCTTTTCAACTTTGAGCCCCGCCATTTCAGCACGCCATGCACCTAAACCAATGGTGTCGTACTTTACTTTTTTAAGCTGGGCATCTCTATAGGCTTTTTCACTTAAAACCAGTTTTTGCTGTACGTTGGCAAGTGCAGCCTCGAGTTCTTTTTTCTGCTTTTGAATTGAAGGAGACTCCATATCTGGATCCTGCTGCGCAAAAACAGCCCCCGTTAGCATACATGCCAACAGGGTGATGTTTAATTTTAATTTCATTGATTTCGTTGTGTGTTATATGTGTACTTAAATAGGTTTAATAAAAACGGTTTCCAATTCCATTTTCAATATAATTTACAGAGGTAACTTTCCCTAAGCCCTCAAAGGTGGGTTGTGGAAGGGCTTGTATTGCTCCGATAGAATTGATTTTATGCAACCATACTTTATACTTTCCTGTTGCACTTGAATAAGCAGCAATGACCAAATAATCCGTTGTTATGACGATATTCCCTGCATTCGGCACAGGATACTTAACGTGCTGGATACAAGTAACCTGATCACCAGCATCAAGTGTAACCTGCAGATTCTCAGAAAGTGATGTGAAATCCGTCAGGTAAATTTTATTGGCTTTGGCGTAATAAATGTAATCAGAATCGTAATTGCCGCCAATCACATCGGCAGACATGATGCCGTGGGTTTGAGGCACGGTTTTCCCCTCGATAAAAGGATTTGAATAACCGGCTAAAGGACCATAAGTACCAAACATCTTTGCCAGATAACCTTCTCCGGTAGTTCTTCGGAACAGTTCAAGGACAATGGCTCTCACACCAGGATATCCGCCAACCCATATTGGCTCAGCGTTCATATTTTTAAGTGTAGTAGCCAGACTGTGTACCGGAACGAAATTTACACCATCTACTGTAACCACAGATTTAGAATTTAGGTCGAACATGACATCAGTACCTGCACAGCCCACCAATGGAGACATGTTGTAGTTAGATACCGGTGGGTTTGTAAACAGTGCTCCTTTGGTCATGGAATAAACTTTTCCATCGTTGATCAATCGGATAAACTGGTCGTTTTGGGGTTGCAAAATATTCTGAGGCTTAAAAACGGCAGGTTTGGTGAAAAACATGTTGTCTGCATTCAGTATCATCTTTCCATTGTCTATTCTGAATATTGCTGCATCCTGATCTGAAATTACTGCCAGTGCACCAAAAAGATCCGTTGATACCGGGCTGGTTTTAAAGGAACCTGCAAATACAGATCTGATAGACTTTCCCTTCATGCTCTTTCCATCATTGTGAAATGCCATCCAGTTGTCAATCCTTCCTGTTGAATGGATAAAGTCAAAATCTGTTTTCAGCCCATCATTTTTCAATAGGTACCAACCGTTCATGGTTAAGGTAGATACATTTAATTTACTGGTAAAAATCTGGGTAATCCCGGTTTGCTTATTGGTTACGTTAAAGGTAAGGATGTAAGGACCGGGGTTAAGCAACACTGTATAATTCAGATCCTTTGTACTCCCAATCAGATCTCCTGTGGGAATAACACCGCTACTGACCACAAAATTAGTAGAATATACCCGCCACGCAAAATCGTATAAAGACTCATCCTTTACTGTCGGACTGATGCTCAGTACATCCCTGCGGGTAAATGTAGTATAGGTATTTTCAAATCCACTGACGGTGGGTTTGGCCAATTCTGGTATAAAATCATTACCCCTGTTCTTAATGCAGGAATAATTTAACAACGTAATTATCCCCAGGATATATATATAGATTAATCTCTTCATAACAAGTTTTTTAAATTTCCAAATGCATAATTAAGGGAACGTAACCAGCGGACTGCCTGCGACAGTAGTTTCACGCATAGGTGCAGTACCGTTTGCAATATTGACAGGATCGCTGTTAAATGCAGCCAATCCTTCCTTTAATATATTTTTGTAATTGTCCAGGGCGCCCGTTGCGGCAAGGGCCTGATACCATACTTCATCTATCTTCACCTTTAGGAAATCGTACATAAACTGGTGTTTACGCGTACTGTATTTACCAAATCGGCTGAAAGCCGGAGACACTCCAGAATCCGTTCTCCAGGAAAAAAACCGTTCCAAACGATCAGAAAAGACAACAACACGGCTCCGGCTCTGTTTTTCGCCCAATCCAAACTGATCATTGCCTACCAGTTCAAGACGTAAACGAAAGCTATTTGTTTTCAGACTTGGATCCCTAAGCAAAACGACAGGAATCATAGCATTTACCTCATTTCTCTTTACCACCATCATTGGTTTAAGCGCGGCATCGTCCATGGGCACGTAGTGCACACCTGCAATGGCAGGATTAAGTATACCCGGTTCTGTAACCTGTATCAATTTCACTTCCCTTTCCTTGTTGCTAATGTCTCCAATTGTGTTTACCTGGATATATACTGTATCTCTTAGCACATTGGCAGCTTTATAGAAAAACGTACTGTTGATTGTCGCGGTATCGTTTAACTGAACTCGGGCAGTATCACTATATTCAAGGTATTTTGTTTTGGTACAACCGGTAGCCACCGCCGCCAAAATAATTATAGAAAAATAAATCAATCTTTTCATAGGTATCCTTAATTATTGTTGTAATTAATTTCGCGTAAAGGCTTAGGAACCACGTATCTGGCAGGTGTTCCATTATAATAGGACTGGGTCCAGCTTGCTGGAAGCGTGGTCACACCCAGACGTTTAAAAGCAAAAAATGACTGTCCCTCGCCATATAATTCGCGCACGTATTCCCTAACCATTTTATTCCTGCGGTCGGTTAACCAGTCGCCAGCACTAAAAGTGGTAAATGGAATTCCTTTCTTATCGCAATAAAAAGCATACGCCGTCTCGGCTGCCATTTTGGTTTCCGCACATTCTGTAAGAATCAGGTACATTTCACTCAGACGCAACAGAGGGACCTGTAGTACCTGGAATTCGGGCAGGACTGATGCTTTCTGAAAGAACTTTTTATACATGACATCCGTTGAAAGTGCAGTTCCGATAGGCGCTTTATATACCCACATATCTTTGTAGCGGATATCGGACGTTCTTTCTGCTGCTGGAAACAACTGGTTCAGGTAAAAACTCGGCGTAAAATCATATTTCATGATGCTTCCGGTTTGACCAAAGGTATTATTGGCAATAGCTTCAAGATTGTACACACTCAAGGCCATGATGTGCTCTGATGACATCGTGAAATCTTCATTTGCACGGTCACTTTCCACACCTAATCTAAATGTTTTGGCACCATTCGGACTGACAGCATCGACCACCATCTGTGCATATTTTGTTGCATTTGCCCTGTTTGAAATGTCTGATGCAGCCAACCAAAGATAAACACGAGCCTTAAGTGCAAGTACCGCATAGTAATTCATACGCACCTGCCTGTACATCAAATAATTATCAGCGAACGGAACTGCGTCGTTACGCCCCGGATTCAACTGTGCAACAGTGTACTTACGAATCGGATCAACATCCTTTAGTAAAGCTTCTGCCTCATCCAGATCAGCCAATAAAGACTGTGTGAATTCCTGGTAAGCAAGCGGCGGATGGATATCTTTAGTTACCGATTTAACATAGGGCAAAATTGTAGCAGCTCCTGGAGTTGCAGGCATTGGCCCATAAAAGCGCAAAGCATCAAAATGGCAAAATGCGCGCAGCGCAAGCGATTCTCCTTTAATGATTCCGTAATTCCCCTCTGTAAAAACAGACTTTTTACTGTCTATCTTATCCAGGATGCCATTCACATCGGCAATTACCTTAAATAGATTCTGATAGGTATTGTCAAGATCGTTTCTGACAAAGGAATCATTGTAATCTCCGGATTTTAACTTAGCTATGTAAGGCGTTGTTGAATCCCAGTTGTAAGCCATATACTCAATGGTTCCCCACATTAGCGAGCTACCATAAATACTGCCATCTTTCATCCGGATATAAGCTCCTGTAAGAGCATCCTTAAATCCTTTCTCTGTTTTAAATAACTCTTCCTGGGTAGCCTGGCCCTGTGGTTTTACATCAAGCCATTTTTTGCACCCCACTGTAAACACCAGAGTGCCCAGCATCAGGATAACGGTAAATATTTTTTTCAAGGTTTTCATATTTTAAAATGCTGCATATAAAGACATAGAGAACTGACGGGTAAAAGGATAGGCGGTACCACGTTCCTGAGGCACCGAAGAAATGTAAAAAAGTTCCCCGGTATTACCCGTTATAGATAGAGACCGCATACCCAAACGCTTCAGGATTTTTTTATTCAACACATCATAGGATAAATTCACGTTCTGACAGGTAATAGTCGTTTCATTCTGCACAAAGCGTGTAGACGCATTCACCTTACTGGTCTCGTTTATCCCTCTAAAAAAGGTTTTGTCTCCCGGCTGTTTCCAGCGGTTATAATAAACACGTGCGTCCACATTCACCAGCCTGTCTGCATTCTCTATTTTATCAATCAGCGTCTGGTTATAGAGCTGACCGCCAAAACGGAAACCAAATGAAGCATTCATAGAGAAGCTGCCATAACGTACCAAAGTACTGAAGTTGCCTCTGAATTTAGGTTGATCAAGTCCTACAGCTACCCGGTTTTCTGCTCTCCAGGAGTAAGTTACTTCTCCATCTTTATCCAGAAAAAGCTCTTTTCCAGTACTTGGGTCAATACCCAATGAACGCACAGCATAAATTGTATTTTGAGATGCGCCTTCCTGAATGATTCTATTCGGACTTGTAGACACGCCGTCTTTCAACGCAAGCAATAGTTTTGCATTGGCAGCCTTCATGGCCTCGGATAATCTGATAATCTTATCCTGGTTATGTGTGATATTTCCGGTGACAGACCAGGCTAATTTTTTTCCGGAAAATGGAATCAGCCAGGCAATCGCCGACACCTCGAAACCTTTCTGTTGCAATTGACCTATGTTTTCATTGTAATTGGCAAAACCATTGGCATAAGGCAATTCTAACGAAGAAAGCAGGTTAGATGTTTTCTCTAAATACAAATTACCTTCTAGTGTTAATCTGCTTTTAAATACTTCCAATTCCATACCCACATTATACTTATCTGTTGTTTGCCATTCCAGATCCGGATTTCCGAGGGCATCCTGGCGTGCACCTAACCAGGTTTTATAGCGATCCTTTACAATATAACTGTAGGTACCCAACGCCTGGTAGGCACTAAACTGAGTAGATCCCGTAGATCCGTAAGAACCGCGTAGTTTTAATCTGTTAATGAAAGGAAGGTTATTTTTAACAAAGTCTTCGTAATGCATATTCCAACCTATACCTGCAGACCAAAATGGGGCAAAACGTCTGTTTGCACCAAACTGCGAAGCACCATCTACACGATAGGTAACATCGGCCAGATACCGGTCTTTCAACGCATAACTTGCATTCGCTACGGCACCAAGCCTGCGTGAAGTGGATTCTCCGCCACTAGGCGTACCGTTTTGTTTGTATTGAAGTGCCATAGACAAAAGATCAATGGACTCATCAGGGAAACCTTCGGCGTCAATGGTATAGGCGGTTCTGCTGGCTTGATTAATGTCCAAATTTATTGCTGCTGTAATGCGGTGTTTTTCCGCGAAAACATCAGAATAACCGGTCGTTAAGTTTCCTGTGTAATTTAAAGCTTTCCCCGTGCCGTAAGCATAAGTGCCTTTTCTAAATATATCTGCATCTGAATAGCCTGCAAAGGAAGAATGGCTTGCAGGTTTAAAATTGTCTTCTGTACTCAGATTACTGCTTACACTAACTCCGCCACGCACATACATCTTTTCGATCGGTGCCCAGTCTATCATCAGGTTATTGGTAACATTGGTATAATTGCGAATGTCATATGTATTCAATGTCGCGTCGTGCAGCGGGTTAGGATAAGGTTTACCACCATAAAAACCCGCCATTGTCCAATAAGCAGAGTTATAAGGCGAAAAAAACTGTGTTATATTTCCCGCGGCATCGTAAGGCTCCCAGTAAGGATTTAATTTAGCATAATCGGAAAAAGCACCATATGGGGATTCTTTTTCTTTGGTTTGCCCAACGACTAAGTTATTGCGAAAAGTGAGGTTCTTATGTCTA
>Ga0247805_1001270_pt1 | contig 12177 bp, 10 predicted proteins | sample UWRJL044104R1_FD_180930 | JGI IMG/M metagenome (GOLD analysis project Ga0247805, IMG submission 180930) | Plant litter microbial communities from Arlington Agricultural Research Station in Wisconsin, United States - UWRJ-L044-104R-1 | ecosystem: Environmental > Terrestrial > Plant litter >...
TTCAGTACAACCTAGAGAACCTCCTGGATGACCTGAATTAACAGCGTGTACCATTCGAAGGATGTCTCTTCTTACTTGGATAATTAAATCGTTTAATTGTTGAGTGTTAGGTTTCATTTTGAGTGTAAAAGTTAAACTGTTGCAAATGTAAATTTTATTTTGCCGTAAGACAAATGATTTTTATAATTGTTTATTATCAAACGTTATAGTCACAAAAAAAGCCCAAAAAAAAGGGCTTTTTGAAAAAAGTATAATGTAAATTCTAAAAAAAATAAGTTTTTTTGAGCTATTGATTTTCCTGAATTGATAGTATTAAAGATTCAAGAATTTCTTGTCCTTCTTCCCAAAGTCCCAATTGAGAAGCAAAATTCAGGTGTCCTTTTTGTCCCACATTATAAAAACGGCTTCCCCAGTTTTTGGATAAAAATTCGGCTCTTTCTACTGAAATATAGGGATCGTCACTACTTGTGATTACAACTGATGGATATTTTAAATTATTTAAAGGAATAGGAGCAAAGTTCCAGGTCTCTTCTGGTGTATGTTCTGATGATTCTACATCGGCGGGAGCAACCAGTAAAGCACCAGCAATTTTGCTAGTGTCATTTTGTTGTGACCAATGCGCCACTAAAGAAACGGCTAAACTATGAGCCACAATTACAATAGGTGTTTCAATGGAATTTATAGTTGCATCCAGATTTTTTAACCAATCTTGTAATTGCGGTTGATTCCAATTGTTTTGAATTACTTTTTTAGCATTTGGAAAATGTTGTAACCAATTGTCTTGCCAATGTCCTGTAGTCGAATCGCCTAATCCAGGTACAATTAATAAGGTGTGTTTCATATTTGTTTTTGTAATACTATCAGAATAGTACAAAGTTATGAAATACGGTTTGTTATATCAAATTAGTATAATAAAAATTGATTTTCATTTTTCTTAAAATAAAAAAAGCACAGCTTTCACTGTACTTTTAAGACTTAAAGTTTATAATCCAAAATTAAGAACTACAAGACAACATAGAACAACCTACTTTGTTTCTTGCCCAATCAGGACGTTTCGCAAACCATTTTTCTTGGTTTTTTTGCTCAGAATATGGATTTTTGAGTAAGTTGAAAAGTTCATCAATCAGGCTGTAATCTCCTTTGTCGGCGGCATCGATGGCTAGCTGTGCCATGTAATTGCGCAAAACGTATTTTGGGTTGATGGCGTTCATTTTTTTAGCACGTTCTTCGTTGGATTCTTTTTCTAATTGCAAACGAAGGCTATATTTTTCAAACCATTTGTTCCAGGCTTCTGTAATTTCTGAAGCTTCTATAATTGAATTATAAAAAGCATCTTGAATAATCGAAATGCCTTGTTCTGGATTTTCTTTTTGGAAACTACTTAAATTTCTAAAGAAAATGGTCATATCGGTTTCTGTTAGATGTAAATTGTTTTCTAATTCCTGAACTAAAATTTGATCGTTTTCGTTTTCGGTGAAAAGACCAATTTTAGAACGCATCATATTCAAATATTTGCTTTCAAAAGCAGTACCAAAATCAGCTAAAACAGTTTCTAATCCTTCTGTTTCTCCTATTAATGGAAATAAAGCATTGGCGAGTTGGTATAAATTCCAAAGCACTATATTGGGTTGGTTTCCGTAACGGTAACGTTTGTGTTGCGAATCGGTGGTATTAGGAGTCCAGCCATAATCGTAACCTTCAAGCCAGCCATAAGGACCGTAGTCAATGGTTAACCCCAGAATTGACATATTATCGGTATTCATTACTCCGTGTACAAAACCCACACGTTGCCAGTGAATGACCATTTCCAGACTGTTTTCGGAAACTTTTTTGAAAAACTGAAGATAACTTTCTTTAGAAGGTGTACCTAATTCAGGATAAAAATGTTTGATGGTATAATCCACTAGCGTTTTCAGTGTTTGCGTGTCATTGCGAACTGCAAGGATTTGGTAATTTCCAAAACGTAAAAAACTAGGTGCAATTCGGCTTACGATAGCTCCTTTTTCATAAGCAGGATTACCATTATAAAGCACGTCTCTTAAAACTTCGTCACCTGATAATGCTAAAGATAAAGCACGAGTGGTAGGAACACCAAGATGAAACATGGCTTCACTGCATAAATATTCCCGGATGGAAGAACGTAAAACGGCTAATCCATCGGCGGTTCTGGAATAAGGTGTTTTTCCAGCGCCTTTAAGCTGGATTGCCCAACGTTGATTGTTATGAACAATTTCGGTTAAATTAATGGCGCGACCATCGCCCAATTGTCCTGCCCAGTTTCCAAATTGATGTCCGCCATAACACATGGCGTAAGGCTTTGTATCAGGCAACACTTCGTTTCCAGTGAAGATATTTTTGAATTCGTCAGATTTAGCATCGGTTTCTGATAATCCAAGGTTTTCTAGCATTTCTGGAGAAACATGGAGAATTTGAGGATTTGCTGTTTGTTTTGGTGTTACAAATGAAAAACAAGCATTCTCAACCTGTCTTACATAGTTTTCAGTAATGGGGTCGGCTGGTAATTCTTTGTTGAAAGTATCTTGGATATTGAGTTTCATTTTCTTTGAAGTAAAATCATTAGTAATACAAAGTTACAAATATTAACCCCATTTTACTCGAAACTTTACCATTAAGGAGTGAAGAGATTTTAAGTTTAGTATCTTAAGATTTCTGAATGGTTTATAAAAAAGAATAGCTGAATTTCGAGAATAAAAGATGCAAAATGAGAAATGCTATAATGACTTTTTAAACAGTATTTTTTAAGCGTTACTTTGCTGTTAAAAACAGACTAACATTTTCTAAATTAAACTATCTTTGCCAGCCGAACAATCGGAAGAAAAACCTTAGTATGAAGTTTGATTTATTACAAAAAGACCCACTTTCTAAAGCCAGAGCGGGAAGTATTACCACAGATCACGGTGTAATTGAAACGCCTATTTTTATGCCTGTAGGCACTGTTGCCTCGGTAAAAGGAGTGCATCAGAGAGAATTAAAAAATGATATTAATCCTGATATTATTCTTGGAAATACCTATCATTTGTATTTGCGTCCGCAAACTAAAATTTTAGAAGCAGCGGGTGGTTTACATAAATTCATGAATTGGGATCGTAATATTTTGACTGATTCTGGAGGTTATCAGGTTTATTCTCTTTCGAATAATAGAAAAATTAAGGAAGAAGGAGTAAAGTTTAAATCTCATATTGATGGTTCGTACCACTTTTTTTCACCAGAAAGTGTAATGGAAATTCAACGTACTATTGGAGCTGATATTATTATGGCTTTTGACGAATGTACACCTTATCCTTGCGATTATAGATATGCACAACGTTCGATGCACATGACACACCGTTGGTTGGATCGTTGTATTAATCATTTGGATAAAGTGCCGGTAAAATATGGTTACGATCAAGCTTTTTTTCCAATTGTTCAGGGAAGTACTTATAAAGATTTAAGACGTCAATCGGCGGAATATATTGCCAATTCGAATCAGGTAGGAAATGCTATTGGAGGGTTATCTGTAGGAGAACCAGCTGAGGAAATGTATGCCATGACTGAGGTGGTTACTGAAATTTTGCCAGAAGACAAACCACGTTATTTGATGGGAGTAGGAACACCTATTAATATTTTGGAAAATATAGCATTAGGAATTGATATGTTTGATTGTGTAATGCCAACCCGTAATGCCAGAAACGGAATGTTGTTTACTGCTAACGGAACGATCAATATTAAAAATAAAAAATGGGAAGATGATTTTTCGCCAATTGACGAAATGGGAATCACATTTGTGGATACAGAATATTCAAAAGCTTATTTGCGTCATCTTTTTGCTGCCAATGAATATTTAGGAAAGCAAATTGCTACGATTCATAATCTTGGTTTTTATATGTGGTTAGTGCGCGAAGCCAGAAAACACATTATTGCAGGTGATTTTAGATCATGGAAAGAAATGATGGTTAAAAATATGAGTCAACGGTTGTAAAAAAAGCTGGAAGTTGGGAGTTAGAAGCTGGAAGTTTCTTAACTCCCAGCTTCTAACTTCTAACTTCTAACTTCTAACTTTAAAATATGTTAACAATATTAGATAAGTATATCCTGAAAAGATATTTAGCCACTTTTGGGGCTATGTTGTTGATGTTTATCCCTATTGGGATTATAATTGATGTTTCGGAGAAGATTAATAAAATGATCGAAAACAAGGTTCCGTTTATTGAAATCGCTACCTATTACTATCATTTTACTATTTATTTTGCAAATGCCTTATTTCCAATATTTCTATTTTTATCTATTATTTGGTTTACATCCAAACTAGCTAATAACACCGAAATTATTGCTATTTTGAGCTCTGGAATCTCGTTTACGCGTTTTTTACGACCTTTTATTATTGGCGCTACAATAGTTTCGATAGGAGTTTTATTAATGGGATTTTATGTAGTTCCTAAAGCCAGTGAAGGATTTAATAATTTTCGATATACGTATTTAAAATCGGGTGGAAGGGAGCAAATGACGGGTGATAATACAGATGTTTACAGGCAACTGAATGATCATGAGTTTTTGTATGTAAGTAATTTTAATGCTGCTTCTAAAATGGCTTTTAATTTTTCTTTGGAACGATTTAACAAAGAAAAAATGGTTTCTAAAATTACTGCAAGTAGGATTAAATGGAATGAAAAAGATAGTACATATACACTATATGATTATACTAAAAGAATTGTAGGTAAATTAGGGGACAAGATTGAAGTTTTGCCTGAGAAAAATGTTAAGTTTAAGTTTGAACTCGAAGATTTAACTCCTGTTGTTTACATTGCTGAGACTTTAAGGCTTAACGAGTTATTTGATTTTATTGACAAGGAAAAAAAGCGTGGTTCTTCTAATATTAATACGTACATGGTTGTTTTGTATAAAAAATTCAGTGTTCCAGTTTCGGCATTTATCCTGACTATTATTGCCGTGGCAGTTTCTTCAATGAAACGAAGAGGAGGGATGGGAATGAATTTAACCATAGGAATCGCAGTAGCTTTTGGATTTGTATTTTTTGATAAGATTTTTGGAGTATTGGCCGAAAAATCTACTTTTTCACCTTTTGTAGCAGTTTGGTTTTCAAATATTGTTTTTGGAATTCTGGCTGTATATTTATTGCGCAATGCCAAACGCTAGACTTAAAAGTTATCTCAATCTTCATTTAATTGTATTTATTTGGGGATTTACCGCCATTTTAGGGGCTTTAATTACAATTTCGGCGGATATAATTGTTTGGTATCGAATGCTTTTTGCAGCTCTGTTTTTAGCTTTTTATATTTTCTTTTCTAAGAAATCGTTTCGTATTGCTGGAGATTCATTACTTAAGTTAATTCTTGTAGGTTTCTTGATAGCGCTGCATTGGATTTTCTTTTTTCATGCCATTCATATTTCTAATGTATCCATTACTTTATCCGTTTTTTCTTTGGGGGCTTTTTTAGCTTCCTTATTAGAACCGTTATTTTATGGTCGAAAAGTACTTTGGTACGAAGTGTTTTTTGGTCTGGTCATTATTGTAGCATTAGCAATAATTATGCAGGTTGAGGTGGCTTATTTTAAAGGAATGTTGTTCGCTTTTGCTTCTATTGTATTAGGTGTTTTGTTTACGTTGTTTAATGGAAAATTAATTCAAAAACACGATTCAGCAGTAATTACTTTTTATGAATTTCTGGCAGGAGTGCTTTTTATTAGTTGCTATTTCATAGTACAAAATAAATTTACCATCGAATTTTTTACTGTTTCTTTTAATAATTGGGTTTTGTTGTTGGTACTGTCTTCTGTTTGTACAGCTTATGCTTTTACAGCCTCAGTAAATGTGATGAAACAATTGAGTCCATATACTGTAATGTTAACTACGAATCTGGAACCCGTTTACGGAATTGTTTTGGCCTATTTTATTATTGGAGAAAAAGAAAAAATGAGTGCTTCGTTTTATGTAGGTGCTGTGATTATAGTATTGACAGTGATTCTAAACGGAATTTTAAAACACCGACGAAACAATAAAATAAAAGCAACTAATGTTAGTTAGATATCGATTTTATAGAATGGATTCAATTATCAAATTGAAAAAATAGGTTCGAATAAGAATAGTTTTTTGGTTTGATTTTCAATAAGATGAGGTTTTTAATGCACTTTGTAAAAGAATTGTATTATAGATTGTATCTTTGCCAAGTAAGACTAAAATAAAAAATAAGCGGGTGTAAATGATTTAAAATTTTATATTTGCACTTCCAAATAAAATAATAACGCACAAATCCTATGGAATATTTAGATTTTGAGCTTCCAATAAAAGAACTTGAAGACCAGTTAAACAAATGTCAGGTTATTGGAGAAGAATCAGATGTTGATGTTACAGCTACTTGTACTAAAATCAATGAAAAACTGATTGAAACTAAGAAGAATATTTATGAAAATCTTTCTGCTTGGCAACGTGTGCAATTATCAAGACACCCAAGCCGTCCTTATACTTTAGATCATGTTAGAGGACTTTGTGGAGATACTTTTTTAGAGCTTCACGGAGACAGAGGATTTAAGGATGACAAAGCCATGATAGGTGGTTTAGGAAAAATTGGTGGGCAGTCTTTTATGATTATTGGTCAGCAAAAAGGATTCAATACTAAAACACGTCAGTATAGAAATTTTGGGATGGCAAATCCTGAAGGATATCGTAAAGCTTTGCGATTGATGAAAATGGCTGAGAAATTTGGAATTCCTGTAATTACTTTAATCGATACTCCGGGAGCTTATCCAGGTTTAGAAGCTGAAGAGCGTGGACAAGGTGAAGCTATTGCCAGAAATATTTATGAAATGGTTTTGCTTAAAGTGCCTATTATTACCATTATTGTAGGTGAAGGTGCTTCGGGAGGAGCATTAGGAATTGGAGTAGGAGACCGCGTTTACATGCTTGAAAACACTTGGTATTCGGTTATTTCTCCTGAATCCTGTTCTTCTATTTTATGGAAAAGCTGGGAATACAAAGAGAAAGCTGCTGATGCATTGAAGCTGACTTCTGCCGATATGAAAAAGCAAGAATTAATAGATGATATTATTCCAGAACCTCTAGGTGGAGCACATTACGACAGAGAAACTACTTTTAAAACAGTTGAAGAATATATTCTAAAAGGATACAACGAATTGAAAGTTTTATCAACAGCTGACTTAATTGCTCAAAGAATGGATAAATACACTAAAATGGGAGAATTTAAAGAATAATAATCCTTTTTTAAGATATAATCCGTCTCGTGCTAAAACCTAGAACGAGACGGATTTTTTTTGGGTTATAAACAAAAAAAGTACAGTTATAAACATATTGTTGTAATAACTAAACTGTATTTTTTTTAAAAAATATGTTACTTTCGTAGTATGGAAAATTTCAAGAATGTTAAGCCTGTTAAGGTGGATAAAACGACTATTATAAACTTAGAAAAAGGAAAGCTTCCTCCGCAAGCTCTTGATTTAGAAGAAGCTGTGCTTGGGGCGATGATGATTGATAAAAAAGGAGTTGATGATGTTATTGATATCCTACAGCCAGACGCATTTTATAAAGAAGCCCATAAACATATTTTTGAAGCAATTGTTCAATTGTTTACAGAAACCCAACCTATCGATTTATTGACTGTTTCGGCACAGTTGAAAAAAAATGCAAAATTAGACTTAGCAGGAGGCGATTTTTATTTAATCCAGCTAACGCAAAAAATATCTTCATCCGCACATATTGAATTTCACTCGAGGATTATTCTTCAAAAATTCATTCAGCGTAGTTTGATTCGAATTTCATCTGAAATTATCGAAGATTCTTATGATGAAACTACCGATGTTTTTGATTTATTAGACAAAGCAGAATCTAAACTTTACGAAGTTACTCAGGGAAATATTAAACGTAGTTCGGAAACAGCGCAAAGTTTAGTATTACAAGCTAAGAAGAAAATTGAAGAAATTAGTAAAAAAGAAGGTTTAAGTGGTGTTGAGACTGGATTTACTAATTTAGATAAATTGACTTCAGGGTGGCAGCCAAGTGATTTAATTATCATTGCAGCACGTCCGGCGATGGGAAAAACAGCTTTTGTATTGTCAATGGCCAGAAATATGGCAATTAATTACGGACACGGAGTAGCTGTATTTTCACTAGAGATGGCATCAGTACAGTTAATTACCCGTTTGATTTCGTCTGAAACAGGCTTGTCATCAGAGAAATTAAGAACTGGTAAATTAGAACCACACGAATGGACAATGTTGAGTACTAAGGTGAAAGATTTAGAAAAAGCACCTCTGTTTATTGATGACACGCCTTCACTTTCGATATTTGATTTAAGAGCAAAAGCAAGACGTTTGCATTCACAACATGGTATAAAGATTATTATTATCGATTATTTGCAGTTAATGACAGCCGGAGGAAATGGAAAAGGTGGAGGAAATCGTGAACAAGAGATTTCTACTATTTCCCGAAATTTAAAAGCTTTAGCGAAAGAATTAAATATTCCGGTAATTGCACTTTCTCAGTTATCGCGTGCCGTTGAAACCCGTGGTTCTAGTAAAAGACCTTTACTTTCTGACCTTCGTGAATCGGGAGCGATTGAGCAGGATGCCGATATTGTATCGTTTTTATATCGTCCTGAATACTATAAAATTGACGAATGGGATGATGATGAAGCAGCTCCTACAGCAGGACAAGCCGAAATTATGATTGCAAAACACCGTAATGGTGGAATTGAAAATGTTCGTTTGAAATTCATAGGTCATTTAGGTAAGTTTGACAACTTAGATGATTATAGCGGAGGTTATGATGCTGATCTACCTTCATCAATGAATCAGGATGAAAATGCTTTTATTACTAAAAATCTACCTTCTCCTCATGAAGCATTTGGAAGTAATTTGAATGATGACGACGACGATGATATGCCGTTTTAAGATAAAAGCTTTATATTTGAAATAAAACATTCTAATGGTTTTCCGAAAATTAGCTTTCCTTATTATTGTCTTGATTTCTTTTTCAGCAAAGGCTTCTTTTATTTTGTTGCCAATGGATGAAACTTCCCAGCAAAATCACCTCAAAGCTTACGGAATTACCTATTGGTGTTTGGATAAAAAATACAAGGCGAGCTGGTTGCTTAATTATCGTGGAGGTTCATTTTTGTTACCTGATGCTACTGAAATTCGAAAAGAATGTCAGATTAGAGGAGTTAGTTTCGAAATACTTTCTGATTCTGAAGAGCAATCTATTTTAAACGAAATTGCAAGTCCATCCCAAAATATGGAAAATGTAATTCTCGAAAAAGCTCCAAAAATAGCGGTTTACACTCCAAAAGGCAAAAAACCTTGGGATGATGCCGTGACTTTGGTCTTAACCTATGCCGAAATTCCCTTTACCGCAATTTATGATGAAGAAGTTTTAAGCGACCAATTGGTTCTTTACGATTGGTTACACTTGCATCATGAAGATTTTACAGGACAATACGGTAAGTTTTATAGTTCGTATCGAAATGTACCCTGGTACATAGAACAAAAAAAAGATGCTGAAATTCTTGCTGCCAAATTAGGTTTTGCAAAAGTTTCAGAAGAAAAAGGAGCGGTAGCCAAGAAAATCAGAGATTTTGTTGTAGGTGGTGGATTTATGTTTGCCATGTGTTCAGCAACAGATAGTTTTGATATTGCCTTATCAGCTGATGGAGTTGACATTTGTGAACCTATGTTTGATGGCGATCCAAGTGAGGCTAATTATCAATCCAAATTAAATTATACTAATTCTTTTGCGTTTAAAGATTTTATCTTAGAGCGCAGACCCGAAAAATATGAGTTTTCAGATATTGATATGACAGAAAAACGAATTGTTCCTATGGAGAAAGATTATTTTACTCTTATGGAATTTTCGGCTAAATGGGATCCGATTCCTTCTATGCTTTGTCAAAATCACACACAACTTGTAAAAGGATTTATGGGGCAAACTACTGCTTTTGATGCAAAATTAGTTAAGTCGAATATTATAACTTTAGGAACTTGCGAGCTAAATGGAGAAGCAAGATACATTCATGGGCAAAAAGGAAAAGGAATGTTTTGTTTTTATGGAGGACATGATCCCGAAGATTACCAACACAAAGTAGGTGATGCACCAACTGTATTAGATTTGCATCCGAATTCGCCAGGATATCGTTTAATTTTGAATAATGTTTTGTTTCCTGCGGCCAAAAAGAAAAAGCAAAAAACCTAGTATAAATGACTCAATCAATTTTTAACTTATACCGAGTACCATTTATATCAGTAGCTATTATTTCTGTATAATTAATATCTTCACTAACAATTTCAAATTCATTATTGTTTTTTCCTTTTAAAATTCCAATTGCGATTTCATCTTCAAGATTAATAATCCCATTTACTTCTTCACCATTTTCATCTATTCCTGTAACGTGATGATCGAATTTTTTATTATTTGCTGAGGTATAATGATAGAAGTCATTTGTCTTGAGAATGTTTGATACTTTTAAGGTATCTTCTTTTACAATCTCTTTTTTAGAAATAGTATTTTGTTTATTGTTATTTATACAAGAGGTTGAACTTATCAATAATCCTACTACAAGTAATTTCAATAGATTATTTTTTTTAGTTCTCATAGTTGAAGTGTTTGTTTTAACTATGCTCTTTCAGTTTTAGTAGAGATGGTTTTAAATGTAGATTGGAGTCCAAATCTATAACTAATAAAGATATTTTGTTTACGGAAAACCGTAAAACGAGAACTTTTTGTGGGAATTATAAAGTTGTAAACTTAATTGTATAAGATTGATTTAGATTAGCCCCATGTCTTTTGCTATAGCAATAAGATGTACATTATTATTTGCTTTAAAATATGTTTTGATTTTGTTAAGGCGTTTTTCTATGCTGCTAGCTCCGTTAGGAACAATTCCTGTATTTTTAAATTCAGTTGTGATTTCGGTTATAATTAATCCTTTGGATAATAATTTTAATAACGAAATATCATAAGTGTCTATTTCTATTATTGATTTTTCTGTTGATGTATTGGTTATGGTTTTTGGTAATAATATTCTAGTTTCGTTATTGTAAACGCTGTAGATTGCTTTTTCTAATTCTTTGATGCTATTTCTTCCTTTTATCACATAAGCATCAATTTTCAAGTTATTGAATAGTGCGTTTATCTTAAAGGATTTGTCTTCAATAGAAAATATAATTATTTTAATGTTGGGTTGTGTTTTTTTTACAGCAGTAATAAGTTCTTCTCCATTAACAAGTTTATCATCTCTGTGGTCTTGTTTAAAAGATAAGTCACTTATTAATAAATCAAATGGCTCATTTTCTGTCAAAGCTTTTTTTATTTTGAGCATAGCGTCGTCACAATATTTTACCTGTTGAATATTGCTTACAGCTAAGTTTTCTAAGGTTTGTACAATAGATTGACTTATGGAATCTAAATCCTCGGCGATTAATACTTTTTTAAACATATTAATTTATTTATATTGGAATAATCATATTTATTTTAACGCCATGATCGGGTTTACTGTCAAGAGTAAAACTTCCATTGATAGCGCTAATGCGGCTTTCTGCATTTAGAAGCCCATTTTTTTTAATATTTTCTTCAAGATTCATTCCGATTCCATTGTCAAAATAATTTAGTAAAAGATCGTTCTCTTGCTTTTTGAACGAAACTATAACTAAATTAGATTTACTATGTTTTTTCATGTTTATTAATAGCTCTTGAATGACACGATAAATGGTTACTTTTTTGAAGTTATTTATTGTTGACCAATCCATGTTTTCTAATCCATTAATCATAATATTTACCGAATGATTTTTAAAAGAGTAAATCATTTCTTTTAAGTTTTCCTCGAAAAGACTTCCAGTTTCAATTAGGCTGTTTTCTCTCGAAATGTTTCTTGTAGTTGAATAAATATGATCTAAGTTTTCGAGTAATTTTTCAGTATTATTAATAGAAGATAGATCATTTGTTTCAGCAAAATTAATCGTTTGAAAGATATCATTAGCTAATTCGTCATGCAGCTTTTTTGAAATTCGAATTTCTGTATTATACGCTGTTTGAAGTTTTTCTTTTTTGTTTTTTTCTATGAGATAATAATAAACAAACCCAACAATAATGACTATAATTACTATCGTAAAAATAATTACAATGTTTTTATTTTTTTCTAATTCTTGCAGTAA
>Ga0247805_1001271_pt1 | contig 12173 bp, 7 predicted proteins | sample UWRJL044104R1_FD_180930 | JGI IMG/M metagenome (GOLD analysis project Ga0247805, IMG submission 180930) | Plant litter microbial communities from Arlington Agricultural Research Station in Wisconsin, United States - UWRJ-L044-104R-1 | ecosystem: Environmental > Terrestrial > Plant litter >...
GTTCTCCGTGATGCTGCTGGTGCGCAACCGCTCCGACTGGCGCATCGGCACCCTGCCCTATCCGCTGCTCGCCTTCCTCGCCGTCACCACGGTGTCGATCCTCTGGTCGTACTACCCGAGCGCCACAGCGGTCGGACTCGCGGCCAACTGGCTCACCGTGCTCTCGGGCGTCGCATTCGCGGTCTCCTTCGACTGGTCGACACTGCTGCGCTCCCTCGGACTCGCCCTCCGGATCCTCCTCGGCGGCTCCCTCGTCTTCGAGCTCGTTGTATCGCTCTTCGTGCGCCAACCGCTACTTCCCTTCTGGTATCCCTACGAGAGCGGCAAGCTACCCATGTCGCTCTACTGGTCGCGCGACCTGCTGTTCGAAGGAGGCAAGATCCAGGGCCTGCCCGGCAACTCCGCGCTGCTCGGGTTCCTCGCCCTGCTCGGGCTCATCGTGTTCGGGGTGCAGCTCGCGTCGTCCAGGCGGCGACGGGCCCTCGGCGCTTTCTGGATGCTCGTGGCCGCTGTCTGCGTCTACCTCACGCGGTCCGCCACCATCACCATCGCCATCGTGGCCGTCGTCGTGGTGGTGCTCGCCGTCGCGGCGTTCCGCTTCGCCAGCAACGGACGCACCCGTGCCGTTCTCTACGGCGTCCTCGCCGTCGTCGTCGCCGCCCTCGTGGTCGCGGGAACGGCGTTCCGCTCCCAGCTGCTCGCGCTCATGGGCAAGGGCGACACCCTCACCGGGCGCACCGACATCTGGGCGTCCGTGACCGAGCTCGCGCAGCAGCGGCCCGTGTTCGGTTGGGGCTGGGTGAGCTACTGGGCGCCGTGGGTCGAGCCCTTCGACGACCTCGCCTTCGAGGGCGGCGTGCACCAGTACCAGGCCCACAACGCCTGGCTCGACCTCTGGCTTCAGATCGGTATCGTCGGCGTGGTCGTCTTCGCCGCCCTGTTCGTCTCGAGCGTGGTGCGGTCGTGGTTCTTCGCCACCGACCGGCCGCAGTTCGAGCCGGACACACAGCGCCCCTTCAGCGCCGTCTCGATACTCCCGCTGCTGATTCTCACCGCCCTCGCGGTGCAGAGCCTTGTCGAGAGCCGCCTCATCATCGAGTACGGACTCGTGCTTCTCGTGGTCATCGCGGTGAAGACCAAGCGGGGTGACCCGGTTGAGCGGCTCCGCTAAGCGGCAGACGCCGGTCGAGGTCGTGATGGACTTCTTCTCGACGACGCGGCTCGCCAACTCCATCGCCACCGTGGCGATCGCCGTCTCGATCCTCGCACCGACGGTCCGTTCCCTCATCGGCTGGCCCGGGCTCATCGCCATCGTCGTGGTGCTCGTGGTGTTCGCCGCACTCTCGCTCGTCGCGCGGCGCGAGTCGATCGACTATCAGGGCATCCTCCCCCTCACCCTGCTGGTGTTCCTCGGGTGGGCCGTCGTCTCGTTGGTCTGGAGCGAGTACCAGTGGGCCACGCTCGCCGGGCTCGGCTACCTCGGGGCGTTCTCGGCCCTGGGCATCTACGTGGCGCTCATGCGCGACACCATCCAGATCGTGCGCGCCTTCGGGGATGTGCTGCGGGTGGTGCTCGTCGCCTCGATAGCGCTCGAGGTCTTCTCCGGCCTCCTCGTCGACTCCCCCATCCGCTTCCTGGGCATCCAGGGGCACCTCGACACCGCCGGCCCCATCCAGGGCCTGCTCGGCACCCGCAACCAGCTGGGCATCATCGCCCTGATCGCCGCCGTCACCTTCGGCACCGAGCTGCGCACAAGGTCGATCCGCCCCGGCCTCGCGATCGCCTCCCTCGTGCTCGCCGGCACCACCATGGCCTTCACCCGTTCGCCGCTCATCGGCGGCGTCATCGTGGTGCTCGGCGTCGCCATCGTCGCGTTGTACGCGCTGCGCCGCGTCCCGCCCGCCCAGCGCACCGTCGCACAGCTCGGACTGCTCGCGCTCGTCGCCGTCGTCGCCCTCATCACCTGGGGCTTCCGCCAGCGCATCATCGGGCTGAGCAACGCGGGCGGCGAGCTCGACTACCGGCTGCGGCTCTGGAACGAGATGACCGCCCTCATCCGCATCAACCCGCTCGAGGGCTGGGGCTGGATCGGCCAGTGGCGCACCGGCATCTCGCCCTTCCAGGCCTTCGCCAACGGCGAGCGCGTGCCGCAGAACGGCGTGAACGCCTACCTCGACGTCTGGTTCCAGCTCGGCATCGTCGGCATCGTGATCTTCGTCGGGCTGGTCGGCATCACCTTCGTGCGCTCCTGGCTGCTCGCCGGGCAGAAGCGCAGCATCGTGTTCGCGTGGCCCGCCCTGGTTCTCGTGGTGCTGCTCTCCAGCGCCCTGTTCGAGAGCTCGCTGCTCGTGGAGTACGGCTGGCTCACCTTCGTGGTCTGCTGCGTGAAGGCGTCGCAGAACCTCAGCTGGCGCACCGCCTTCGCGCGCCCGCTCGAGCAGGAGCCGCTCGACTAGCTGCCGCCACGCGAGTCGACACCCTCCGAGTCGTTGCCGCGCAGACCTATACTGAGCTGGGCCAGCGCGACTCGCGCCTGCCGCCGTTGCCTGGAGGACGTCATAAACGCAGTCACGCCGCGTGCGAGCGTCGAGAAATGACGCGTGCACGATCGGTCAGCATGACCGATCGATACCGGCTTCTGGTCGAACCGCGCGAAGACGGCCTCCCCCGCGTCTCCCTCCTTCTCGCGTTTCCGGCTCTGCTCCTCCTCGTGGGAGTAGTGCTCGTCGCCATCGGGATCAACGGCTCGTCGTCCGGCGCCCTGTGGGCCGAGGTGAGTGCCGGGCCCGATCCCGACCTGCTGGCAGGTGAACCACAGCAGATCCGGTCGGACGAGTGGAACGTGGGCACGGTCTGGACGATCGCCCAGGTCCAGCAGGGGCTTCCCGCCCGTACCGAGACCTTCCCGGGTGGGATGGACGCCGCCATCCCCTTCGACCTCCCCCGCAGCGACTGGTCCATCGCCTTCCGCCCGCACCAGATCGGGTATCTCCTTCTCGATGTCGACCACGGCACCGCCTGGCGTTGGTGGTCCATGGGGCTCGCGCTCATGGCGGCGGCCTACGCCTTCGTTCTCACGATCCTCCCTCGACGCCCTCTCGTGGCGGCGGCGCTGTCACTCGGCTTCTTCTGCAGCCCGTTCTTCCAGTGGTGGTACCAGTCCTCCACCTTCTGGCCGGTGGTCTGGGGACTGGTTGTGATGGCCGCGCTGGTGTGGAGCGTGAAGAGCAGCGATCGGCTGAAGAGCTGGGTATGGGCGCCCGTCGTCGCCTACTTCACCGTTGTTACGGCCATGGGCATCTACGCGCCCTTCATCATCCCGGTGGTGCTCGTTGTGCTCGGCTTCGGAATCGGTCTCCTCATCGAGCGGATGCGAGACGGCCAGTCCGCGAGGGACCTCGCCCTGCGTCTCGCCCCGGTACTGACGGCGGGTGTGGTCGGTGGCGCGGTCACCGCCGTCTGGCTCGCGAGCAAGCATTCCACCGTCGCGGGCTTCCTCGGCACCGTGTACCCGGGCGCCCGCCTCACCGGAACCGGGACCGGAGGTTCGTACTCGGCAGCCCGCACCGTCGCATCCGCTTTCACCGAGTCGCTCACGAATGCTGGCGGGTTTCTCGGAATCAACTCCTCCGAGGCCTCGACCTTCATCCTCACGGGGGCGTTCCTGCTGCCCGTCGGCGTCTGGCTTGTTGTGGTCGCTCGGCGCTCGCGGAGCCACCTGCCCTGGACCGCCATCGCCGTCGCCGTCGTTCTTGCCGTCTTCGTCGCCTACACGCTCGTTCCCGGCTGGGACAGCCTCGCCCACGTCCTGATGCTCGATCGCACCACTCCCGACCGCGCGCGAATCGGAGTGGGCCTCGCCTCCTTCGTGCTGCTCGCACTCCTGCTCCGCCGACTGGACGAGGCGGAACGCCGGGTCCCACGATGGCTCGCCGGACTGTGCGCGGTGCTCTTCATCGGTTCCCAGTGTGCGATCGCGATCGCGGTCGTATCGGTGATGGGCGAGGCGAGACTCTGGGGCGCGACACCGCTGTGGTGGCTGTACGCGCTCGCGTCCGCGGCAGTCATCTACTTGAACGCCCGTCGACAGGTCGTTGCGGCCACCACTGTGTTCCTCCTCGTCAGCGTTGCCGCGGCGGCCGGGATCAACCCTGTCTATCTGGGTGTGCTCGACCTCCGGGACACCGCGGCGTCGCAGGCGGTCATGCGGATCGACGCGAGCGGATCGGGCACGTGGATCGGTATGGGCAAGACGGTGGCCGCAGCGACCCTGCTCGAGTCGGGTGTCGAAGCGTACAACGGCACCCAGGGCGCGCCCTCGGCGAGAATGTGGTCCGAAATCGATCCCGTCGGACAGTACGAGGCGCAGTGGAACCGGATCGGGAAGGTGTGGTGGGCTCCGGGAGCAGGCGAGCCCGTGGTCTCCAATCCGGCTCCCGATCAGATTCAGATCTCCTTCGACGCCTGTTCGGATTTCGCCCAGCAGAACGTGACGCATGTGCTCTCCAGCGACGCGGTCTCCTCGCCATGCCTGCAATCGGTGGAGACGATCGACGACGCGGCTGTGCCGCTCACCATCTATGAGGTCGATGCACCGTGACAGCGAACGGATTCTGCGCTCTCCATTGGTAATATTGCGCCATGCTCCCAATTCTTGAACGCACGCTTATCGTCATGCCCGCGTTCAACGAGGAGGATGCCGTCAAGCAGGTCGTGCTCGAGGTGTTCGAGAAGCTTCCCGGAGTGAGCTGCCTCGTGGTCGACGACGGCTCGTCCGACGACACCATCGCCCAGGCCCGCGAGGGCGGCGCACTGGTCGCGAAGCTCCCCTTCAACCTCGGTGTCGGCGGCGCGATGCGGGTCGGCTTCCGCTATGCGCTCGATCACGGATTCGACAATGTCGTGCAGGTGGACTCCGACGGCCAGCACGATCCTTCGAGCGTGCCGGCCATGCTCGAGAAGCTCGAGACCGCAGACCTCGTCATCGGTGCCCGATTCGCCGGGGAGGGTTCGTACACGGTTCGCGGACCCCGTCGCTGGGCCATGATCGTGCTCTCGAAGTTCCTCAGCGCGACCGCCCGCACCAGCCTCACGGACACCACGTCGGGATTCCGTGCGAGCGGACCGCGTGCGGTCCGCCTGTTCGCCGAGCACTACCCCGCCGAATACCTCGGTGACACGATCGAGTCGCTCGTGATCGCCGCACGCGCCAAGTGCGTCATCGTCCAGCTGCCCGTGTCGATGCGGGTTCGGGCGGGCGGAGTACCCTCGCACAATCCACTCAAGGCCGCCGCCTACCTCGGCCGCGCTTCCATGGCCCTCTTGTTCGCGCTGATGCGGCCGCCCGTCCCCCTTCACACCTCGGAGATCCCCCGATGAGCGTCGCCACCTACATTTTCGGCGTCCTATCGGCGCTCGCAACACTCGGAGTCGTCATCGAGATGCTCCGACGCCGTCGCCTGCGCGAACGGCACGCCGTCTGGTGGCTCGTCGCGGGGGTTCTCGCGCTGATCGTCGGCGTCTTCCCGGGCGTGCTGGTCTGGGCGGCCAACCTGATCGGCGTGGAGGTCCCGCTCAATCTGGTCTTCTTCGTCAGCGTCGCGGTGCTGTTCCTCGTCTGCATCCAGCACAGCACCGAACTCACGATGCTCGAAGCGAAGACCCGCATCCTCGCCGAGAACGCCGCACTCCACCAGATGCGCATCGAGGCCCTGGAGAACGACGCGAAGCAGATCTCGCGGGACTAGGCATCAATCGGGCACTCGACGGCCGTCGGTGTCCAACCCGCGGCCAGTAGAATCGACTCCCATGACTTCCGTAGTGCCCCCACGCCCCAGCCGCCGCCGGAAGGTCCCCTTCGTCGCCATCCCGCTCCTGGCCCTCATAGCTCTCATCTGCTGGGGCTTCGCGTCACCCGCGGGATCGACACCGGATGAAGGGTTCCACCTCCAGAGCATCTGGTGCGGCAGCGGATCGCCTACTTCCACGTGCGAAGACGGTCCCACAGCGGGCGAACGCGCCATCTCACCCGACCTGGTCGGGGGCGCGATCTGCTACGCGAACGACTCCACTCGCACACCGGACTGCCAGGGCGACGAGTACGGCGACGACCTCAGCAGCAACCATATTCTGAGCAATGGCGGCAACTTCTACGGACTGTACCCCCCGGTGTTCTACTTCACCATGAGCCTGTTCGCGACCGACAACCTTCAACTGTCGGTGCTCACCATGAGGGCCGTGAACAGCCTCATCTTCGTCGCCCTCAGCACCGCACTGTTCTTCCTTCTGCCGCTCCATCGACGTCCAACACTGCTCGTGTCCGTCATTGCAACACTCGTCCCCGTCGGAGTCTTCCTCATCGCGTCGGTCAACCCCAGCGGCTGGGCGATCATGTCGGCCGGCATGCTGTGGATATCCCTCCTCGGCTTCATGGAGACCAACGGGAAGAGGCGCATCGCCCTCGGGGCCATCGCCGTACTCGCCACCGTCATGAGCGCGGGCGCACGCGCCGACGGTGCCGTCTATTCCATACTGGCCATCGGTGCTGTACTGCTGCTGCGAGCCGAGCGCTCACGCCGTTTCCTCCTGCTCGCCATCCTCCCGCTCGCTCTCGCGGTCATGGCCGGCCTGTTCTTCCTCTCCGCGGGTCAGTCGAACGCGGCCTCCACCGGCCTCTCTACCGCCCGTGGTGGTCACAGCCAATACGTGCTGATCGTCGAGAATCTGACGAACCTCCCCAGCCTGTTCATGGGTGTGTTCGGTTCGTGGCCACTGGGCTGGCTCGACACCCCACTCCCGTCGGTGGTCCCGTTCGCCGGCACCGTTGTGCTCGGCGGCCTCGTCATGCTCGGGATCAACTGGTTCGGGCGCCGCAAGGCGTTGGCGACCGCGGGCGTCTTCGCGGTGCTGTGCCTCTTCCCGCTCGTACTCCTCTACCAGTCGGACAGCATCGTCGGGGCGCAGGTGCAGCCCCGCTACATCCTTCCCGTCATGGTTCTCCTCACCGGAATCATCCTCGTGCGCCGGAGGGGCGAACCCCTCCTGATCAAGCCTGTGCAGGCAGTCCTGATCGCCACCGCGATCTCGCTGGCCAACGCCGCAGCCCTGCACGCCAACATCCGTCGCTATGTCACGGGTGTGGGCGCCGGAGGAGGCAATCTCGACTCGGGCGTCGAATGGTGGTGGGACGCAGGACTCTCGCCAATGGGTGTCTGGGCGTTGGGAGCGGTCACCTTCGCCGGCACGCTGTTCTGGCTGGCGCACGTGTGGATTCGCTACTCCGCAGTGCACGCGGACGCCTTCGTCCCCGACCGTCCTGTCGCGGGCGCGACCGCTCTGCCGTCCCGCTAGGTGGAGCGCGAGCCTGCTAGGCGGGCGGAATGATCCTGTACACACGGAGGTTCATCGAGCCCTCCACGATGTCGGCGGCCTCGACGACACACGGACTCGCGATCGCCTCCTGATCGCTCAGCACGTAGTCCACCCTGCTCTGGGCGAATTCCGAGCACGGATCGAGTGTCACTTCGATGGCGTCCGCCCACGGGTTGCTCACCCGCGGTTCGCCGGATGCGATCACCCACTCGACATGACCCAGTCGGTTCCATTTCGATTCGTAGGCCGAGGTCGGGTCGATCTCCTCCCACATCTCCTCGGAGGGGTAGTTCTGCGCGCCGCTGTAGGAGCTCACCCCGCTCTGCATAAGAATCGCCATCACCTCCAGCGAACCGACGCCGACCCAGGTCCCGTCGTCCTCGGCGTCGATCTTCTGCACTTCGTTTCCGATGTCCGTCTCGCTCAGGTCGAAGAAGCCCCGGTAGACCGGGTTCACGCCCCAGCCGATGAGGAGCGCAACCGCCAGAATCATCGCTGCAGCGACCGTGGCCAGCTTCCGCACGAAGAGGAACAGACTCGCGAGGACGAGCAGTACGGCCACCGTCTTCCATCCTGTCGCGGCTGCGAGCACGGTCGGGTCGTTCTTGCGGATCAGATACCAGACCGCGATGAGCACAACTCCGGCCGTTCCAGCACTCAGAAGTCCCGGTGCCCAGTTGAGCCGGCCGGGATACCGGTCCACCTGGTCCACAACGAGTACGGCGAACACCGGAACGAAAATCGCGAACGCGATCCTGAAGCGCTCGGGCGCGACCTGATCGAACTGGATGACGTGGGCGATCGCGTCCCAGCCGGGTAGGACGAAGTACGCGGCGATCACAGCGAGATAGACCACGAAGCAGATGAGCAGCCACTCGGTCGCGCGCGATCGCCTCAACGACCTCACGGCGAACCAGACGACTCCGGGAAGGAGGAAGAGGCAGAGCAGGATCGCCGACGAACCCTCCGAGGAGTTCGCGCCGAGGATGCTGGAATCCTGGTTCTGCAGCGCCTTGGCCCAGGGAGCGCCCGCCACTTTGACCAGCAGTGGATCATTGCGGAACACGTCCCCGGTGGGCAGGGACCGCTGTCCCGGATACACCGTGGATTGGATCGCGTCGAACGTCGACAATCGCGTCGCAGCCCAGACGACGGTGACCGCCAACGACGCGGCACCCGCAATGACGAACGGGGCGACTCGCGCGGCCACCTCGCGGAGACGGGAATTCTGCCAGGGGCGCACTCGGAGCAGGTACCCGACGGCGAAGGTGAGGAAGGTGAGGAGCGAGGGAATGATCCACGGCACGTACAGACCCATCGCCATGGTCACAGCGAGATACCCGACAACCGCCGACCAGGAGATCCTCACCCAGGGTCGCGGATCCACCAGCACCCAGACACTGGCGGCCATAGCCAGGAACGCCCAGGCCATCGGCATTGCTGTGCTCGGCCCGTACCACCACTGGAGCAGCGGGGTGAAGTACATCGAGACAGCGAGCAGGGCCGCCATCAGCGGGCGTCGCGGGAGCACGGAGACGACGAAGACGTAGCACCCGATGACCAGCAACAGAGCGGGGACCCACCAGTGCCAGGCGACACCCACATCCAGGCCGAAGAGAAGGTATCCCCAGACGTGCGGACGGAACAACGACGACCAGTCCCACGACGGGAGCTCGTTGAGGACGGTCACGTCGCTGCCACCGGGGAACATGGGGTTCAGGGCCGCGAAGCCTGCCTGATAGCTGGAGACCACCCAGGACTGGTGGATGAGCCACTCGTCCTGACGGATCGCCCTCGGAGTTCCCGCGAGCAGCTGCGGATCTGTGCCCTGACCGAGACTGAACCAGTGTGCCCCGGAGGAGCTGCCGCTGATCTGCAGGGCGATCAGAACTCCGATGAAGAGAGTCGCCAGCACCGGGAAGCCGAGGAGCACGCGCCAGTTCGGCAGTCCTCGCTCCGACGGCTGGACGAAGCGCAGGTAGACGGCTGTGAGGGAGTCGACCCATCGCCAGCTGCTGCCATCCGTTTCGGAGCGGCGGGCTTCACTCATTGCAAGTTCTCCTCGTCACGGCTGTCGAGCACGCGTGCGGCATCGCACCTGTCGCGAGCACGATGATGCGACGATTCAGAATACCGGCGTTCGGACGGACCGAATAACGACGTTGTCTAGGGCACGACCACGGTCACGCAGCCGAGAAGGGGGTTTCCACCAGCGGCGTTGTTGATCGCGTATCCGCACACGCGATGCGAACCGCTCGTCGCTGCCAGATTCGCCGAGAAGCCGTGGTTGGCGCCGTAGGCGGGATAGGCCGCGGCGATGTCGGGCCGCGGCTGATCGGCTGCGACCGCGGAACTGGCATCGTCAACGTACAGGTGGACGGAGATCGAGGCCGCAGTGTCCGGATCGATCGCCCAGCCTGCAACCGCGATGGAACCGTCGGTCGCGACAGCGCTGTCGATCACGCCGATGGGCGCACGGCCGGATTCCACAAGGTCGCCGATGCCGGCGCCGGGGACGGTCACGGTCCGACACGAGATGACCGGGCTGGCCCCGGGGCCGGAATTGATGGCGTAGACACATACTCGATGCGAGCCGGGTGAGGCCGCCACTGTGCTCGTGAAGCCGTGGTTGGCCCCGTAGCCCGGATAGCCGGCCGCGATATCCGGGCGTGGCTGGTCGGCGGTGAAACCGTAGCTCGACGAATCGACATAGACGTGTACGGGGATCGACGCGGCCGTGTCGGGGTCGAGGGCCCATCCGGCGACGGTGAGCGAGCCGACGCTGGTCACGACCGAATCGACGACGCCGATGGGGAGGCGGCCCTGCTCGGAGATGGTTCCAGCCGGCGCAGGCATATTCACCTGGCGGCAGGAGAGGAGGGTGTTTCCACCGCGGGCCGTATTGATCGCGTAGACGCAGACCTGATGGTTGCCCGGCGCAGCGGCGACGGTCGTGGAGAACCCGTGGTTCGCCCCGTACTCGGGGAACGACCGTGCGATGTCGGGGCGCGCCTGATCGGCGGTTATCCCGACGCTCGCCGAGTCCACATACACGTGCACCGGGATCGGGGAAGCCGTGTCGGGATCCAAAGCCCAGCCGGCGATCGCGAAGGAGCCTGCCGAGGCGACCACACTATCTACAACACCGACAGGAACGCGCCCGAGCTCCGGAATCGTTCCGGCCGGACTCGGGACGACCACGTCGCGACAGCCGAGTTCGGTGGTCCCCTGTGCTCCGACCACGTTTATCGCATACACGCACACACGGTGGGGTCCCGGCGAGGCGGCGACGGTCGTGGAGTATCCGTGGTTGATTCCATAGCCGGGGAAGCTGGACGCGAGGTCGGGGCGCGGGTTGTTCGCCACGATTCCGACGCTCGAGGAATCCACGTACACGTGCACGGGAATCGACGCGGCGGTATCCGGGTCGAGGGCCCAACCGGCGACGGTGATTCCGCTGGAAGTCGTGCCCACGGAGTCGATCACGCCGCGCGGTGCTCCACCGGGCGTCGAGACGGTGCGACAACCGAGCTCGGTGTTCGCACCCGGACCCACGTTGATGGCGTAGACGCACACCGAGTGGGCACCGCCGCTGACGGGGAAGCTCTTCGAGAACCCGTGGTTCGATCCGGAACCCGGGTAGGCGTTTCCGACGTCGGCCCGGGGTACGTCGGCGACGATCCTGTTCCCCACACCGTCGATGTAGACGTGGACGTCCAGGGAGGCCGTCGAATCGGGATCGATGGCCCAGCCCGCTACCGAGATGCTCCCCAGGGTGGCCGAGACCGCCTCGAGCGATCCGAAGGGGTTGACGGCGCCGACGGGCGAGCCGAACCAGTCGCTGAAGTAGTTGAAGAAGTTGCGGTTGCCGTACGACGAGCACTCGTCACCGAGACCGTAGCCAGCCGCAAGCGCTGCGGCATTCGGCTGATACGGCGTGTAGTTGTAGAGGTTCGCGGTGGCCTGGTTGCGGATGTTGACTACGGGAGCACCGCAATTGGTGAACGGCTTGTACTGGATGGCGACGTTGCCGATCCGGTAGTTCCAGGTCGTCGGATTCACCCCGTAGCGGATGAACTGCGACGCAGCACTGTAGACCTGGTTGAAGAAGCCGTAGTAGAGCGAGTCGCACGCGGCGGTATCGGGGCATCCGTAGCCCATGGCGATCAGGTAGTCGTTGTACGCCGGCGATCCCTTTGTGACCAGACCCCGCTCCTTCTGGAGCGTGACCAGGATCACCTGCGGGTTGACACCGCAGGCCTTCGCAACCTTGTCGATGATGCGGCTGGCCGGCTCGTTCGCCGCGCCGGGGTAGGCCGCACAGCGGGTTGTAGCAGCGCGCGACGTCGTCGACTCGGTGTAGTTGGGGAGACATGCGTACCCCAGCGACTGCGCACAACTCGGCAGCTGACCGCGCATAAACGCCTGGATCTGCGCCTCGCCCATGGCGTTCTCATTGAAGAACACGCTGTCCGAGATGATGTAGCCGGGGTCGAAGCCCGCAAGCGAGGCGGCCTCCGCGCGCTGCGGGGTCGCCGTGGCGGTGAGCAGTGCACCGGCGACGGCGAACACGGCCAGTGCGGCCATCCATTTTCGCGGCTTGATCTTCATGACACTTCTCCCCAGCGGCATAAGCGTCGATCCGGGCCGGACACAGCCCTGTGTGGCATTCGCTAATACCCGCGAGCACCGATCGCCGCAGCGTGCCTCCAGATTAGCCGAGAATCCGCGGAACGCAGAGATCACCACCCCGGGTGATTCTCCGAGCCGCGACTACTGCGTGTCGCGGAGGCGCGCCCGGC
>Ga0247805_1001272_pt1 | contig 12171 bp, 10 predicted proteins | sample UWRJL044104R1_FD_180930 | JGI IMG/M metagenome (GOLD analysis project Ga0247805, IMG submission 180930) | Plant litter microbial communities from Arlington Agricultural Research Station in Wisconsin, United States - UWRJ-L044-104R-1 | ecosystem: Environmental > Terrestrial > Plant litter >...
CGGCGGGCAACGTGCTGTTCAATTTTCACGCCGATGGCCAGTGGAAGCGCGCCACTATCTATTCGCGGCTTTACCCTGATAATCTGACGGACCGCGAATTTCTGGCGGTGGAAGTTACCTTGCCCTCAGGCGCTGTCCACGAACCAGAACTGGCTTTCGAAGACTTCAGCCAGCATCTGACCCGGCTGGGGATTGCACGCGATCTCCGGCTGGAAGGCAGCGCATTCCTGGACAACTGCTATCCGCTGTATTCGCCCGGATCGAACGAGATCCTCGGCAAGACATTGGACAAAATCGCGGCAACGGGGATTGTGACCGTCGGGCGGCAGGGACGGTTCGAATATCTCCCGACATCAACCGGAGTGATCCGCCGCGTCGGGGAAGAACTTGCCCGCGCCGGATTGGTGCCAGTCGCCGCATGACCGATTTGGATGCGTCGGGGCTGGATGTCAGGCTGTTCAACGTCAAGTACAGCCCCAATCTGGGAGACGGGCTGTTGTCGGAATGCCTCGAACAGGCGCTCGTCACTTGCGGCGCTAAGGCCCACACCCATTCGGTCGATCTTGCCGCGCGGCAGGCCTATACCACTGGCGGCGAAAATCGGTCGATGAAGTTGCGCGTGCTGGAAGCTATCCCCGCCGCACTTCGACCTTTGGCTGTGCGCCTGCCGTTGGCGCTGGCAGCGCGGAAAAGTTGGGCGCCGCATTATGCGCATGGCCTCAAAGGAGTCGATAGCGTGGTCATCGGGGGCGGCAATCTGCTGGCGGATCTCGACCTGAATTTCCCGACCAAGCTATCGCTCGCAATTCACGAATCCGCGCGGCGCGGCTTGCCCGTGTATATTTACGGCTGCGGGGTTTCCTCGGGGTGGAGCAAGCGCGGGCTAGCGTTGTTGAACACCGCGCTCGCAACCGGCGCTGTGCGGCGGGTGTTCGTGCGGGACGACATGTCGAAATCGCTGTGGGATCGGCAATTCGGCGATACACATGCCCTTCCGGCGAGCGTGGTGCGCGATCCGGGCTTGCTCGCGTGCAGGGTCTATGCCGGGGCAGGGCTGTCCGGCGAAAAATCCATCGGCGTGAACGTGATCAGCCATATCGCGCTAAAGTATCACGCAGCCGACGCACCTTCGCACGAGGCGTTGGAGGCATGGTATATCGGACTGGTCGCAAACCTGCTCGGCAAGGGCCAGCGCCCGGTCCTGTTCACCAATGGCAGCCCGGAAGATCGCGCCTATCTCGCCGCACTTCGCCCGAGGTTGGAGAACCTCGCCAATGCCGCCCGGATTTCATTTCCGGATGCGGGAACGCCGACGGAGCTGGTGGATATTATTGCCGGGCTCGGCGGCCTGGTCGCATTTCGGATGCACGCGATTATTGCAGCCTATTCCTGCGGTGTCCCGTTTCTTGCGTTGTCGTGGGATCCGAAGCTCGATGCTTTCGTCGAGTCGGTGGGCAAGGCGCACTGGCTGTGCGCGGTCAGTTCGAGTTCCCCGGAACGTAGCGCGGCGATGCTCGATGAGGCGATGGCCAGCGGCATTGAGCCATCCGAACGGTTGGCGGTAGTGGAACAGGCAATGGACGCGGTCGCGAAACTATACCAAGCTATGGTGAATGACCACGCTGCCTAAACCTGCCCGCGCGTTTGTAGCGCGCCGGGCGATCCTTTCCGGCATTTCGGGACTGTTGCTGGCGGCTACTGCCACCAGCACCGCAGCGCAGAACGAACCCCCACCCGATCCGCCGCGAGAACCAATGCTTTTGGGAGCCGCCTCCAATTTTTCGCAAGGGTGGAACGCGCAACTTCTCGCCCGCGCGCGTGCATTACCGGTTCGTCATTTCCGCGACGGAATGCGCTGGGGCGATGTCGAGCGCCGTCCGGGAGAGTACCGGTTTGACCGGCCCCAATTGAACTACCCAGCAGAACTGGCGCGTGCCGGCGGGGATTTGGTGCTGACAGTTAACTGGGGAAACCGGCTGTATGATGGCGGGGACACGCCTCACTCTCCGGAAGCGGTGGCGGCATTCGGCCGGTACGTGGGTGAACTGGTGGAGCGCTATCCGGCCATCACCACGATCGAAGTCGGCAACGAGTTCAATAGTGCCAATTTCGTGTCCGGCCCGGTGCGTGACGCAGGGCTTGCGGAGCGGGCTGCGTACCATCTGGCGATGTTGCGCAGTGCTGCGGAGGCGGCGCGCGCGGTGCGCCCGGACATCGAAATCCTCGGCGGATCGACCCATTCGATTGCGGCGGGTTATCTGTGGCCAATCCTGGAACAGGGCGGCGCTGCCCTGATGGATGGTTTGGCGATCCATCCCTATACCACGCAGATCGACCAGCTTCCCGGCCAGATCGAGGTGCTGCGCAGCAATCCGGTAGCAGCCAGCATGCCCATAGCGATTACGGAATTCGGTTCCGAGGATGCAGCGCTTGCAGGCGATCACCTGCTCAGGGGTTATGCCGCGCTGTCGTCGCTCGGCGTAGCTTCGCTATACTGGTATCCGCTGAATGATCGCGGTGACGGGCTGATCCCCCTGATCGAACGCGATGGCACCATCACCGCCGCTGGCGAGGCGTTTCGGTTTATCGAGACTGAGCTGGCCGATCATCCGGGCACGGATTTAAGCCCCGATCCTTTCACGTTCGTCCATGCGTTCGGCCAAAATCGGCTGGTCCTATGGGGTGATCCCAGATCGGTGATGGTCGAGCGCGAGGATATAGCCGCGCTCGATGCTCGCGGCAGGCCCATTGCGCTCGATCAATTGTCTTTGCAGACGGATCAGGCGATCGTGCTGACCAGCGAGCGTTCGATAGATTTTGCGGGCGATGTGCAACTCGGGTGTCAGACCTTGGTGGCCGATAGTTACTACCAGTTCGCTTATGGCTCTGCCGCCGCGCCAAACGAACTGGCTCGCTTTGAGCCGACAGTGATTGTTGCGGGTTCCCAGAGTGATTGGGTGTTAATGCCCGGGCAGCAGACGACTAGCGTTCCGTGGACCCCTTACCTCGGCCTATCAGGGCGGCGGAATATCCGCCTGTCTGCTGACAATGTCGTACTCGGCCAGCGAGATGGAGAGACGATTTCCGTCGTGTTCGAATTTTCGGGCGCGCCCATGCGGGCGTTGCAACTCAGTATAGCTATCGAAGCCGGAACCGCAGCGCCGCGCGAGTTTGCCGCCCAGATCGACGATGCGAACGGAACGCGCGAGTTTCGATCCGAAGCGGGGGCAATTTCCGAAACCACGCAGATAAGTGTGACGCCTGAAGCACCATTGCGTGTGACCCTGTCACCGTCCGAACCCGGTGGTTCGGTCAACCTCGACTATCGTTTGCGTTTGCGTGACCCGAACAAATGCGGTTCCACCCCGTGAGCGGTGATGGCGCGCTAATCGTAAGCTGGGCTGCGGCCCACTGATACAACGCTGCGCAGTAAAGGACGAGACAGCTATCGCTGCCTCGTCCTCTCGATTCCACGCGTTTCGACTTAAGCGATAAAGTCGGTAACGTCGTTCATATCCAAAGCCACTCTATAGAAAATGACTGTGGTGTCGCCATAGGTCATTACAGTATTGCCTTTGGCTGTAACTTCCAGATGCACCTCGGAGATATCTGCAACATAGATCTTGTCGATATCGTTTTCGAAATTGAACACCCGGTCATTGCCGTCATTCATGCCGAACGAGAAGTAATCGGTGTCGCCATCCAATTCGTCGCCACCGCCGCCGCGAAGAATGTCATCACCGCCGCCGCCGACAATGATGTCCGAGCCGTCGCCGCCATATAGCCGATCATCACCGCCGCCTCCGTCGACATAATCGTCGCCCACGCCGCCAATCAGCTTGTCGTTCGATCCTTCACCGTAGATCCGATCGTTGCCTACTTTACCGTTCACGTAATCTTTGTTTGCACCGGCGCGTACGACATCATCACCGCCGCCTGCATTTATGATATCTTTGCCGCTGCCCGACTTGATCGTGTTGTTGCCTGCGCCGCCAGTAATGATGTCGGCCGAGTTCGTCCCATTTATAACGGGATCGTTACTTACAATGGTAGCCATCTTAGCCTCCTGAAATGTTGGTATTTAACGATGACCGCGCCCCCGCCGTTCATGTGCACCCCATGCCAGACCGATTCGATCAGCGTGTTTTGCGAGATCATCGTGGTTTATATGCCGTTTACCAAACGCCACAAGCAAGTAATCGCGAACTAGTGGACTGTGAGAGCGACAACACAGCCTGTCCTTATTAAGGACACTATTCCGGAAAGTGTCGTCGAAGAAGCCCTATCGGCAATTGATCCGCAAGCATGAGATTAATCTGGGAATGACTCAACAACCGAGGATGTGAGTTTGGCCGATACTAAGAAATTTGTCTCCATACCAAATGACTAGTACCAAGCATAAAAATTTTATTTAGAGTTTTGAATTCTCAAAAAGCGTGAGGCTAAAATTCCTAACGATTTGTCGTGTGAAGCACTTCGAAAAACGCAACGCAGACAATGCTATCCATTTGGAATTACATTCCCTTGACCGCACCAATAGAGCGTTTCATCTCATCGACAGCATTCAAGACCGCCGGAAATGGATATATTACACCCGTTCTTGATTTCGGGTCGCCGTTTTACCGGGGGCGCGCAGGTCTTGATGGGCCAATAAGGCTCGCCAAGCGTCGTGGAATGCTTCTTCCGAAAAGCTTGCCAACCGCGACTGCATTTGCGTTTGTCGGCGGTTTCTTTCGGCAATATCCATCGACAAGGCGCGGCGCATTGCCTGCGATATTTCGGTGAGGTTATCAGGCGAGACCGTCAAACCCGTCTCTCCGGCTACTTCCTCCAGCACGCTATTGCGTGAGATTATCGGAGGAAGGCCAAATGCCATAGCTTCGGCAACGGGCATCCCAAATCCCTCAAGGCGGCTAGCCAAGACAAAGCCGAGCGCGTTTGCGTATAGCCAGCGGAGCTCGGCATCGCTGACGAAGGACAGTATGCGGACCCCCGGAGTAGCGTCTGCCTCAGCCAACACCTGTTCAAACCCCGGCTCTCGGCTACCGCATAGCACGTACTCCACGCCTTCCTCGTGCAGCCCACTCAGAGCGAAAGCGCGGATGCATTGAGCCTGATTTTTGCGAGCGCCGAATGCGCCGACGGTGAGGATGAAGCGTTCGCCAACATCCTGCGGGCGAGTCAGCTCTCCTTCCGTAAGGCGCGGTGTAATGGGCGGATAAATCACTTCGGAGCTGCGCGGCGTGCCGAAGTGCTCGATAAATTTCAGGCGCGTATCCTCGCTGACGCATACGATATGAGCGCCGCTCTCCTTCACTATTCGAAACGCCAGATCATAAGCGGCTCCGATACCTGGCGGGAACAATTCCGGGTTAGTGAGCGGGCCGAGATCGTGAACCAACACAACATCGCGCTCCACCGGTCGGCGATGGCATACGGTTAATGGATCAAGGTGCAGCCAGCGATATTCTCCGCTGCGACTTACGGGAGCGGCATTGTTTCGCCTCAACGCCCAATCGTGTTCCAGCTTCTCCGCCCGCCCGATAAGTCGGGCCGCCAAGCCGTGTGGCACATCAGCGGAACGCCATCGCCAATACCATACACTGTCGATTAGCGCGCGGTGGCGATCGATAATCTCTTTGCCGATCTGATATTTGCCGCTTTGATTGAACAGCGCCAGCGAAAAATCGACTCGCCAAATCGCCTTGGCATTACGGCAGCGCGGATCTGACGGGCGATCCCTATCCGATTTTGCGCTGCGTTTATCCATAGCGGACATTCTCCAAAATGCTGACGGTGGACCGTGGTCTGCTACGGTGTCGGAATTTCGTCGCAAGCTCGTTCCGCTGTCTGAGAGCGGTCGCCAACCATTCGCAACGGTTGGTTAATGGCTCCGTTCCCGATACGTGGTTTCCCCTTCTGTAATACCCCCAATTTTGAAAACGTCGACACATAGCGACGCGTCACAGGGGCCTCCTGAACTTAAAGCCGCTGAGGCCGACGGGCTTCCTGTGCCGCAAATGCCAAGCGCGGCAAACCCGACTTTCCCTTTTGTGTGATGCGGTAGTGAGCCCTATCCAGACATGTCGCTACGCAGCTCAACGTATAGCCCGGCTTATCTCAAGCGTCTCGCACTAGGCGACAATGCGTTGCGAATTATGGACGCTTCGCTGTCTGATGTGAGCAGGGATCTACAGCAATCCGCGGATGACTTGCCACAGCCTCGCACCCGCCGCGTCCCAGGTGAGTTCAGCGGCTCGGGCGGACCCAGCCGCGCGCAGGCGCGCAGCGAGTTCGCCGTCGCGCAGTACGCTTTCTATTGCGGCACGATATTCATCCGGCCTGTCTGCACTCACCATTAGTGCTGCTTGGCCAACCACTTCTGGCATAGCGCCCGCGCGCGCGGAAACTACCGGGCAGCCGCAATGCATGGCTTCGACCGGCGGCAAGCCGAAGCCTTCGGTTAATGAAGGGAACACGAATACGGCGGCGCCTTCAAGCAGGGCGCGCATTTCCGCGTCGGAAACAAAGCCGGTGAAGATAGTCCCGGCGGGCGGCTGCCACCCTGCGGCCTCATATTGGGCTGGTGGCGGCCCCCCAGCAACGACCAGCGGGATGCCTTGCACAGACGCATCGCGCATCGCATCGAACACTGCCCGGATGTTCTTGTACCCTTTGGTCGAGCCAAGGCACATGACGTATTTTCCGCTCGTCAGGCCGTGCCGCGACAGCACAAGCGGATCGGGCGGCGCATCGAGCAGGTGATCGGTGCCGTTGTGCACCACATCGATCTTGTCGCGCGTTCCCACTCCGTGAGCGACAAGCGAGCCGCGCGAAAACTCCGATACGGTCAGTATCCGCCGCGCCCGCTTGCCGATCCACGGCAGCAGCGCGCGGTAAAACATCGCCTGCTTGCCGGTATAGTCCTCTGGGTGGAGGAAGGTCTGGGCATCGTGGATCATGACCACGCTATTGCCGTGCAACAGCGGCGCCAGGTTGCAAAAGTTGACTAGCAGGTCATCGCGTGCGGCCATGGGCAACGTGACCATTTCCCAACCCTGTCCGCCGTTGAACACGCCGCTTGCGGTTTGCCCCACCAGACCGGGAAACTCAGGATTGCCGACAGTGCCCGGCGGCGTGAGCAAACGTACACCGGTATGACCTGCGCTGTGTTTGGCCAGTTCGCGCGAAAAATATGCCGCCGTGCGGTGCACCCCGTTGAGGTTGGCACCGAGGAACTTTCCGTTGATGGCAATGGATTTCATACGCTGGAGTTCTGTGCCGGATTGCCACGCAAATCGGCGCGAGCACCAGCTAAAATCCCTGCATCCGCCGCGTAGAATTCGGCAATGAACGCCTCTGCATCCACACCGAGATCGACCGACCCATAGCGCTTTGCCGCATCATCGAAAACTCCGCTATTGCGCCACAGCGGGTAGGCCAGTTTGCGCAAGTGCAACGGGAACAATTTGCTGACGAAATGGGCGGGCTTCAACAACGGTCTGGCCCACTTTTTCGGCTCGCGCCGGGAATGGCCGGGCGATAGCGGAATGTGATGGTCGGTCTGGTCGCGCAGCCATTGGGACACGGCGTCAGGTCTTTCGAGCGGAAAGACTGCGTTGACGACCCGCTCCCCGTCAAGTTCGATGTAGTCGATCTGGCGGGTGAAGTGGATGTAACGCTTGTCGATGAAGCTTCCGCGGCCGTCCAGCCAATCACATATGCGCAGAGCTTCTTCGCGAACGATCGGATCGTCCGCCCGGATCGTCCGCTCGCCCGAATATTGCCCGAGGCGCTGCATGATTGCCGAAAAGAACCTGTCGCGCGGGTCTCTGACCAGCGCAAGGCTTTGCGCGCCGAGGAAAGTTTCCCAAGTTATCGGGAAATGCTCTTTCCAGAAGGGCAGGGTGAGGTGATCGAAATTGCTGGCACTTATGTCAGGATGGCCAAGTTCGCTGCCACTGTCATAAGCGTGTTTGAACTGCGCGACCGTCCAGCCCATATCCTCAGCAAAGGGGGCATAATTCACGCCAAAATTGCTCAGCAGGGTACGCTTGAGCGCCCGGCTACCATTCTTCGGAATTTGCAAAAACGCCAGATTTATATCGTTACAAAATAGCATGCCGGTTCTTTCAGCCGGAAAACACATCAAGTGTGAAAACCCGCAGGCGTGATCCGATAACCAGCACCACCGGGGCAATTACTACCGCGAGAGCTAGGCCGCAAATCAGCTTGGAAATGTCGTTCAATTCGAGCGAGGGCACCACCTGCCACCGCACGAACTCCAGCACCAGCCCATAGCAGAGCGCCAGCACGGAACCGAGGATGAACCCGCGTACTGCGCCGGCAATGGGAACATTGGCAACCTTGCGGATCAGGTAAAAGGCGAAGACCGAGGTGCAGAGGAACAGTGACGCTTGCGACCAGGCGAGCACTTCCAGCCCGAACGGCGTAGCGGCGAATACTGCCAGAACAGTGGCGACGGAGGTGACGAGGTTGTATTTCAGAATCCAACCCGTTTTGCCGACCGCTGCAAATGTCGGCTCCATTAGCCAACTGCCCGTGCTGGCCACACCGCGCAGCGCCATCGCGAAGGTAACCACCAATGCGGCCAGATATGCGGGATTGAAAAACAGCTCGATCGCATCGCGGGCAAACACCACGATTATCGCCGCCATCATCCCGGTCATCAACGATACCGTGCCGGCGAACTTGCGCAACACCGGCTCAAAGTTCTGATCGGTACGCGCTACCTTTCCGTATTGGGTGATTGCAAAGCTGTTCATCGGCTGGGTGAGCGTGTCGGTCGCGCCCGTAGCAACGCGGTTGCCGAACCGGTACAGGCCGACTTCGCCAGTGGAATAAAAGAATCCCAGCAGCAAATCGGCAGCATAGCTCGACAGGAAATTCAGGAATCGGGAGCCATAAAGGCCGCCGGAATACGAGGTCGAACTGCGCGCAAGTTCTCTCGAGAAATTGCGCAGGGGGGGCCACATTCCCACCACCATATTCATAAGTGCACCCGCGACGACGCGAAGATAGCGATAGGCGACAAGTGCATACAGCGATTCCCAGAACCACAGCAGCAGCGCCCCACCTATCAGCGCCACCAAATTCTGGCAGAACATAATGGCGAAGTTGGTCGTAACGCGGCCTTCGCGGAGCAGTGCTGCCGATGCCCAGGCGCCGTAACTGGCCAGCGGTTGGGACAGTGCGAGCAGAAACAATACCCAACCTAGGTCTTCGGCATCGAACAACCATTCGATCGGCCAAGCGGCCAACATCAGGATTGCCGCGGCGATCGAAGACAGGCCGGTGATCATCCAGAAGCTGGTTGAAAGAACCTCTTTGTCGGGCGCTCTGGAAGTGATGACGAAATGGTAATATCCGGAATAGGTCATCGTCTGCAGCAGGACGATAAAAACAATCGCCAAGCTGTAGATGCCGTATTCGGCAGGTAACAAAAACCGTGCAGCGAGCAAAGTAATGACGAGGTTTGAGGCTTGCTGCAGCGAGCGGGCGGTGAACGCAAACAGCGCTTTACCGCTGCTTTTAGTCACTTTTCCGTTTATGATCCGCTTAAAGGTCTGCGCTACCATACCCAATTACCTGTTCAAATCGATCCACGCAAAACCATATTACGCTGCCGATGCCGTGCAGTTATGGCAGCACGCGCGGACTACCATAACGGCAAACAATAAAGGCAGATTACTCGCCGGCTGTATGCCAGTGTGATTCGGTGCCGAATCCGGCATTCGCTCGCCCATCGTGCAAAACGGCTACTGTTACAATCGCCTTGGGGCCGGCAATCGCGCAAGTATCGAAATATCCTGAAAAACACTTGAGGGTTGGCAGTCCGCAGGCAATAGCCGAGTACCTTCAGTGGCGTAGGGCCGTGGGCAAACCGGAACGGGGAATGACGAGTTCGCGCGATCTGATCAAAAATGTCAGCGGCTGGGCTCTCGCCCGAATGGACGACCGACTTTCTTATCGCAATTGCATATTCGTCCTGGCGCATATGCGGTGCGGTTCCACCGCGTTGTCGAACATAATCTGTTCGCGCAGTGACGTTAGCGGTTATGGCGAAACGCATGTCCGGTATGATGGGCGCGGGGCACTTGGCCGGTTGGCGATAAACCACATGCGGCGCAGCGGCTGGAACCGCGATGCGACTTACCACTTCGACAAGATCCTGCATTCACGCCACGATAATCGCGCGCCGCCGCCATTCTTTGACGCGCGCGCAATTTTCATACTGCGCGAACCGGAGCCGACGATCCGCTCAATCACCAAGCTATACGCCCATCTCGGACGTAAAGAATATAATACTCATGAGAAGGCGGGTGCGTATTTCGCTTCCCGGCTGGATGCATTGGCGCTGCTGTGGGACCGCTTCCCGCCGGCCAGCAGGATCGGGCTGATCCACGGCGACTTGATGGCCGATCCGGACAGAGCGCTGGCCGACATCTCAACCCGGTTAGGGTTCGATCCTCCGCTTGCCAACAGCTACACCAGCCCAGAGGCATCGCGGCGGGGCGGCGGCGGTGATCCGATCGAAAGCGGTAAGCACAGCCGGATCGAACCGGCCTTGCTTCGTCCGGCGCGGCCATTGGACGAACTGGGCTTGTCGGAGCCTCTGAAAGACAGAGTGATCAATTCCTACGAAAATCTGCTGTTCCGATTCGCCGCGGTGCAGCACCGGCAGTGAATTCCGCCCGTTTACGGGTGCCGTGATCAGTCTGCGCGCAAACACCTACTCGAAAATTTAGCACGCTTGGTCGCGCGAATATTAAGGCGTTCATAAGCGAGAAATGGTTAATATGTTGATTTTCAACCCGCAATTTAGTTAACCCGTTTGCCCGAAATTGGGACAGGCGGGAGAGCGCCCTTCACGTACGGACTGAAATGTTGCAATTGCGAAGAGAACAGTGTTAACGATTTCTAACCGGCAGTTAGTTCCAGCGATTTTGGAACGCACGCTGACCTTGGGGGCTAAGATGAACGCTCAAACTGCAGTTGCTCAGAGCGAATTCCGCATCGGCACTTCAAGTGAGGCAACGGCTGACCCGGCTGTTGCCATGCATGTGCCCACGCCCGCTCCTCTGACGAGCGCAATGCTTTGGCGTGCGTTCGATGTGATAGGTTCCGCTGCAATCCTGATCATGGTGCTGCCGTTCCTCGTGGTGCTGGCGGTGGTCATGTATCTGAGCGATCCCGGTCCGCTGTTTTTCGTACATCGCCGGATAGGTTATCGTGGACATTCGTTCGGATGCCTCAAATTCCGGACCATGAAGGTCAACGGCGACGAACTTCTACGGCAACATCTGGCGGTATCGCATGTGGCTCGCCGTGAATGGGCCGAAACGCATAAGCTGCGTGACGATCCACGCGTTACCCGCGTCGGCGTATTGGTGCGCAAGCTGAGCCTCGACGAATTCCCACAGCTGGTGAACGTGCTGCGCGGCGATATGAGCCTGGTCGGCCCGCGTCCGATCGTTGAGGCTGAAGTGCATCGCTACGGGCGCTTCTTCGAACATTACTGCATGGTCAAGCCGGGCCTGACCGGCCTGTGGCAGATCAGCGGCCGAAACGACACGAGCTACCGCGAGCGAGTGGAGCTCGACGTGGAATATGTAGGCCGCAAAAGCTTGGCCTTGGACGTGATGCTGATGATCAAGACCGTTCCGGCCGTGTTGTTTGCACGCGGATCCTACTGAGGATCAAATCTGTTAGCGGCCCATTTGCATGAACCGCGTTAGCCAAGCTAAATGAACAGCCGGAACATCAATGTCCACATTGCCAGTCCGGCGACCACTGCAAAGAACCAACCGCTGAACGATACGCGGTCGTGTAAACGCTGAAGGGCCCAGCCCAAATCTTCCGTCTGATACATATTCATGCGACCTCTCCGGAGAGCGATATCTGCCAGATTATAGTCCGCGGCGTCATTGTTCGCGCCCGGTTCCGATCTTTCTGGCATAAAGTCGGCTCCGTGACAACGAAATCGAATTGATTTCGTCACAATTCCGCAAGTAAGTGCCTTTCGGGGCCCGTAAGGCCGCTTTTCCGGCTGATTGATGGGATAGTTGTCTCGCGTGTTCAGCCGATTACGCGCAGCCCTCGGGACATTACGTAAGATCCTGGGCTGTGGACAAGCATGTGGAAAAGGCT
>Ga0247805_1001274_pt1 | contig 12152 bp, 11 predicted proteins | sample UWRJL044104R1_FD_180930 | JGI IMG/M metagenome (GOLD analysis project Ga0247805, IMG submission 180930) | Plant litter microbial communities from Arlington Agricultural Research Station in Wisconsin, United States - UWRJ-L044-104R-1 | ecosystem: Environmental > Terrestrial > Plant litter >...
AGCAGGCGAGAGCCATTAGGGCCGAGTCAGGGTGAGCAGTGGATGTGTCACCCGCCCCGCTTTAAAAGATCAGTCGGCGAGACGGTCATCATTTTCCTGTACCAGCTCCAGGACCCGATCCACCAGCTTGTTGATTCCGGACGCTGCTTCGCCGATGGACGTGGCGACCATGTAAGCGGGCGTGCTCACCAACTTGCGGTCCTTGTCTTCAACGATTTCCGTCACCTCGCACTCTTGGTGAGTGCCGCCCATGCGGTTGATCGCTGCAGCGGTATCGGCATCGTTGCCGATCGTGCAGGTGACGCCGGGGCCGTAGATTTTGGCGGCCAGCGCAGGCGATACGCAGATGAGCCCGATGGGTTTGCCGGCTGCCGCAAACGCTTCGGCCATTGCCAGCACTTCAGCCTGGACCTTGCAGCCAGCGCCTTGGGTGGAGAAGTTCGACAGGTTTTTCGCGGCACCGAAGCCGCCGGGGATGATCAATGCGTCGAATTCAGTGACGTCGGCTTCGCGGAGGTCTTCAATGGCGCCGCGGGCGATGCGGGCTGATTCGACCAGCACGTTGCGCGATTCGGGCATCTCTTCGCCGGTCAGATGATTGATGACGTGGTGCTGGGGAATATTGGGTGCAAAGCACTTTACGACTGCGCCGCGCTGATCAAGGCGCAGCAGCGTGAGCACGCTTTCGTGGATTTCCGCGCCGTCGTAAACGCCACAGCCAGAAAGAATAACGGCCACTGTTTTGGTCATTCGCGTGTTCCTCCTTCGGGCGCTCCGGCCATTTGCCGGTTACGCAGGTCAGCATTGCGCTGATTGTCGCAAGCCATGAACCTAGGACAACGCCGTCAGCGAATGTCTCCGGATTCATCGGCCTGCGCCGAGGATTTACTCATCAGGGGTGTTTCTGGCTTCTACCTTGGCTTCGGCATTGGCCGCAACGGCCAGCTTCTCTTCCCGGGCGATGCGCGCATTTTTGATGCGGCGGCGAATCCACAGCAGCACACCGATCACCAGCAATGCGCCCAAGACCCAAAGCTCGTATTTCTTGACGTTGCCCAGCAGGCCTTCGAGCACGGAGCCGAACTTGTACGCCGCTGCGCCCAACGCTGCTGCCCATACCGCTGCGCCGATGCCGTTGAGCAACAGGTAGCGCCCCGGCGGATAGCCGGACAGGCCGATGGCGACCGGCATAACCGTGCGCAAGCCGTAAACAAAGCGGAAGCTCAGCACCCAGATGTCGGGGTGGCGGCGGATATGCTCCAGCGCGCGATCGCCCATCAACTGCCAGCGAGGCTTGCGCGCCAGAAGCTTGCGGCCATGCTTGCGCCCCATGAAATACCAGAGCTGGTCGCCGGCGTAGCTGCCGAAGAAGGCAACCACCACGACCAGATTGATATCCATGTATCCGCGGAACGCAAGAAAGCCGGCAAGCACCAAAATGGTCTCGCCTTCAAAAAAGGTCCCGAGGAAAAGGGCGAAGTAGCCAAATTCTTGTAAAAAATGCTGGAGCATCATTTGGGTGCTGGCGAAATGAACGCGCAGCCTAACGCGCCCAAGGCATTCAGGAAAGTATGCAAATGTGTCACCGCGTTAAAGTTTCCTACGTTCGGGAGCGATTGTTCGCGCGAAGAGCAGGTTTGTGTCTCACACGTTACGTCGCAATTACGCTTGTCACGCAAGCGTCATAATCGCCACTTATAAATGTCACGCTTGCCCGTCTGGATGGGCTCGGAGCCCCTCCTTGCACATTGCCCTCCACCTGGCACCACCCGAATGTTTGCAGGTCAGGGCTTGCACCGTACGGAGAAATCCGTAGCGTGGAGAGTCAAACCGCTCACAGCATCGAGCCTGACGCCGGTCGCCCCGCCGCACGACATCGAGTCAGGCTGCAAACATCTTCAGAACCGCCACGCCTTGGGCGTGACCGTTGCCCCACGCTGTACGTCACCACTGTTGTGGCGCAAGCGGCATTCCGACATCGGCCGTATGCGCGGCCCAACTGTTACAAGGCCAATTGCCTTACAGGATTATTCATGAGCACCGAAGGATCTACCGAAGCCGCAGTCGAGCTTGACCCTCAGCCTGTCAATCAGCCGCCCGTCAACCAAGAGGTCACTGCCGTGGTCGAGCCGACCATTGAAGTGGTCCCCGCGCTGGAACCGCCTCATCCAGCTCCGCATGTCATCGCGGTGCCCAATCTGGATGACAGCAGTCTCTACATCCATCGGGAGCTGTCGCAGCTGCAGTTCAACATCCGCGTGTTGGAGCAGGCGCTGGACGAGTCCTACCCTCTGCTCGAGCGGCTCAAGTTCCTGCTGATCTTCTCCAGCAACCTCGACGAATTCTTCGAAATCCGCGTCGCCGGCCTCAAGAAGCAAATCACTTTCGCCCGCGAACAGGCTGGCGCTGACGGCCTGCAGCCTCATCAGGCGCTGGCGCGCATCAGCGAACTGGTTCACGGCCATGTGGATCGCCAGTACGCCATTCTCAACGACATCTTGTTGCCCGAGCTGGAAAAGCATCAAGTGCGCTTCATCCGGCGTCGCAACTGGAATGCCAAGATCAAGGCCTGGGTGCGCCGTTATTTCCGTGACGAGATCGCGCCGATCATCACGCCGATCGGTCTGGACCCGACGCACCCGTTCCCGCTGCTGGTGAACAAGTCGCTGAACTTCATCGTCGAGCTGGAGGGCATCGATGCCTTCGGTCGCGATTCCGGTCTGGCGATCATCCCGGCACCGCGCCTGTTGCCGCGCATCATCAAGGTGCCGGAAGACGTGGGCGGCACGGGCGATAACTATGTGTTCCTGTCGTCGATGATTCACGCCCATGCCGATGACCTGTTCCAAGGCATGAAGGTCAAGGGCTGCTACCAGTTCCGTCTGACCCGGAACGCTGACCTGGCCCTCGATTCCGAAGATGTGGAAGACCTTGCCCGCGCGCTGCGTGGCGAGCTGTTCTCCCGTCGCTACGGCGATGCGGTGCGTCTGGAAGTGGCAGACACCTGCCCGAAACTGCTGTCGGACTACCTGCTCAAACAGTTCAACCTGAGCGAGACCGAGCTGTATCAGGTCAATGGCCCAGTGAACCTGACGCGGCTGTTCAGCATCACTGGCCTGGACAGTCACCCCGAGCTGCAGTACATGCCGTTTACCCCGGCGATTCCAAAGCTGCTGCAGAACAGCGAAAACATTTTCAACGTCATCAGCAAGCAGGACATTCTGCTGCTGCACCCGTTCGAGTCCTTCACGCCGGTCGTCGACCTGCTGCGCCAGGCGGCGAAGGACCCTCACGTGCTGGCGGTGCGGCAGACGCTGTATCGCAGCGGCGCCAATTCGGAAATCGTCGATGCGCTGGTCGATGCCGCGCGCAACGGCAAAGAAGTCACCGCCGTCATCGAGCTGCGTGCGCGTTTTGACGAAGAGTCGAACCTGCAACTGGCGAGCCGCCTGCAAGCGGCGGGTGCGGTCGTGATCTACGGTGTGGTCGGTTACAAGACCCACGCCAAGATGATGCTGATCCTGCGCCGTGAGGCCGGCGAGATCGTCCGCTACGCGCATTTGGGCACCGGCAACTATCACGCCGGCAACGCGCGTCTCTATACCGACTACAGCCTGCTGACCTCGGACGATGCGTTGTGCGAAGACGTCGGCAAGCTGTTCAGCCAGTTGATCGGCATGGGTAAGACGCTGCGCATGAAGAAGCTGCTGCACGCGCCGTTCACCCTGAAGAAGGGCATGCTCGACATGATCGCCCGGGAGACGCAGTTCGCGTCCGAGGGCAAGCCTGCGCACATCATCGCCAAGTTCAACTCGCTGACCGACCCGAAGATCATTCGCGCGCTGTACAAGGCCAGTCAGACCGGGGTCAAGATCGACCTCGTCGTGCGCGGCATGTGCTGCCTGCGTCCTGGCGTGCCGGGGGTGTCCCACAACATTCAGGTGCGCTCGATCATCGGGCGCTTCCTTGAGCACACGCGGGTCTTTTACTTCCTCAATGGCGGCGACGAGCAGATGTTCCTGTCGAGCGCCGACTGGATGGAGCGCAACCTCGACAAGCGCGTCGAGACCTGCTTTCCGGTGGAAGGCAAGAAGCTGATCTTGCGTGTGAAGAAAGAGCTGGAGGGGTATCTGACCGACAACACCCATAGCTGGCTGCTGCAGCCGGACGGACGCTACATTCGCAGCACCCCGACCGGGAACCAGAACGCCCGCAATGTGCAGGCGAGTCTGCTTGAGAAGCTGAGCAACCCGGTCCTCAGCGTACGTTGAGGATGATGCCGACTCGGGTCAGCCACTCCGCTTCGAGCGCGAAGTCGGCCTGAGTCAGCTGGTTGTTTTCCAGCCAGCCATCCGGGAACACGATGTCCAGGTGGTTATCGTTGGCGGTCAGCACAGGCTGCGGCATCTCCTGGGTGCCGCGAATGTGGTGAAACAGGATCGCGAAACGCAGCAGCACGCACAGACGAATCAGCTTCACGCCTTCGTTGCCGAATTCGGCAAACTTGTCCTTCGGAATATTACGGCGATGACCGCGCACGAGCAGGCCGAGCATTTGCTGGTCCTCCCGTGAGAAACCGGCCAGGTCCGAGTGCTCGATCAGGTACGCGCCATGCTTGTGGTAGTGATAGTGAGCGATGTCCAGGCCCACTTCATGCACCTTGGCGGCCCAGCTCAATAATTCGCGATACGAATTGTCCTCAAGCTCCCACGCTTTTGCCACTTGCTCCAGCGCTGACAGCGCCTTGCGCTCGACACGGGCGGCTTGCTCAAGATCAACGTGGTAGCGCTCCATCAGCGAGCTGAGGGTGCGTTCACGCACGTCTTCGTGGTGGTGACGGCCGAGCAGGTCGTAGAGCACGCCTTCACGCAGTGCGCCTTCGCAATGGTCCATGCGCTTGAGGTCGAGGGCATCGAAGATGGCTTCGAGAATCGCCAGCCCTGCCGGGAAGATCGCCCGACGATCAGGCTTGAGGCCTTCGAAATCGATCTTGTCGACTTCCCCAAGCTTCATCAGCTTGCGCTTGAGCCAGGCCAGGCCTTCGGCGTTGACCTCGCCATTGCCGTGGCCGCCTGCCTTCAGCGCCAGGCCGATGGCGCGAATGGTGCCGGACGACCCGATGGCCTCATCCCACGTCAGACGATGCAGCGCGTGCTCGATGCTCATGATCTCCAACCGCGCGGCGGTGTAGGCCTGAGCGTAGCGCGCGGGTGTGATCTTGCCGTCCTTGAAATAACGCTGAGTGAAGCTGACGCAGCCCATCTGCAGGCTTTCGCGCAGCAGCGGTTCAAAGCGCTGGCCGATGATGAACTCGGTGCTGCCGCCGCCGATGTCGGCGACCAGGCGTTTGCCGGGCGTGTCGGCCAGGGTGTGGGAGACGCCGAGGTAGATCAGGCGCGCTTCTTCACGGCCGGAGATGACCTCGACCGGATGGCCGAGGATTTCTTCGGCGCGGTGGATGAATTCGTTGCGGTTGCGGGCCTCGCGCAAGGCGTTGGTGCCAACGATGCGCACGGCGCCGGGCGGCATACCGTTGATCAGCTGGGCGAAACGCTTGAGGCAGTCGAGCCCGCGCTGCATGGATTCTTCGCTGAGGCGGCGGTCGTCATCGATCCCCGCGGCCAGCTGCACTTTCTCACCGAGCCGCTCAAGGATGCGAATTTCGCCCTCATTGGCTTTGGCGACAACCATGTGGAAGCTGTTGGAGCCCAGGTCGATCGCGGCGATCAGCGAGAGTTTTTTGGCTGTGGATAGCGGCATGGTCAAAAGGTCTCGGTCGATAACCCCGACATCGTGCCACGATCCATCCCCGTCGCCAAACCGGCAACGCCTCGCGGATGCATTTGCGGCACGAGCATCGCTGTTTAGTGGGACCGGCTTCAGCCGGGAAGAGGCCGGTGGGTGCACCATCAACTTTGCGGCATGGCAGCTGACGCTTTCCCGGCTAAAGCCAATCCTACAATTTGAGCCAAAGCCAGTCCTGCACTCGGGTTCAAGCCTGCTCGACTGAGCCAATAAAATTCGCCAACTCGGGCGTCTTCGGGTTGGCCATTAATTCTTTCGGGTCGCCCACTTCATGCACCTTGCCCTGATGCATGAACACCAGCTTGTCGCCCACTTCGCGGGCGAAGCGCATTTCGTGGGTCACCATGATCAGCGTCATGCCGTCTTTGGCCAGCTCGCGAACGACGGCAAGGACTTCGTTGACCAGCTCCGGGTCGAGTGCCGAGGTGATTTCGTCGCACAGCAGCACTTTGGGCGACATCGCCAGCGCACGGGCAATCGCCACGCGCTGTTGCTGACCGCCAGACAACCGGTCCGGAAACGCGTCGAATTTCTCGCCCAGGCCAACGCGATTCAGCATTTCCTTTGCCAGCCTGGTCGCTTCGGCTTTGGAGACCTTCTTCACCACTTGGGGCGCGAGCATCACGTTCTCGCCCACCGTCAGGTGCGGAAACAGGTTGAATTGCTGGAAGACCATGCCGACTTTCTGTCTGAGGCTGCGCAGGTCAGCTCTCGCGGCGTCGAGGTATTCGCCGTCGACCTCGATCACGCCGTCATTGATCGACTCCAGTCCGTTGAGCGTGCGTAGCAGCGTGCTTTTGCCGGAACCGCTGCGCCCGATGATCGCCACGACCTGGCCTTCCTCGACGCTGAGATCGATACCCTTGAGCACGTGGTGGTCGCCGTAATACTTGTGCAGGGCGGAAATTCTAAGCAGAGGCATGAAGTCTCCTTTCCAGGTAGCGCGCGCTGAGCGACAACGGATAGCAAAGCAGGAAGTAGCCCAGGGCGACGAAGCCGTAGACCATGAAGGGCTGGAACGTGGCATTGGCGAGCATGCCGCCGGTTTTGGTCAGCTCGGTAAAACCGATGATCGACGTCACCGCTGTGCCCTTGACCACCTGCACCGAGAACCCCACTGTCGGCGCCACCGCGATGCGCAACGCCTGCGGCAGAATCACATAACGCAGTTGCTCGAAAGGCGTCAGCGCCAGGCTGGCGGAAGCTTCCCACTGGCCGTTGGAGATCGACTCCACGCACCCCCGCCAGATTTCAGCCAGATAGGCGCTGGTGAACAATGTCAACGCCAGCGCCGCCGCGAGCCAGGGTGAAATGTCTATGCCCATCAGCGCCACGCCGAAGAACACCAGAAACAGCTGCATCAACAGCGGCGTGCCTTGAAACAGCTCGATGTAGCAGCGTGCCAGCCTGCGCGGGGCCGCTTTTTCGGAGATGCGCAGGGTCATCACCAGCAACCCGATCACGCCGCCGCCGATGAACGCCACCAGCGACAATGCCAGCGTCCATTGCAGCCCGGTCAGCAAATTGCGCACGACGTCCCATAGGGTGAAATCCATCAGCGGCTCCTCGCGATGTAGCGTCGGCCGATCCACGCCAGCAACTGACGCACCAGCAGCGCCATGCACAGGTAGATCAGCGTGGTGATGATGTACGTCTCAAACGCGCGGAAATTGCGCGACTGAATGAAGTTCGCGGCAAAGCTCAGCTCCTCGGTGGCGATCTGCGAACAGACGGCCGAGCCCAGCATCACGATGATGATCTGGCTGCTCAGCGCCGGCCAAACCTTGCCCAGCGCCGGGACCAGCACGACGTGGCGGAAGGTCTCGAAGCGCGTCATTGCCAGCGCGGCCGACGCTTCGATCTGGCCGCGCGGAATGGCCTGCACACCTGCGCGGATGATCTCCGTCGAATAGGCGCCGAGGTTGATGACCATCGCCAGCACCGCAGCCTGCCACTCGGATATCTGCAGCCCCAGGGACGGCAGCCCGAAGAAAATGAAAAACAGCTGCACCAGAAACGGCGTATTGCGGATCAGCTCGACGTAGACACCGAAAACGGCCGAGAACGGCTGGATTTTCCATGCTCTGACCACCGCCCCGACAATGCCGAGACTGACGCCGAGCAGGGTGCCGATGGCGGTCAGTTCCAGCGTGAACAGCGCGCCGCGCAGGAGCAGGTCAGTGTTTTGCAGGACCGGAATGAAGTCGAACTGATAAGCCATTTATGCGCCTCGGCAGTCGATGATCAGAGGTCGGCAGGCAATGGCTGCTTGAGCCAGGTCTGCGCGTTCTTTTCCAGCGAGCCGTCTTGTTTCGCCGCTTCGAGAATCTCGTTCACTTTGGCGAGCAACTCGGGTTGACCTTTGTTCACACCTACGTAGACCGGCGAGTCCTTGAGCTTCACTTTCAGTTCAGGGATGCGCTTGGGGTTCTTCTCGCTGATGGCGACCATGACCACGTTGCCGCTGGCGATCAGATCGGTCTGCTTGGCCAGGTAGGCCGCGATGGTCGAGTTGTTGTCTTCGAAGCGTTTGATCGTGACTTCCTTCGGAGCGACGGCGGTCAGCTCGATGTCCTCGATGGCGCCGCGGGTCACGCTGATGGTTTTGCCCTTCAGGTCGTCCACGGTTTTGATCGCGTCTTCCGGCGGCCCGAACACAGCGAGGTAGAACGGTGCGTAGGCGCGGGAGAAGTCGATGACCTTTTCGCGATCCGGGTTTTTACCGAGGCTGGAAATCACCAGGTCAACCTTGCCAGTGGTCAGATACGGGATGCGGTTGGTGCTGTTGACCGGCGTCAGCTCAAGCTTGACCTTCAACTGATTGGCGATGAGTTGTGCGGTGTCGATGTCCAGACCGCGCGGTTTCATGTCGGGGCCGACCGAGCCAAAGGGAGGGAAGTCTTGCGGAACGGCGACTTTCAACGTGCCGCGGGCGGTTACATCATCCAGGCCGGTAGCGTGGGCGGGAGCCTGGCCGAGCATGAGGCTGGCAAACAGGGCGGCGAGCAGGGCGCTGTAACGCTGGGTCATGGGGTGTCTCCGAATCGATCAGTGTGTAGGCAAAGCCCGAATGATGGCCAAGCACCAGTGCACAGCCCATGCCAGCCGCTCGCTCGCGACCATGGAATGCGGGCCGCATGCACGATCCGGTCTAACTGGTCTGAACAGTGAGTGCGAAGGGCGCCCCGCTTTGGCGCGCCTGAAAGGCCCGGCGCCCCTCGCTTGGGCGTCACTTGCCGGATGCCTCCGGGGGCGATACAAGGGGTTTTATCCACGGTTTACGCACGCTGATCTCCATGCATCCGAGCCCTGTAGCAGTGCCTGAAGCCGCCTTCCAGGCGATCCGCAAATTGATCGCCGAGCAAGGCTATGTCCCCGGCGATAGCCTGCCATCCCAGCGGGATCTGGCAATTCGTCTGGGCGTCAGTCGCGCTTCGTTGCGTGAGGCGTTGTCGTCACTGAGCGCTTTGGGGATGGTCAGTGTTCAGCCCGGCAAAGGTGTTTTCGTGCAGGCGGTTTCTGAACCACAACGGAGCACGAGTGGATTTTCCTGGCCGTATGCAGCGCACGCCTCGCCCGCAGAAACTTTCCAGTTGCGCTATGCGCTGGAAGGGTTCGCCGCCGGGCTTGCAGCGGTCACTCTGACAGCCGACGAGCGCGATGTGCTGGAAGACAACGTCGAGGCCATGCGCCTTGAACTCAAGGCAGGGGATTTTGACTGCGCGGCCCGGCTGGACTTTGATTTCCACCGGCGCATCCTCGTCGCCAGTGGCAATCAGGCCATTCTGGGGATCATCACCGCCAGCGCCGACATTTTTCTGGAGAGCCAGAAGCTTCCTTTTATTCGGGCGGGCAGGGCGATGGAGACTTGGCAGGAGCACCGCAAGATCCTGCGGGCGCTGGCGCGAAACGCGTCTGGCCCGGCTCAGAAGGCCATGCAAGAGCACATTCGGGGCGCGGCGTTACGCACCGGCATCGTGTTCGTCGCTCCCTCAGGCTGAATACCGTCGATTGAGGCAACCCTATCGAGTCATAGCGAGAGACAATCAACCTCGGCTTCCTGTCACCGCGCGACACAGTTATGATGGCCCACGTTTTTTGCCTATGACCTCGGAGAAATCTCATGAGTAACGACCTGATCAAACACGTCAGCGACGCGAGCTTCGAAGCCGATGTCCTGAAGGCCAGCGGCCCTGTACTGGTCGATTACTGGGCTGAATGGTGTGGCCCGTGCAAGATGATTGCTCCGGTTCTGGACGACATCGCTACTACCTACGAAGGCAAGCTGACCATTGCCAAGCTCAACATCGATGACAACCAGGAAACCCCAAGCAAGCACGGCGTTCGTGGTATCCCGACGCTGATGCTGTTCAAGGACGGTCAAGTTGCGGCGACCAAGGTCGGCGCACTGTCCAAGTCACAGTTGCAGGCGTTCCTCGACGCCAATATCTGATGACGTTAAAGCCCCGCAAATCGCGGGGTTTTTTTCTGGCGTCGTACTAGACGCTTAGAAAATCAAGTGGTACATTCGGCCCCGCAACGGCTTCTCCGTTGCCCCCTGCTAGCCGTCGCCGACCGTCTCCTTTCGATTTGCACGCGATCCTGTCGCCTTCTCTGCGGCGCGGCCTCATTAAGCCAAAAGCTTAATTTCCCCCTCCATACATGATTACGTCATTCCTATATGAACCTGACTGAACTCAAGCAAAAGCCTATTACCGATCTGCTCGAAATGGCCGAACAGATGGGCATAGAAAATATGGCCCGTTCGCGCAAGCAGGACGTGATTTTCTCCCTGCTGAAGAAGCACGCGAAAAGCGGCGAGGAAATCTCGGGTGACGGCGTGCTGGAGATCCTCCAGGATGGCTTCGGCTTCCTTCGTTCTGCAGACGCCTCCTACCTCGCCGGCCCAGACGACATTTACGTCTCGCCCAGCCAGATCCGCCGCTTCAACCTGCGCACGGGCGACACCATTGTCGGCAAGATCCGTCCGCCGAAGGAAGGCGAGCGTTACTTCGCACTGCTCAAGGTCGACACCATCAACTTCGACCGTCCGGAAAACGCGAAGAACAAGATCCTGTTCGAAAACCTGACGCCGCTGTTCCCGACCATTCGCATGAAGATGGAAGCCGGTAACGGTTCCACGGAAGACCTCACCGGTCGCGTCATCGATCTGTGTGCCCCGATCGGTAAAGGTCAGCGCGGCCTGATCGTTGCTCCGCCAAAAGCGGGCAAGACCATCATGCTGCAGAACATCGCGTCGAACATCACGCGCAACAACCCTGAAGTCCATCTGATCGTTCTGTTGATCGATGAGCGTCCGGAAGAAGTAACCGAAATGCAGCGCACCGTGCGCGGCGAAGTGGTTGCCTCCACCTTCGACGAGCCACCAACCCGTCACGTGCAGGTCGCCGAAATGGTGATCGAAAAGGCCAAGCGCCTGGTCGAGCACAAGAAAGACGTGGTCATCCTGCTCGACTCCATCACCCGTCTGGCTCGCGCCTACAACACTGTCATTCCGAGCTCCGGCAAGGTCCTGACCGGTGGTGTCGATGCACACGCCCTTGAGAAGCCAAAGCGTTTCTTCGGTGCGGCACGTAACATCGAAGAAGGCGGCTCGCTGACCATCATCGCCACCGCGCTGGTTGAAACCGGCTCGAAGATGGACGAAGTGATCTACGAAGAATTCAAAGGCACCGGCAACATGGAGCTGCCTCTGGATCGCAAGATCGCGGAGAAGCGCGTCTTCCCGGCCATCAACATCAACCGCTCCGGCACACGCCGCGAAGAGTTGCTGACGGCCGACGACGAGCTGCAGCGCATGTGGATTCTGCGCAAGCTGCTGCATCCCATGGATGAAGTCGCAGCCATCGAGTTCTTGATCGACAAGCTGAAACAGACCAAGACCAACGATGAGTTCTTCCTGTCGATGAAGCGCAAGTAACACCGCGCTGAACCGCTCGTAGAAAAATGGTGTCCTTCTGGGCACCATTTTTTTTGACCTTTTTACTAGATATCTCCCGTAGACAAGGAGCGTCATGCACACGTTTGGCAATCGCCGTGATATCGATGGGCTGCGAGCCTTGGCCGTGGTCCCGGTGCTGTTGTTTCACTTCGGTCTTGGCCTGAACGGCGGGTTCGTCGGCGTCGACGTGTTTTTCGTCATCTCCGGCTTCCTGATCACGTCCATCATCTTCCGCGAGATCAGCGCAGGGCGCTTCAGCTTCGTCGACTTCTGGGCCCGTCGAGCGCGGCGTATCGTCCCTGCCGTCACCGTTGTCGTGCTGGCCACGCTGGCGTTTGGCTGGATATTGCTGACGCCCAAGGACTACGCCGAGCTTGGCCGGGAA
>Ga0247805_1001275_pt1 | contig 12152 bp, 7 predicted proteins | sample UWRJL044104R1_FD_180930 | JGI IMG/M metagenome (GOLD analysis project Ga0247805, IMG submission 180930) | Plant litter microbial communities from Arlington Agricultural Research Station in Wisconsin, United States - UWRJ-L044-104R-1 | ecosystem: Environmental > Terrestrial > Plant litter >...
TAAGCCTTTTAAATTTGCGGAGCTGGAAGCGCGTATCAGAACTCTGGTGCGCAGAGGGAACAGGGATTTAATCAAGTCTGATATGATATCCATATCGGATCTGGAGATTAATACGTCTTCCAAAACTGCATTTAGAAATAAAAATGCAGTCAGCCTGACTTCTACGGAATACAGGCTACTTGAATATCTGGTCAAGAACCAAAATAAAGTGCTGTCCAGAATACAAATTTTGGAAAATGTATGGGATATTGATTTTAATATGGGTACCAATGTGGTCGATGTATATATTAACTATCTGCGCAAAAAAATTGACACCAATTACCCGGACAAATTAATTCATACAGTGTTTGGAATGGGCTACATTATGAAAACAGAAAATTTAAATGCGAATTCAGTCTAAAATTACATTACTATTTTTCACAATTGCAACCGCAGGTCTGATCCTGATCAATGCAGTTATTTTCTACTTTGTCTCAGCCTTCAACTTTGATGATTTCTTCAAGCGGCTCGAAGCCAGGGTTAATCTGGCTGCTGAGATCAATGTCCATCCGGATCAAAATTCAGCATCTTACAGAGAAGTAAGAACCCGCTATCTGGAAAAACTGGAAATGGAGCGCGAATACATCGTTAAACTCGAAAACTCCGGTCAATTCAAAAAACCGCTGGAGCTGCCCGCATCATTCTATCAGGATGTAATCCAGAAAGGTAAAGCCCGCTATAACCGTGACAAAGACTTTTTTGCAGGCTCGCTTTTTAAAACCGATCAAGGAGATTACATGGTGATCATTACAGCATCCAATCCATCAGGTTTTGAAGAGCTTACTACTTTAAAAAAAATATTGATTATCGTTTTCTTCATCGCAATCTTCCTAACCTACCTCGTCGGAAAAATTTTCTCTCATTACACGGTTAAGCCCGTAAAAACCGTTATCCGCAGCGTAAATAAGATTTCAGCTGATAATCTGCATATGAGACTGAGCGAGCTGGAGGGAAAAGACGAAATATCTGAACTGGTCCAAACCTTTAATAACATGCTTAACCGACTGGAAACGGCTTTTGCTACACAAAACAACTTCGTTAGTAATGCTTCTCATGAGCTCAAAACACCAATGAGTGTTATAACCAGCGAGTCGGAACTGCTGCTTTCTCAACCGGACCTTTCGGAAAAGGCAAGAGCATCGGCGAAAGTAATTCTTTCCCATGCTGAAAAACTTGCCGCTATAACAACCAGCTTACTAGGGCTTGCACAAACCGGTTTTGATGGTAAGAGACAAAACTGGCAAAAGATACGGGTAGATGAATTGGTGATGATGGTTGCAGATTCTGTCAAAAAAATAGATCCTGAAAGTAACGTCCAGATTAATTTTGACACACTTCCCGAAGATGACACTTCCCTTTACACGGATGGTAACATTAATTTATTGCAGCTTGCTTTAAGCAATATTGTACTCAATGCATGTAAGTATTCCAACAATCAGCTAGTGGAAGTCCGGGTTGCTTCTGACAAGGAAAGAATAAGTCTGATCGTGACAGATAAGGGAATCGGTATTCCACAAAATGAGCAGCAGCATATCTTTGAACCTTTCTTCAGGGCTTCCAACACCACAGAGTTTGATGGATTTGGTATAGGCCTGCCGCTAACCCTGAATATTATCCGCATTCATAAGGGTTCGATCGGTATCATATCTGAAGAAAAAATAGGCACAGAAATGCGAATAATCTTGCCCGTCTCCAGTGAATTCTAATCAAATTTTAATAACTCTAAATAATACCCCGCTAAAACGGGGTATTTCTCTTATAAGCCCCCTGTAATCTAATCAAAATCTAACAACTCTCTTATCCCATCTTAATGACTCTGCGGTAAAATTGCATAAGTAATAATTGTTATCCTAAACTTTTAAATAAAACTTATGAAAACCATTTTTATCCCCACCGACTTTAACCTGAATTCGTTAGACTGTATAACTAACCTTTGTGAACAATATGAAAATGAATCCTTAAACTTCATTTTTGTTCATGCATTCAAGCTTTCTGATTCTATCAGCGAATTGTTGATGTTATCCAGAAGATCCAGAGAATATGATTATATCCCGGACGGTTTTTATGAACGGTGCAATCAGATTAAAGCAGAATGCCCTCAGGTAGTATCTATCAGAACCGAATTCTTCTTTGGCAGTACAATGGCCACATTCAGAAATTTTCTTGAAGCAAACGACGTGACCTGTATCCTCAATCCTAAGGATTGCTCTTATACGAGTCTGAATAAATCCAGCCTGGATCCTTTTGTCCTTACTTCAAAATGCGGGCTGCCGATCGTTTCCGTACTGACAATTAAAAAATTGGTTACCGAACAGGTAGAAAATGCTCCTACCGCAAAGCAGATGATTGCAGAAGCTTATTAAAAACCTTTTAAACTGAACACTATGTTATTAAAAGAGAATATACCCGTAAAATACATTTTCGGAAAAATTATAAAAGAGATAGTTTTCGTTACCCTATACGCTGGACTGATAGCGATTTTATATAATACCTTTCATTTTACCAGAATATCCATACCCATTGCCGTACCGACGATCTTAGGTACAGTTATTTCACTTTTGCTAGCCTTTAAATCTAACCAGGCTTATGACAGATGGTGGGAGGCGCGTACGCTCTGGGGGGCAATTGTCAACGATACACGTACGTTGACCAGACAGCTGATGACTTTTGTCAGCAGTCCTGATACGGAAGATGAAAAAGCATTCTGCATACGCCTGGCTAAAAGACAAATCGCCTGGTGTATCAGCTTAAGCAAACATCTGCGTGACCAAAACCCATTAGCTGGTATTGACCGGTTAATCAGCGCAGAGGACATGGAACACATTAAAAATTATTCTAATGTCCCGCTTGCACTACAGGAACTTCAGGCTATAGATATCCGGAATGCCCATAAACTTGGATGGCTTAATGATTTCCAGCAAATCCAGCTTGACAATACGCTTACTGCCTTTTCAAATGAAATGGGTGGTTGCGAAAGGATCAAGAATACTGTATTCCCGGCAACCTACAGTCATTATATCCATTTCTCACTGGTATTGTTTATTATGTTGCTTCCATTCGGCCTGATTGAATTTTTCGGAGTTATAGAAATCCCACTGGTGATTGCTATTGCCAGTTCATTCTTCCTGATTGAAAAAATGGCTATTCATCTGCAGGATCCGTTTGAGAATAAACCGACAGATACGCCTACTACTGCGATTTGCAGGACAATTGAGCGCGACATTAAGCAAATGCTGAAAGAAAATTACAAGCAGGATGAGAAAATAAGCGGTCCGGCTAGTCAGAAATCTAAAATATTCTACGTGCTATAACAGCTTCCAAAGCTCATTTATAGTTGACCAAAAAAACAGTCTTTAATGCCCCGGTAAGTTTCTAACTTGTTGGGGCATTCAAAGGTGTAAGATTGAAAAATGAAGCTTGAACACGTTTCAAAGTTCCCACCAAATGCAAAAAGTGGTATCTGAACGGCTTAAAAAGCTGAACACCAATGCCCTTATTGAAATTAGTCCAAGTTTGTAAAAATCGACCTCGAAGATTCAATCAATTTTTATATATTTGACCGAATGTTTCCGTAGTTCAATGGATAGAATTTTGGTTTCCGGTACCAAAGATGGGGGTTCGAATCCCTTCGGGAACACATATCCGTAAAAGTGCCTTTAAGTAATTTTAAAGGCACTTTTTTTTTATTTTCCACAATTAGTTCTTTAGGGCCCTGGCACATGAGGACACAATTAAAAATTGCGTAAAATTTATGAAAAAAGGTAAATGCTGTGATCTTAAGAGCTGCCTGATGTGTAGTTTAGTCCTACCAGAAAGACTAACTCTACATTTTAGGCCACAAAAAAAGGATTACCTGCTAAATCACTATTGTTATTAATAGAATCTTTATTCATGTCAGCTGCTGTCCAAAATAAACATACACTTGTATCATTGCTTAAAGCAAACAGCCAAAAGTTGAGATCTTACGGTGTTTCGACCATAAGCATCTTTGGTTCCTTTATAACAGGGAAATTAAATGCCGAAAGCGACGTAGATCTTCTGGTTGACTTCAATCCTGATCAAAAGAGTTATGATAACTTCATGGATCTATCCTTTTTCTTAGAAGATTTATTGGGTAGAAAAGTTGAAGTTGTCACCCCCCAGTCGCTAAGTAGATATATCGGATCTCATATTCTTGAACAAGCTGAAAATGTTGCTCTAATTCATAATTATTTTGGAGTAGATTATGACATTGTATGGGACATCATCACATCTAAACTACCTGATTTAGAAGAAGAAATCCAAATCATCATATCGGAAAATGAATAAATTCAATTATATCTCGCCATTATTATTGTTTATTCTTATAGACTAAATGGCATGGTTAGTGACCACCAAGAGATATCAATTAATTTTAATGGAAAACACAACTCAATTAGGCGCTTTTAGCAGCAGACACAGCCCCGCGAAAGGCTTTCTTTACTTCTCTTATTTTATATTCATTTTATTTTCAGGTATTTCCGGTCTGATTTATTTCAAAGGCATCCTCGCAGTAAAAGAAGGACGCATGAACTTTTCCGGAGACATTAATATCCTATATTGGGTTATCGCATTTATTATGGTCCTTGGGCTTATCATTTTATTTTCAGTTTATAAAATGACCCAGGGGAAAACTCATCATTTATATGAGAACGGAATTATCACCGAAGATGACGGACAAAGTAAAACCCTCTTTTTCCGGGATATGGAAGATATTTATCTATTTAGCTCAGGTAAAAGTTTTACGACAAATAACCTTGCGTTCCGCAACCGGTCAGGAGGAGATTGGGAAATATTGACTGTACGCTACAGCAAGGTCTTTAAGGCCATCAATTATATCACTGACCGGCATGCCCATTTGTATGTTGACAAAATTTTAGCGGAGCTTGGAAATAACAAAAGCGTAACTTTTAATTATATCAACTACGGAACCTCTCTGCGAAAAAGGATATTTGCTACTGGCACCAACTCCTTTCTCAAGGTAGAACCTAAGGACATTGTTGTCTATAAAGATCGTTTGATTATCGACTCTAAAACTATCATGATCTCCAATCTGGAACGCTTCTCGGTAAACAACTGGATTAACCAAATCAATCTCTATAATAAACAAAATGAGGTCGTATTCAGTACTGCAACCAATGGAATCTTCAGCGGAAAAAGCTTTATTACATTGATGGACAAACTCATTAACCAGACCAGATCATAAAGCACTGTTAGTCGGGTCTTGTGTCAGTGTTGTTCATTCCTGAAATAAGTTGCCCGGCAATTATACCGGTTAGCTCGCTATACGCTGAAAGGCTATTGAGCCGGTATTGATACGGTGTTCAGTCGGTAATAGGGTATATCAACAGCGACTGAACACCGTATCAATACCCTATCAACACCGTTTTAACCTTTAACAATATCCGGGTTATCATAATGATAATGGCTCTTCGACCTTCAAGGCTAACGGTTGTTTAAAACCTTCCTCCGGAAATCTCGCTTCCGAAGAAGATTGAGTTCAGGAATAACCTGTCTGTACCATGCCAGTAATGTCTGTAATTTGGATCTTCGGCAAATAGAACGACGGTACCTGCCCCTGCAGAGGCAACCAAAATAGCCGCGCTATTACTGATCTTAGCTCTGTTATCTTTAGACACATAACCGCTCACATAAGCTTCAGGTAGATATTGCGCTACCGTAGCATACCTGTCTTTTGATGGCTGCAGAATAGTCGTACCTGTTTTAGTAAAAAAAACTTTCCTGTCTGTCAGACCGAATGCAATCGGATTACTCAGATCTACATCTGCCAGAAAGATTCCGCCGTTAATTCTTTTAGCTGTTTCTGTCTCTGATTTTGTCACGTAATCTAATCTTTGTGCTGTTCCTTTTTTGGCAGTAGCAGAATCGGTATATAATTTTTCCTGCACAAATTTTTCTTTGATTACCCATTCAGAAGCATTTCTAAAAGTTATTAATGTGCCACCTGCATTTACCCAGTTTCTGATTTTTTCAACACTGCGTTTATCCAGCGCATCGTAATTTCCAGATACCAGGACCAAAGAACTGTAGCGTGACAGATCAGTTCTGCCCAAATTACCGGCTTCCAGTTTAGTTACCGGCAAGTTCAATTGCTGGTTTAGTAAGAACCAAACCTCTCCCACCTCACCTGCTGTGATACCCGTTCCAGTCAGTAAAGCCACTTCTGGTTTTTTAACCGTGCGGATGTTATTGCTACCTAAGTCAATGCCCTCCAGACTAAAACCTGTTCCTGTGCTCTGAAATTGCAGCCCAGCAACAACTCCAGCCTGCAGTACGGCCTTATATAAACTGTCTGCTGACACTTCCTGGTTAGCTACCGGTATAACCAATGAACCGTAGCTGAAAGTTTGCTTACCAGCTGCGGTATTAGCCGTAAATGGCTTATAAGTCGCTTTAACACGAATACCTCTTTTCTGTAAATCATATAAAGCACGAGATGCATTATAGTCAGACCAGTCCAGCAAATAAGCATAAGTGCTTTTTGTCAATGCAGATGCTGTCTTTAACTGTGGAGCCTTGTCAACAGTACTTCCCAAAGCAGGTAACACCTTTAATTTGGCATATTTCAATCCGTACGCATGAATTACAGACCACGATGTATTATCATAGAAAGCACTGTCTTTCAATTTCGCTGTTTCCTCAAATATAGAGTGAACAATCCGGAAATTAGGTTGTACAGATGGCACAATAAAAGCTTTGCCTTTCTCAAATTTCTTACCATCCACAGTCAGGTCCTGATCAAGTGGATAAACCTTTAAACGGTGCGTTAAAGTCAGATCCAGTAATTTCTGAGTTAAAGAAAGGTCTTTACTATCTCCGAAAATAAATCCTTTAGCCGGGTTAGCCCTTCCCTGATCCAATGCTGTTTGGAAGAATTCTTTCTGTAATTTAAATAAGTTCAGTTTTTCTGCAACAGCACCTTTAACTGTCGACAGTCCGCTTGTCAGCTGGTTCCTGATCGTAAATGGAAAAGTAACCAGGCCATTATCACTTTCCTGTACTAATCCGCGTGAGCTTCCTTGTTCAAAAGTTACACCGACTGCACCAAAGAAATCTGGGTAAGTAGAGCCATAAATTGGTGATACGTTATCAAAAGCCTCCTTGGTAAAATAAAGCGATCCGATTTTATCCAGTGCTTCCACATGATATTTAGCAAGCGTCGCGTTAAAATCATAGGATGCTTTAGGTAAAATCGGACTTTCATGTCCCGCTGGTGAAGGCTCAAAATAATAAGTACTGCCCGTGCCCATCTCATGAAAATCGATATGAACATTTGGATACCATTGGTGAAAAAAAGCCAGTCGGTTCTGACTTTCCACTTGTGCAGCACTTAACCAATCCCGGTTCAAATCTGTAAAGAAGTGATTAGTTCTGCCCGCCGGCCATCCTTCCTGGTGTTCTTTGTCTGCCGGATCAGAAACCGGAGGAAATGATTTATAGGCGTTATGCCAGTTTGCAGCCCTGTCTCTTCCGTCAGGATTCAGTGAGGGATCAATTAGCACTACAGCTTCCTGTAACCATTTCGTAGTTTCAGGATTTTGGTTCGCCGCCAGGTAATAAGCAGTTAATAAAGCTGCTTCTCCGCTGGAGGTTTCGTTTCCGTGAACACTATACCCTAATAATACCACAACAGGCGAGCTCGCGCCCAGAATAGTCTTCGCCGGGTCTGCCAGTGTAACGTGTTCTTTGCGAATATCCTCGATTTTACTATAATTAGCAGCCGCAGTAATTGTAGCGATCAGCTGTGGTCTTTCTTCATAGGTCTTTCCGATAAACTGCAGGTGTACACGGTCAGATGTCTTTTCCAGTTCTTTAAAATAGGCGACAACCTGGTCATGGCGTGTATAGTGACTTCCTATCGGATAGCCCAGAAATTGTTCCGGCGTAGGTACTTTAGGGTCAAACTGACCGGCCCCCGGGAAAAAGTATTGCTGCTGAGCCCGGGCCAGCCCGGCCAGAAAAACCAGAGACAGACTTAGTAAAAGTGATTTGTGTAGTTTCATATAATGGTTTGCGTTGATTTTAGAAATTAATAGCCTGGGTTTTGTACAACATCCGGATCAGAAAGAATATCTGAATAAGGGATAGGAAACAGCCAGAAATTCGGATTAGTCACTCCAAGTACCTCGCCTGTTTTTTTGGTTCTGGCCAGATCGAACCAGCGATGCGCTTCGAAAGCAAACTCTAAACTATTCTCATCTGCTATCGCCTGAAGTACTTGTTCTTTATTGCCACCTGTAAGCGGTGCAACTCCAGCTCTTGTTCTGATTACATTTAGATCTGCTCTCGCGCCATCCAGATTTCCTGAATTTGCCCTTGACTCTGCACGGATCAGATATAATTCTGCAATCCGGATCAGGTAAGCAGGGTCTACGCTCACACCAGCGGTATTATACAATACCCCGTAAACTGTAGTTCCTGAACCAGCCACTAAGCTTTTTCTGCTTCCGCCGATTGCCGGATTATTAATTTTGGAAACAAAGCCATCTGAAGGTTTAAGCGTAAACTGTCCGCCGGAAGAACTTGGGTACCACAGATTCCAGAAACTGTTTCTGTCATTTGCAGAAAAACTTAGTTCCAGAACTGATTCGGAGCTTAAAAAAGGACTGGTGAAAAACGTTTTATAATTGTCTACCAGTTTAAATTTAGGCTGATTGATAACCTGGGTTGCATAAGCTTCCGCTTCTGTCCAATTTTCCCTGTACAGATTCAGACGGGCTCGTAAAGCTCTTGCTGTACTTTTTTGAGCCCGGTTACGGGTATTGGCATCGTCGGCAGGTAATAATTCTTCAGCCTTAACCAGATCTGCCAGTACCTGATCGTAAGTCTGGGCTAGCGTACTTCTTTTTACACCTTTCAGCGCATTCAGATCTACCGTTGGATTTAACTGAATTTGGACACCTCCCCATCCTCTGCCCAGATCAAAATATCCAATTGCACGCAGAAAATAAGCTTCTCCAAGTATTTTATTCTTCTCTTCAGGGGTTAATAGCGGATCATTTACTCCGGGAATTCCAGCAATCACACCATTCGCAGAATTTATCATGCGATATATCTTTCTATAAGCAGAAACAGTGATTACATTATCTGTAGGAATCGCGTTCTGATCCAGCTGAAGGTATTCACTCAGCGTGCCATTAAAAATCACATTATCTGCTGTTATTGTACCTAAAGTTGGGTAATCTGCACTGTAGTAATTTTGCAAACCATCATATGTCCCGATAATTGCCGCCCTGGCTGTACCGGCATCAATAATGGCCGATGCTGTTGGCAAGGCATTATTAGGTACCACATCTAAATATTTTTTGCAGGAGCCAAGCAGTAAAGTTAAACTAAACAGGTAGGCTGCGGTAAGAGTTATTTTTTGAGTTCTCATGAGAATATCTTTTAATTATAAGCTGACATTAACGCCTACTTGTATAGTTCGTGATTGCGGTACCGTGGCCCAGTCATACCCGGCAGTATTCTGATTACTACTTTGTGAACTTACTTCTGGATCAAGTCCTTTGTATTTGGTGAAGGTTAAAAGGTTAGAACCTGAAACATAAATCCGTGCTCTGCTGATACCCCATCTCGCACTGGTTACAGAAGGTATAGTATAACCCAATGACACATTTTTTAAACGTATAAATGACCCATCTTCCAGATAACGGCTACTCAGACTGGCTACATTTCCTCCGTAGTTATTTGCAGATCCGCCATTTACAGTGGGGTCTCCGCTGAAAGTGGTCATTCTCGGAATATCTGTTTGTTGTCCTTCATAATGCCATCTCTCCAGTTGTCTTGGCAGGAAACCAATATTACTTTGTGTTCCACCATGAACCAGAAAGAAATCGTTCATGTTCATGATTTTATTTCCCTGCTGAAAGATAAAGAAGACATTCAGATCGAAATTTTTAACCTTAACCGTATTGTTTAATCCTCCTGTATATTTAGGTAAAGCATTACCTACAATCTGTCTGTCAGCGGAAGTGATCAGACCGTCTCCATTTACGTCGTCATAAACAGCATTACCTGTTTTTGGATCTACATATAATTGTTTGTACAACTGGAAAGAGTTTACTGCGTAACCTTCTCTCAGGATTGAAATATTTCTTCCTGAGGCACCTAACGTAATATCAGAGGCTAATTTTTCGATCTTATTGTTGTTCTTTGACACATTGAATTCTGTAGTCCAGCTGAAATTTTTAGTTTCCACATTTACTGAACTGATGCTTAATTCCAGACCTTTATTTCTAACTGCACCGTAGTTCTGCAGATAAGAGCTAAAACCCGAACGATAAGGCACAGGCACGTTCAGCAACAGATCATAGGTGTATTTATTATAATAATCAAAGGAAACGTTCAGCCTTTTCTTCAAGATGGAGAACTCAGTGCCCAAGTCTATCTGACGGGTAGTCTCCCAGGTTAAGTCCGGGTTAGCCAATTGTGATGGTGCTGTACCAGCTGTCTCCAGGTAATTATATCCTGCCGACCATAAACCGAGTGCTGCATAGTCATCTATACCATTCTGATTACCGGAAAGGCCTATACTACCTCGGAATTTCAGTTCATCAAATATGTTCAGATCTTTGATAAAAGTCTCTTGTCCAGCTCTCCAGGTAAGTCCTCCTGATGGGAAATAACCCCATTGTTTATTGATCCCGAATTTCGAAGAGGCATCAGCACGAATACTTCCATCAATAGTGTACTTGTTGTCATAGGTATAACTTGCTTTACCAAAAAAAGAAACCATTTTATTCTGCGAGCGGGCTGAAGATCCGGAGCGGATAGCTGCATTATCTATCGACCTCAAAGAATTGGTTGCAAATCCGGTTCCGGAAGCGCTGGTAGTCTCATATAATTTGGAATAAATGGTATTCCCAACCAATGCATTGATATTATGCTTTTTATTCTCACCGAAGGATTTGATATAGGTTAATACCTGCTCATTTGTTAAGACCAGATTTTTTGTTTCATAGGATGCTGCAGAACCATTAGAGGCAATACCAGCACTAATCAATGTATTACTGTAGCTATTCTCATATACGCTGTTATTATCGATACTCCAGCTGGTTCTCAGCTTTAATTCCGGCAGGATTGTATACTCTCCGAATACATTACCAATCGTACGCCACCCAACCGCATGGTTATCCAGGTTTTCTATCAGTGCCAGGTGGTTATCAAAACTTCCATAACGGGCATACGTTCCATCTGGCTTGTAGATAGGCAAATATGACCATGGGAAAATGGCTGAGTTAATTACACCAGTCGGATTATTATCACTTCCACTCAATGCTCTTTCAGTCCTGGTAAAATTAAAGCTGGTTCCAATTTTTAATCTATCGGTTAACCGGTTGTCATAATTGAAACGCCCGGTAAATCTTTCAAAATCCGAAGGCTTCACTACACTCTCTTGTTTTAGATAGCCTACACCAGTATAGTAGGTACTTGTTGCAGAACCTCCTTGTGCAGATACTTCGTAATTTGAAGTTTTTGCAGTTCTGAACAGTCCGCTTACACGGTCATATGTGGGCTGGGAAGTCGGATCTGCGAACGGAAGCACAATAGTGGAAGGATCTTTCTTCTGATCCAGTCCTGTATTCAGCACCGCCTCATTAGCCAGCATCGCTGTCTCAGCGCCACTAACGCTCTTGAATTTATTTACAGCTTCAGACCAGCCCTGATAAGTACTCAGGTTGATTTTCGCTTTAGTGTTTAAACTACCGCGCTTAGTCGTGACCAGCACAACTCCATTAGCGCCCATAGATCCGTAGATGGCTGTTGCACTGGCATCTTTAAGGATAACCAATGATTCGATATCTTCAGGGTTAATATCTGCAAGTGGGTTTGATGCAGTCTGGTTACCCAGACCGGCCCTGATGGAATTGCTACTATTTACAAATACACCATCGATAACATATAATGGTTCTACAGATGCATTTATCGAGTTATTTCCACGAATCCGGAAAGTGATACCTCCACCAGGAACACCGGAGTTGGAAGATACCTGTACGCCGGCAGCTTTACCCTGAATAAGTTGATTGAATCCAGATCCGCCGGTTGCAGTCAGGTCCTCTCCTTTTAATATGGTA
>Ga0247805_1001277_pt1 | contig 12141 bp, 11 predicted proteins | sample UWRJL044104R1_FD_180930 | JGI IMG/M metagenome (GOLD analysis project Ga0247805, IMG submission 180930) | Plant litter microbial communities from Arlington Agricultural Research Station in Wisconsin, United States - UWRJ-L044-104R-1 | ecosystem: Environmental > Terrestrial > Plant litter >...
ATAGACAACCTGAATAAGTTTAAAAAATATTTTAAACGATTAACGACTGGAGGAAAGAGTTATGATATTATGTTCGACATCCCTACTAAGTCATTAATTTTTATGTATAGTAATGGAACAGATTGGGCCACTTTTAAAAGTAAGATTTATTACACAAATAGTGGTGTAGTTTTAACAACTCCTTTTGTCGATGGAGCGAATAAGATCTCTTCCATTGAAAATTTGGCTGTAGATGTGGCTTCAAGTACTGCAACGCTTACTTCAGGTGGGGCTGCAGCAACGCTTACGAATGAAATTTCACCAGTAGCAGTAAATAAAACTGCTGCTGCTACTTTCATCTCCAAACCTCCGCAAGGAACATATGCAGAGTCTTTTACTGGTTTTACAATCAATGGTGTAGCAGATGGGCTTGGAACGACTAGTCTTTCTGGATTTTCTTCATTGGATTTTGTTGCTAAGGTGACAATAGGTACTACATCATATAGTTCATTGCGGTTATATTTGGCAACAGGATATTATGGCTATTTACCTGCTTTCACATGCACAACTCCTGCAGATGGAAAACTTTTCTGTAAACTGGCAGGATATGCCGGAACTTCAACTAATGCGACAATCACCGCCGGTGTTGTTAGCTATACTACAGTAATCACGCAAGCGGAAGGATTTTATGTAATCCCTACAACAGCAATAACTGGGGCGAATACATATGATCTAGTTAATGCTAGGGACGCAACTGCTTGGATTTCTTTTCATTAATATCGAATTAATTGCTCATAATCAAAGCCGGACGAATGTCCGGCTTTTTTCATTTAATGACCAGCTCTTCACAATTCATTACCCGGCATTAACGTTCTTTACTTATATTTGTAAACATGAAAAGGATCGCATTTGTCTTCATTTTTGTCATACTGTCTGCCATTTCGGTAAGCAACACAGCCAGTGCCCAATGTTCCATGTGTACCATTAACGCAGAACAAGGTGCAGCAAACGGCAATACACAAACAAAAGGAATCAATACAGGTGTTCTTTATCTCATGGCCATTCCTTACCTCATGATCGGTGCACTTGGTGTTTTATGGTATTTAAAGTACCGTAAAAAATCAGTAAGATATGAGTAAAACAACCAAGTTGTACGCCATTGTGCATGGTAAATGTCCGCAATGTCGCAGAGGCGATATTTTCACCGGCAGCATGTACGGATTCAATATACAACATACCAATACCGTTTGTCCGCATTGTGCTCAGCGCTTTGAAATAGAGCCTGGTTATTTCTATGCCGCCATGTATGTCAGTTATGCAATGAACTGCGCCGAGATGATCAGTTTAGGCGTAGCTACCTATATTTTATCCGGTGGTAATCTGGCCTTTGAATCTTTCTGGCTTTACATTGGTGTAATTTTTACAGGATGTTTACTTTTAGCACCCTTCAATTATCGCTATTCCAGGGTGATTTTATTACATTGGCTATCTCCAAAAATAAAATACAACGCCTATTACGATAAGCCATGATACAACCAGAAACCCTTGCCTTTATTACCGATGTTGCAAACAACAACAACCGAGAATGGTTTGCCGAACATAAAGACCGCTATGAAGTTGCAAAAGCAGATGTATTGCAATTTGTAGAAAAGCTGATTCCTTTATTGGCAGCAGCTGATCCTGAATTTTCGGTAGAAACATCTGCGAAGAAGTGTCTGCTGCGGATTTATCGTGACGTACGGTTCAGTAAAAACAAAGATCCTTACAAAAACAATTACGGAATTTCCTTCGCGGTGAAAGGAAAGGGGGTCAACGAACCAGGTTATTACTTGCATATTCAACCTGGAAGTTGCTTTTTTGGTGCTGGTTTCTGGATGCCTGAGGCGGCTGACCTGAAAAAGATTCGCGAAGAGATTGATTACAATACTTCGGAGTTTTTGGAAATTATCGAAGCCAGGTCTTTTAAAAATACCTTTCAATTAAGTCAGGAAGATAAATTGAAAAAAGCCCCTAAAGGCTATGAAAGCGATCATCCCCAAATCGAACTTTTAAAATTGAAAAGCTTTATTGCTACTTTTCCCATTAAGGACGAAGAATTTTTTAAGCCAGCGATCGTTAATCAATTGAAAAATGCTTTTGAAAGTATTTATCCGTTTATTTTATTTTTGAGAAAAGCTGTAGCACCCTAATTTCTGCAGCCTTCCAAACCTGTCACACATAAAACCTGAATACAAGAAATGAAGAGAATCATTTTATTTTTATTTGCGGGATTGTTTGCCTCAGCATTCAGTGCCTGTGTTGTCTTATCCCCTAAAAAGTACAAAGCATTATTGTCTAAACAAGACTCCTTAAACAATGGCTGGACTGAATCCCAGCTTAAGAATGAAAACCTGGAAAGTCTGATTGCTAAACTTCGTAAAGATACAACCGGTTTAAGCAGTGCTTTAAACGATCTAAAGAGCAAATACTCAGATATGGACAACAACTACTCCAAACTGCGTAGCAATAGCTCTAATGAGATCAATAAGCTGTCTGCCGACTTGAAAAAACGTGAACAACGACTAAAAGAAGTAGAGGAAATTTTGCGTAAGCGTGATGCAGCAACCAATCAGCTGAAAGAAAAATTACAGCAGGCTCTGTTAGGCTTTACCAAAAATGGATTAACTGTTGAAATTAAAAACGGAAAAGTATATGTTTCCCTGACTGATAAGTTGTTATTCCCTTCAGGAAGTATCATCATCGATGAAAAAGGTAAACAAGCTTTAACGCAGTTGGCAGAAGTGCTTAAGCAACAGCCTGAAATTAACATTGCAGTTGAAGGACATACGGATTCGCAGAAAATTAACAACCTGGGCCAGATCAAAGACAATTGGGATTTGAGTGTATTGAGGTCTACTTCAGTAGTAAGATACCTGACTGAGGTTGCCAAAGTAGAACCTGTTAGAATGACGGCTACTGGTAAAGGTGAATTTCAGCCCTTAGGCCCCAATACCAGTGCAGAAAGCCGAAGTAAGAACAGAAGAATTGAGATTGTACTTTCTCCTAAATTGGATGAGTTGTACGATTTGATAAAACAGTAATTCATATTAAAATAAAAAGGTCTTTTGTAATTTACAAAAGACCTTTTTTACTTGGAATTATTAGTTAAAAATACAGCGGTTTGAAAAACTTAGCCGAAATAACTCTCCAGGGTAGATAATATTTAAGACTGTCTTCTTTAGTTAGTGCATTAATTTGTATCAATCTGTATATATCAGTGAATTTTCTGTATATGAAAATATATATACAAAGGAAAATTACAAATGCCTGGGCAGATATTGCTTGATCTCTTCCTAACATAAAAAGGAAGAGTAGTGGAGCGAATATCAAAATGTAATAAACTAATTTATTTTTTAGCATGATGAAGCGTTTAATGTTCATACTAAGGTAATTAAAAAGAATACGCAATCAAATTCTTTTTAATTACTAAAACGGACTTTGCAAATCTTTAAAAGCAGGCAGTACCTGATCTTTATCAGAAAGCAGCAAATCTGACAAAGCAATTTCTTCACTCCAGTTGATGTTTAAATCTGCATCATTCCACATGGCGCCAATTTCAGCGTCTTTATCGTAATAATTACTCACTTTATAGGTGAAAATGGTATTGTCTTCAAGCGTTAAAAAACCGTGTAAAAATCCTGGTGGTACCCACAACTGCTTGTGGTTTTCTCCGCTCAGTTCAATTGAAAAATGCTGACCATAGGTTGGAGATGATTTCCGGATGTCAACAGCGACATCCAAAACACGGCCCTGAATTACCCGAACCAGTTTACCCTGAGCAAAAGGTGCTTTTTGCGCATGTAAACCTCTCAATGTCCCTTTTTGTGAGAAAGACTGGTTGTCTTGTACAAAGGCAACATCAACGCCTGCATCCGCAAGCAATTTTGCATTGTAGCTTTCATAAAAATAACCCCTGTTGTCTTTCCAAACCTTGGGCTCAATAACCAGCAGATCAGCGATTGGTGTTTGTATAATATTCATATTAAGCAATATATTCCATTAAAGTTCTAAATGATACCAGTTGATTTTCGAAATTTTGGGTTTCCTCGGCCTGAAGTGCCGGACCGAAATTCTCCTGAAAATCCAGGTAGTCGGCCATATGTTCAACGATATATTGTGTGCAATAAGTTACACCCTCATTAGGTGAGTCCAATACGCGAAGCAGGCGATGAGAAACAAATTTGCCCGATTCCATGGCGGCCGGGATGTGGTATTCCTGCATCCATTGAAGCCAGCGTTCTGCCGCTGTATCTTCAATTATCGTAGTTACATTGTATAAAAGCATGGGACAAAGATAACACTATGCGCCAATATTATCTCCCCGAAGTTTCCGGAAACGTTTACGCGCTTCTGTACTAAACATGCTACCCGGATAATCATTGATCAACTTCTGGTACAGAACCTTGGCTTGTTCAGTATCCTTCCCGTTTTTCTCGTAAATGTCGGCCAGGGTAAACAAGGCGTCATCCGCCCAGATGCTGCTGCTGTTTTGTTTTTCAATGATGGCTTTAAGTGCAGCAATAGCCTGATCAGGTTCGTTGAGTTTAAGATAAATCTTTGATTTCGTCATCAGTATGGCATCTGCCAGGCCATTCCCCGGAAAAGCAATGGCAATGCTATCCAATTTGACCAAAGCTTTGGCAGGAAGATTTCTGAATTGCAGCATTTCTGCATCAGCATACATTTTTAGGGCGTTGCTGTCTACGGTAGATTGTGTATTGTCTGAGATCAGCAGACTCAGGTTTAGGGCATCATTGGCGATGAGTTGCGAAGTGGCCACTTTCAAAACATCTGCCTGTGATTTGGCATAAGCAAAATTACCCTGGTAAAACGATAGTTTGGCTGTCCGGTATCTGGCTTCATTGCCGATGGCCTGATTGTCGAAATCTTTGGCTACCTGCTCGTAGACTAAAATAGCTTCCCAGGGTTGTTGCGTCAAGATGTAAATATCGCCCAAATCCAGTTTAATCTGCCCGATTTCAGATGCCGCTATTCCAGGGATAGTCAGTGCTGTTTCTAATCCTTTTTCTGCCTTGTCCAGGTTGTTCAGGTAATATGCCTGTAGGTTCGCCCACTTTTTTAAAGCAAAAACTGTTTGAGGTGTTTTGCCATATTCATCCAATATCCCCTGGTATTCGGCCGCAAGATCACTTACGGCCTTCTGATCATATTTTCCGGCCACCACAAGTTCATACCTGGTATTGATTAAGGCAATTTTGGCAGGTAAGTAAAACTGATTTTCCTTTCCCTTGGTCACCAGGTATTCAAAAGCTTTAATCGCTGTGGGATAAGCCTGATTGGCTAAAAAAGTATTTGCCGTATTGAACAAAATTGCGCCATCGGTTTTCAATCGCTTGTCTTGCGCAATCAATTGCCGAAGTGCCATCTCATAATCTTGTTGTTGCAGGTATTGCCAAATCAGCAATTGCGTATACACTTCCGTCTCAGGTTCTTTCTGGATCTTTTTTAACAAAGCACCCTGCAAAATCTGATAATCGGCATTGCTTTCAAACACGGAGGCCAATACGCTTTCTGCTTGTGGTAACATTTGAGGCATCTCTGGCAATACATTGATGTATTCCTGGATCAGCATGTTTTTATCTTTTTTAAACCGATAAATGCTCAGTACCTCGTAAGAAAATAATTTGTTGTTATTTAGTATTTTTCTGCCTTGCAAAAATGTAGCAATGGCCAGGTCATAGTTCAGGAAATTGTAGAAATAATTGGCTACTTCTCTGATTTTAAACTCATCTGCGGGTAAGTTGTTGACCGCCTGGAGATACATTTTGTTGGCTACCTCAGTTTGTCCTTTTTCCTGATAAATACGTGCCAGGGCAATGCTGTACTGCAAGTTCTTTGTGTCCTGACGTATTAATTTCTTAACCGTTTTTTCCGCGTCGTCAAATTTCTTTAATTTCAGTAAGCTGTTCAGGTACATCTCAAAATAGCTGTCACTTTTTGTACGGTTAAATAGCTTTTCAAGCAGTACTGCGGCTTCCTGATATTGTCCCTGCTGGTAGTATTGGTAGGCCAGCGCATCGTCTACGTTTTGCTGAGCCCGGCATAGCAGACTGGCAAAGCAACATAAAACGATTATATAGAGTTGTTTCATTGGTAGTTTTAAATTCCAGAATCTAAAATTAATGATTTTAAATCACTTCCTTACGGGCAACATGAGGAATGACTAAAGTAACAATATTGGTGTATAGCCCGTTTGCAAAGCCCGTGTTGTGTAGCTTTGTACCTAAGAATGGATATGATTGGATTTAAAAGATATATTTTCCTGTTTGTAATGGCCCTTTGTTCCGCTTGTCAGCAGAATGAAAAGGCCAGAACAATTCCCGTGGACGATTTTTTTAAGTCTCAGGACAAGATTGCATACCGCTTGTCTCCGGATGGAAAGTACCTATCTTACCTTAAGCTACAAGGCACTGAACAGAATATTTACATCGAGGATATCGCAACCGGAGCAGGGAAAAATGTAACAAGTTTGGGAGATAAGCGCATTGTGTTCTATTTCTGGGTAAGTAATAACGAATTGATTTACTACAAAGAAGTTGATGCAGCAAAATCGCAGTCGGATGTTTTTATCATTGATAAAAATGGTGCGCATCAGCGCCAGCTATTGAGTAGTGATAAAAGCCGGTTAAAAGTACTTGATGACCAGTTGATCGACGATAAGTATTTATTGGTTTCGTCTAATAAGAGAGATTCGACCGTATTTGACGTGTATCGTTTAAATGTGCGAAATGGCAATATGGAAATGGCGGCGCGTAATCCGGGTAACATTGTAGATTGGCGTACCGATGCCGATGGCAAACTTAGGCTGGCCATGAGTAGCGATGGGGTCAATACCACCATACTGTACCGCAATCAGGAGAGTGAAGCTTTCAGACCAGTGCTGACCAGCAACTTTAAAGATACTTTCAGGCCTATTGCCTTCTCACACAGTAAACCCAATATCATTTATGCCATTTCCAATGTGAACCGGGATAAAAGTGCTTTGGTTGAATTTGACTGCAATACAGGGAAGGAATTGAAAAACATGTATTGTAATGATACCCTGAATATTACCGATGCACAATATTCCAGGAAAAAGCAGAAAATGTCTTTCGTGGTGTTTGAAACCTGGAAAAAAGAAAAACATTTCCTGAACGATTCTGTAAAAATATTTTACGATAACCTGGATAAGCTCCTGCCTAAAACAGAAACCCGGATATTTGATAAAGACAATGCTGAAAATGTATTTATCCTCAGGTCTTTTACCGATAGAAATCCAGGCTCTTATTACCTGTATTTTGCCAATACTGGCCAGCTGAGGAAGCTGAGTGATTTCAATTCCTCCATTCATGAAGCTGAAATGTGTGAAATGAAGCCTGTCAGCTTCACGAGTCGTGATGGCTTAAGCATTCATGGTTATCTGACCCTGCCGCTTCATCAAAAAGCAGAGCACCTGCCCGTAGTAGTACTGCCTCATGATGGTCCCGGCGACCGTAATTTATGGGGCTACAATCCTGAGGTGCAGTTTTTGGCAAATAGGGGTTATGCCGTATTTCAAATCAATTACCGGGGTTCATCAGGTTATGGTAAGAAGTTTGTCGCCGCCGGTTTCAAAGAGTGGGGCGGCAAGATCCAGGATGACATTTACGATGGGGTACAATGGCTCATTAGCCGTAACATAGCCGATCCGAAACGTGTAGGTATATATGGGACCGGGTTTGGTGGTTTTATTGCCTTAAATGGCTTGTATTTAAACCAGGGTACTTATGCCTGTGCAGCTTCAAATGCTGGGGTGATCAACTTATTCACCTATCTGAAATCCATACCGCCTTATCAGAAGCCGAACCTGCAAATGTTCTATGAAATTATCGGCAATCCCTTAACAGAAGTGGACAGAATGCGCCAGGCTTCACCTTTATTTCAGACAGATAAATTCAATGCACCTGTATTTGTTGCTCAAAACATTAAAGATCCGGGCAACAATTCCGGAGAAACAATACAGTTTGTCAAGAATCTGAAAAAGCGGGGCATCAGTGTTACTTATCTCGAAAATGAAGGAGATACCATTTTTGGAAAAAATCAGGAAAGCAGAAGGAAGTTTTATACTACATTAGAGGAGTTTTTGGACATCAATCTGAAACGTAAGTAAATCAAAAGCATGACTTTAGGAAAAAAAGGCGGCTATCGGAAGAATTTTTTACTGATCCTTACATTCATCGGTCTGATGTCGGTATTGTTTCTCCTTTCACTCGGTCTTGCTTATCGCTTCAGCACCAAATATGTAGAGAATGATTTTGCCTCGGAAAAAGTCAATGTACTGGAGCAAAGTATCAAACCTTACAATGATTTTTTTCAGAAAAAGCTACCGGAAGTTTCTTATTACAACGGTTATCTCGACTCTGCAACAGCCTCTCATTTTGTAGATACGGTGCAATTGGAATACCCTTTTGTTTCTAAGGTGATTTTTTATGATTCTGAAGTCGGAAATACCCCGGTTAGTGACGGACTCAATATCGGTAAGTTTTCTTTTGGTCCTAAAAATATCTATCAGTTTGGCAGCCTGGTACCCAATGATTCCATCCAGCTTTTTTCCAGGAAAAACAAACGTAGCTTTGTAGTTGGGGATGATTTTAACGCACTGGCACTGAAACTGGTTTCCTATCTGGAAAGCCTGGATACCACGCATGTACCAAGCCAGGATGAGCTTTTTAGTGCCTTTAGCAATGTGCGCTCCAATAAAATCACTTACCTCAATATCCCCAGAATTGAGGATTTAAAGATTTATAAAGAAATGATCCGAAAGAATCTTGATCCAAAGCCTGTTTATCAGCAGGATATGCTTTCTTTTCAATTGGATCCGTATAAGATCAAGATCATCAATTCCCGGCCAAAGCTGTATCAGTTCATTAAAATACAACCTTTAACTTACGATCCACTGGAGACATCCGAAGCTTACCTGAGTACGGAGATTACCTTACCCGGGCCATTTTCTGACTTTAAGCTATACTTCATGTCCTCAAAATCCTTTTTAGATAAGGAAATCAGAAGCTATTTCTGGCCAATTGCCCTGGCCATTCTGGTTTTTTACAGCATCCTGGTGCTGGTTGCTTTCCTTATTTACCGCAACCTGAATATCAATCAGAAAATGTTTAAGCTTCAGTACGACTTTGTGAACAACCTGACACATGAGTTTAAGACGCCGGTCAGTGTCATTAAAATTGCCGGAAATAACATTAAAAGTGCAGCATCACTGACCGAAAGGGAACTGGGCATGTATGGACGGATACTGGATGAAGAGGCAGATAAGTTAAATGGCTTAATGAATAAACTCCTGGCTTTTACGCAGATCGAAAATAAAGCCATAGAGCTGAACCGTGATGAAATCAATGTTCATGATTTTATTGAAAGTACCGTCGAATCGCACCGCTTAAAACACCCGGATTTTAACCTGAGTTATGAGGTTAGCGGCTTTAAAACTTTCATTACCGATCCGGTGTTATTGGGTAGTCTGTTCGATAACCTGGCAGAGAATGCCTATAAGTACTCGCCTGCGGAACGTAAGAAACTCCACATTAGCGCCAGGTTGATTAAAGGTAAAGTGGTATTCAGATTTACAGATCAGGGGATCGGTATTCCGGCTTCAGAAATTAATAATATATTTAAGAAGTTTTTTAGGATACAAAACCAATACAACCAAAATGGAAGTGTTGGACTTGGTTTGGCTTTTTGTAAGGAACTGGTTAACTTTATGAAGGGTGAAATTACAGTCAAAAGCCGGGTAAATAAAGGTACTGAATTTAAAATCGTGTTGCCATATAACGATTAAGTGCCACCCAGGATTTAGTTACCACTGCCGTCATCCTGAATTTATTTCAGGATGGGAATAAGTAAAAGGCATAACAAATAAAGAAATTAGAGAACTATAAATTAAGAAGATATGTCGAAGGGAATTAAAATATTAATCGTTGAGGATGACGAGAACTTGCGTTTTTTAGTTGTTCATCGTTTAAAATCTGAAGGATATGAAGTATTGGAGGTAGGGGATGGAGAAGCTGCAGAGAAAACCATTTTGGCTGAGCAACCAGATATTGTGCTGTTGGACTGGATGTTGCCAGGAAAACAGGGGGCAGAAGTGTGTGCAGATGTTCGTAAGCAAGGCTTTGACAATCTGATCATCATGATGACCGCCAAAGCACAGGATGTAGACAAGATTGATGCTTATAATTTTGGTGTATCTGATTATGTGACTAAACCATTTAATATGGATGTTTTAGTGGCCATGCTGGAAAGCAAAGTGAAGTTTATCATCAACAACGACCGTTCCGAAATTCATCGTTTCGGCAATATGGAACACCATCCCAATATCCATACTTTGTTTAGAAATGGAAAAAAGATTGAATTGACCATCCTGGAAAACAGGATTTTACTGTATTTCCTGCGTAATCCCAATAAAGTGATCAACCGCGATGAATTGATGCTGGTGGTATGGGGTTACAATTCTGATGTGAATACCAGAACACTGGATATGCACATTGTACGTCTGCGTAAAAAGATTGAACTTAACCCGGATAATCCGCAATTGCTGCAAACCGTAAGGGGGGTTGGCTATCGTTTTAACCCGGCTTAAAGGGAATGTTAAGACACGAAAAAGGGCCTGATCGTTCAGATCGGGCCCTTTTTTATGCACTATGCTCTTTTAAACTCAAATATGGTAATTTCAGGCAATATCCCAACTCTTCCGGGATAACCCAGGAAGCCATAGCCTACGTTAACATACAACTGTTGTTTCTGTTCCTGGTATAATCCCGCCCATTCTTTGTAAATGTATTGAATAGGGCTCCATTGGAAATCTTTGGTCCTCACGCCAAACTGCATGCCATGCGTATGGCCGCTAAACATGATGTCTATTTGCGGATATTGCTCAAGCACCTGGCCTCGCCAGTGCGAAGGGTCGTGCGACAGTAACAATTTAACAGGCAGGTCGTCCGTGTTTTTAACAGCAAGATCCATGCGTCCATATTTGGGAAACCTACCCATACCCCAGTTTTCGATACCTAAAATGCCAATCTCTTCACCGTCTACTTTTAAACGTCTGTTTTCATTCATCAACAAGTCCCATCCCATTAATTTGTGTGTTTTAATGACATCCTGAAGGTTTTTCGCTTTAGCAGGAGAAGGGCCTTTTCCAAAATGGTAATCACCATAATCGTGATTTCCCAATGTAGAGTACACACCAAGCGGAGCTTTTACCCGGGTAAAAATGTCCTGATAGTCGCGCATTTCGCTGGCCATGTCGTTCACCAGATCTCCAGTGAAGAAAATGAAATCAGTCTTTTCTGCGAGTAGCATATCTACACCGCCATTTACTGCCTTCCGGTTATAAAAACTTCCAGAATGGATGTCCGAGATCTGTCCCATGCGGATACCGTCAAAAGCTTTGGGCAGATTGGGTAAAATGATCGTCTTACGTTTGATTTTATAGTCATAGGCACCAGATACAATGCCCCAGCTTAAAGATGCCAGCGGCACCGAGGCGGTCAATAATCCAGCTTTGATAATAAAAGCAGAACGGCTGATCGGCTCGTCTTGCGTTACAGGCACCGCTTCGGGTAAAACACCTTCCGGCTGATCTTTTAATGCGGCATTTTTGCGCCACCTTGATAATTTGATTAGGCCACGCCGTAAATCATCAATCAGCAGAAATGGAAGCATGACGCACTTACAGCCAACGGTCAAAAAGAAGGCCACCATAATGATTGCCCGTACCGTAAGGAAGAGGTTCAAATAAATGGAAGAAAATATTCCAACTACTAAAAAGGCGGTATAGCCCCACCATACGATCGTGAATATGCGTTTGGTGCGTGGTTTCCAGTTTTTAAATACAGCTAAAATTGCTTTGAAGCAATAGTAATCGAAGATCAATAAAAAAACGGATAGGAATATAATGAGGGGTAATCTGCCCATAAGTCTGTTATATGTTTATTTTAACGGAAATCCTCGTCCTCATCTTCTTCAGCATCGATGTTAAATAAGCTATCAAACATATCTGAAAACCCAAATCCACCATCCAGGAATTTCTTATTCAACTGGGAGTATTCCGCCAGCCCATGCAATACAAATTCC
>Ga0247805_1001279_pt1 | contig 12136 bp, 12 predicted proteins | sample UWRJL044104R1_FD_180930 | JGI IMG/M metagenome (GOLD analysis project Ga0247805, IMG submission 180930) | Plant litter microbial communities from Arlington Agricultural Research Station in Wisconsin, United States - UWRJ-L044-104R-1 | ecosystem: Environmental > Terrestrial > Plant litter >...
AATGGCTGTCGATCAGGCGGCTGCTAATGATGGTCACGCAGGTTCCGCCTCTGCCAGTTCAAGACGCGGGAATAGCCCTTGAGGTTGCTCCAGCACGAAATCGCTCTCCGCCAGCGGCGAATACCAATTCGAACAGATAGCGGTAAAGTTGCGCAGTGTCGGGTCGATCCCCATCGCGTCGAGCAGCTTGGCCATTGAGCCGGGCATCACCGGCTGAACCGCCACGGCCAGTTGCGCAATGCAGATATACAGCGTCGCCAGCACGGTTTGCATGCGGGCAAAATCAGTCTTGCGCAGCGCCCACGGTGCCTGGGCATCGACATACGCATTGCAGGCAAACACTGCACCCATCCAGCTTTCAAGCGCCTGTGCGAACGCCAGATCAGTATACGCCGCGGGCATTTCCTGCTGCACAACCCGCGCGACATGCGCCAGCAAGGCCTCATCCTCCGCCGTGTGACCATTGATCGGCGGCGGGTTACCTTCGCAGTTCTTGAACACTTGGCTCAGCGTGCGCTGGGCAAGGTTGCCAAAGCTGTTGGCAAGTTCTGAATTTACCCGGTTAACAATGGCTTCGCGGGAATAGCTACCATCTTGTCCAAAGCTGAATTCGCGCAGCAGGAAGTACCGCAGCGTGTCCACGCCATACAAGTCCACCAGTTCGCCCGGATCGGTGACGTTGCCGACCGACTTGGATTCCTTCTGCCCGCGATTGAGCAGGAAGCCATGCGCGAACACTTGTTTCGGCACCGGCAGGCCTGCGCTCATCAAGAACGCGGGCCAGTATACGGTGTGGAAGCGCGTGATGTCCTTGCCGATCAAGTGTAGATCGGCGGGCCAAAACTTCGCGAAATCAGCAGTTTGATCGGGATAGCCGACACCCGTTAGATAGTTCGTCAGCGCATCGACCCACACATACATCACGTGATCTTCGGCGCCAGGAACCTTCACCCCCCAGTCAAAGCTGGTGCGGCTGACCGATAAATCGCGCAAACCGCCCTCTACAAATCGCAACACCTCGTTACGACGGCTTTCGGGGCGAATGAAATCTGGGTTTTCGGCAAACAACGCGAGCAAGCGGTCCTGATAAGCGGACAAGCGGAAGAACCAGCTTTCTTCTACCGTCCATTCGACCGGCGTGCCTTGTGGCGAGAGCTTGTCGCCCCCGGCCCCGTCGACCAGTTCCGACGCATCGTAATACGCCTCGTCGCGGACTGAGTACCAGCCTTCGTAACGGTCCAAATACAGATCGCCATTCGCTTCCATCGCACGCCATAATGCTTGGCTGGCGACATGGTGATCGGCGTCCGTGGTGCGGATAAACCGATCATAGGATATGCCAAGTCTATCGAACAGTTCGTTGAAATAGCCCGACATCTCATCGGCCAAGGCGCGCGGTGTAATACCGAGTTCGCGCGCTTTCTGCGCCATTTTCAGACCGTGTTCGTCTGTCCCGGTCTGAAACCGCACTTCGCGGCCTTGGAGCCGGTGGAAGCGCGCCAGCACATCGGCGGCGATAGTCTCGTAAGCATGGCCGATATGCGGCTTGCCGTTTGGATAGTGGATCGCGGTGGTAAGATAAAAAGTTTCAGCCATAGGCGGTTTCACTAGGGGCGGCGAGGTGGGTGAGCAAGGTGCCGATTTCCATCACGAGCAGGCCGGGATCGAAATTGTAAGTCGGCGCTTGCCCCGCTAGCCGAACGAGATCGGCATGCGTTTCCACCAGCGCGGGGATAGCAGCGCGGTTCACGTCGCGCATCCGGTCGGTCACGACAGCGCGCGCTAGTTCGATCGCCGCCAACTGCCGTGGCCGCGATGGACGCGCTCCCATCGCATCCGCGAGCAGACCGCGCAGTGCGAAATCGGGATCGCCTTGCAGCGTGATCCGGCGCATCAACTGGTGCATCGGGCCGAGGTCCAATTCGACGAAATCAATCGCGGCCCCCGGTGAACCGCCAGCCGCCGCAATCGCAGCATCGCGCATCGGCTGTTCGGCCTTAGGCGCCTCACGCGCGAGAATTGCCTGCATGTCGACTTCGCCAACTTCGGGAAAGCTCAGAATACGGCAGCGCGAGCGGATCGTGGGCAGCAATTGCCCCGCCCGGTGCGCGATCAACATGAAGAACGTGCCCACTGGCGGCTCCTCAAGGCTCTTGAGCAGTGCGTTGGCAGCGCCTTTTTCCATATCGTCTGCCGGATCGATAATCACCACCCGCCGCGCGCCCAGCGTGGGCCGCGTATTCAAGCGTTGTTGCATCCGGCGGATTTGTTCGACGCTGATATTGCGTTTCAGCTCGTACGGCTTGCCGTCGTCGCGCTTCTTTGCGTGGTCATCATCCTTTGGCAGGTTGGTGAGATAAAGTATGTCCGCGTGCTCGCCGACTGGCTGAGGGACGCCTGCCTCGGCCACCAATTCGCGCGCCGCCGCCATCGCGAAAGCAGATTTTCCGACTCCACGCCTGCCCGAAAGCAGCCAGCCGTGGTGCATCCGCTCGCCGCTCAGAGCTGCGCGCCATTCGCGCCAGGCGGGTTCGTGGCCGATATAGCTCATGCCGCCGCTGCTAGTAATGGGGTGAGTGCTTCGAGGATTCGGGCGTGGACGTCGTCAATAGATCCGGCGGCGTCGACGGTCACGAACCGCTCCGGTTCGGCTGCGGCGAAAGCGCGGAAGCGGCTTGCCACGGCGCGGTGGTAGTCAGCCGCGCGCCCGCCAATCCTGTCAGACTCGCCGCCATCGCGCGCTGCCAATCGTGCCGCCGCTGCATCTTCGCTCGCCAGCAGCAGAATGGTGCAATCAGGCAGTAGCCCAGCCGAGCCAATGCCGTGCAGCGCGAGGATATCCGCATCCGCCAGAGATCCGCCCTGATAGGCGCGCGAGGAATCCAGATAGCGGTCGCACACCACCCACTGGCCGGCGGCCAATGCTGGCGCGATGGCATGGGCGACATGATCGGCGCGCGCGGCGGCGAACAGCAGCGCCTCGGCCTCGGCGTTCCAATCGTGATCGGGGGCGAGCAGCAGCGCGCGGATCGCTTCGGCCTCGGCAGTTCCGCCCGGCTCTCGCGTGAGCAGCACCTCATGCCCGCGGGCGCGCAAGGCATCGGCAAGCAGCGCGGCCTGCGTGGACTTCCCCGCCCCTTCCCCGCCTTCAAACGTGATGAAGCGCCCCCTGCTCATCCGAACCAACCGGACAACCCATTGCCGATGCGCGTAAAGAACCCTGCCTTGGGCACGGCTTTGGCGGCCACGAGTGGCACATCAAACGAAGGCTGCCCGTCGATCGTCAATTCAAGTCGGGCAATTTCATCGCCTGCTGCAATCGGCGCCTGCACCGGCCCGCGATAGTGGATCGCCATCTCCACCTTACCCCGCGCACCGCCGCGCGGCAGGGCCATGCTTACCGCCTTCGTCACGCTCAAAGGCACCGCGTCCGCCTCACCATCTTGCACCAGCGCAACACCCACCTGAGTGCCGCCGCGCACTAGCACCGTGGGAGTGAATTCGTCATAGCCCCATTCGAGCAGCTTGCGCGCAGCATCGTTGCGCACGTTGCCCGATGGCGCGGCGGCCAGCACCACCAGCAGCCGCCGCCCTTCGCGCGAAGCCGAACCGAGGAAGGTAAAACCGGCCTCCGACGTATAGCCGGTCTTGATCCCGTCACCGCCCTCGACCTGACCGGTAAACGGATCATGGTTTTGCTGGGTGATCGCGCGCCACGTTAGCTGGCGGTGACCGAAAAAGCGGTGGTAAAGCTCCGGATAATCCTGCGTTAGCGCGCGGCCGAGCACTGCCAAATCTCGCGCGGTGGTGTAGGTAGCGCCGCCATCGGGAAAGCCGTGCGGTGATCCGAAATGCGTGTCGCGCATCCCCAGCGCTTCGGCATTGGCGTTCATCAGCGCCAACCACCCATCGCGTGAGCCTGCTGCGGCCATTGCCAACGCTTCGGCCGCATCATTGCCCGAAACAGTGGTGACGCCGAGTAGCAATTGCGCGATGGTGGGCCTCTCGCCCGCCAACAGGAACATGTTGGAGCCTTCGCCGTACCAGTCGGTCTGCATGGCTTTGGTGTATTCATACGGTCGATCGAGCGCCAGTTTGCCCTGCGCGATCAGTTTGAAGGCGGTGTAGGCGCTCATCACCTTGGTAACGGAAGCGGGGACGAACCGCCGCTTCTCCTCGCGCGAGAACAATGTCTGCCCGGTGGAAAGATCAACGAGCAGCGCGACCGGAATCTGCTCAGTTACCGGAGCAGGTGCAGGCGCAGGATTTGCGCGCCCCGCCCCCAGCGCCAACGCGGCCAATGCCAAACCTGCCGAAAACCGCTTCACTCTTGTTCCGCCACAATATGCGGCGGAATGGCGCGAGGGGCGCCGGTCAGCCGCCGGTTAGGATTCGCGCATCGCTATAGCCCGCAGCCCGGACATTGGCGAGGCTGCCCTCAGCGGCGGCGCGAGTGGGGAATGGGCCTGTGCGGACGCGGAAAAAGTTGCCTGCGGGAGAGACTGCTCCGCCGAGCGCCACGGCGGCGCGGTCTGCGCGGTCCTGCGTCGAAAAGGTGGCTGCTTGCACCATGAATGCGCCTGCTCGTGCTGTGACCGCTTCGTGCGGAGCGGGTGTTTCTGGCGCGACCGCTACGGGTGGCGCTTCGACTGTCGGCGCAGGTACCTCAACCACAGCCGGTTCAGGCTGCACCATCGGCCCAACTGCAACCTCGGCAACTGGCTGAGGCGCTGCTACCACTTCCGGAGCGGAGAGCCTACGCCGCAGCACTGTGACCAGCGCCATCGGCGTATCCATCCGTAGCGGCGCACTGTTCCCGGCGCGCAGCATCATGCGCTGTTCTTCTGGTGGATTGACGCGGCGCACACGCACAGGGGTCTCCGCAGTTGCATCAAGTTGGGCAAGCGCGGCGGGAGACAATGCGAGCAGGTGGTTCGAAGCCATCGGTCCGCGCCGCTCAAGCCGCACCAGAATTGTGCGCCCGGTAGTGAGCGAAGTCACCTCGGCATAGCTGGGCACCGGCAGCGTATGGTGTGATCCGGTGATCCCGACCGAGCCGGAATCTTCGGCCAGATAACCGACCTCGTCATAATTCAGCGTGTCATTCGGACGATAGGACGTGGTGCCGATCTGGTAAGGTTCGCCCACCAGCACCGGATAATCCGCCTGCGGTCCATTGGCAGGGAGCGCGGCGGCGCTGGCGAGGTTATGCGAACCACCGCCGAGCGCGCCGCACGCAGCGAGCAACCCCGCTAGCGATAGCGCGATTACGCCCCGATAAACGCGGGCGGGAATCTCAACGGGCAATCTCATCTGCAAGCAATCCCACACTCATAGCGTAGTAGTTCGAGCAGTTGTATTCGAGGATAACCCTATAATTCTGAGTTAAGAGATAGCCCGGTGCTGCTGGGCCATCCGGTTCGAACAACGCGGCGATCACGTCATCGCCGATCGGCGAGCGCGGTTCCACGCCCATCGCGCGCCATTCGCGCACGCTCATCCAGCGGCTGTGGCGCTCGTGCACGCGAGGGCACACTGGCGAGGTCATGTGGTTGGCGATGGCCGCGCGATTTACGCTATTGGGCACGAATGCGCGCACGGCCCAAGGCTGGCCGGTGCGCCATCCGGCGTCGTGAAAATAGTTTCCGATGGAATGCAGCGTGTCCGCATCGGAGTTCCAGATATCGCGCACTCCGTCGCCGTTTCCGTCGCGAGCGAGGCGCAGGTAAATGCTTGGCAAGAACTGCGGATTGCCGAACGCACCGGCCCAACTGCCCACCAAAGTGGAGCGCGGAATGCCGCTATCTGCGATTTTCAGCACGTCGATCAGCTCACGCTCGAACAAATCGCGCCGCCGCCCTTCCCATGCCAGCGTAGCCAGCGAGCGAGGCAGATCGAAATCGCCCTTCACCGAACCATAGCTGGTTTCGTGCCCCCAAATCGCCACCAGATATTGCGCAGGTACGCCGTAACGCCGTTCAACCTCGGCGGCGATCGGGCCAAGCTGCGCCAGTTTGCGGCGTCCACCAGCGGTGAGTGCGGGCGAATTGTGCCGTTCAAGATAGGTCGACAGCGGCGGGAAACCGGTAGTTGCCCCGCCCGAACTGGTATTGTCCCGGTCCAGCGCGATCACCCGGCTGTTGGCGGTCATCCCGGACAAGATGTTGTCGATAGTCGCCTGCCGCACCCCTTCAGCGCGGGCATGGCTGGCGACTATGGTCAGGTATTCGGCAAAAGTCTCGCTTTGTGCCTGGCTTGAAGTGGCGGGTAGCATCAGCGCGAACGCGGCGGCGAATTTCAGTGCAGACAATTTCATACCGCCGAGCCTAATCGAATGCAGCGCGCTCGCCTATCCGCAATCGCGCGGGTGCGATAAGTTGCTGCACTCACGCGATCAATTTCCAGCAGGAGCCGCCAACGCTGGGTTGTTCGCGCGCATTTCTGACAGCGGCGGGAAGCCGCAATTAACCTGATCACCGCAATTGGTGACGGTGTGGATATAGCGCAGCTTGCCGTTCTCCATGCGGAACGTGTGGCTGTCCGGCCGGGCGTTAGTGCCCATCTTCAGGAACACGTTGACCGCACCCCGCTCGACATCGACCAGATATTGCCGGTCCGCCATTTCGATACCCTCGGGCACGCCGACATTGCAGCTATCGGTCGGCTCACCCCGACCGGTGTAAATCCCGCCCTCAAGCCGCGCGCAGGGGGTTCCCCACGGCACTTCAACAGTTGGGTCGCTGAACAGGTTGAGATAAGCGTCGGCCGCGGCGATCAGTTCTTCGCGCGTGGCGCGTTCGCCTTCGGGGATGATGCCCCAGTCTTCCTGCCGCGCGTAGTTGTAAGTAGCCTGCGCATCGAACAACCAGTCGCCTTCATCCGTCACGATATTGTTGAACGGGCCGGTGCCGAAAAAGCCGTTGCTGATCTGCGTGGCCAGCACCATCGGGCGCGCTTCGTCGAGGATCACCGCCTCCACATACACCTTGCACGCGGTGGTATCGAGCAGCGCGAGGTGCCAATCCACCTTGCGCGGCCGGTCAAGGAAGCCGCCGAGCGACGAACGGCGGTAATTTTCGTTGTAATCCACCCACTCGCCCAGGTTCATGGTCATCATAGTGCCGCCCTCTATGGCCTCGATCCAGCTTGCCGCAATGCCTTCGACCAGCGCCCGGTCGCACCCGGCCTGTGCCTGTGCGGGCGATGCGATAGCGAAGCCCGAAGCGGCGGCGAGCAGGGCGATGAATTTGCGGGTCATGTTTCGCGTATCCTCTGTAGCGAGCGGCCTCAGCCGGGCCATTTCGGCGAATCCTAGCCACGCTTGTTGACTCTGTCACCTACCCATTGATTGTGGACAGGTGACAACCCGCAGAATGTTCGCTAGCGCGCGGCGGCGTAGGACAGGTGGCCGAGTGGTCTATGGCAGCGGTCTTGAAAACCGCCGTGGGTGCAAGCTCACCGTGGGTTCGAATCCCACCCTGTCCGCCAACGATCAGCCGCATTCCTGTTCGGGAATTTCGATAGCGCAATCGGGCTTCACGATATCCATGTACCGATTGATCCACAGTTGGTCGATCGGTGGCAACACCGCCGGGATCGGAAGCGGGTGCGCGTACGGCTGATCCTTGATTTCATATTCCAAAGCAACTCTCCTCGCCGACAGAACGAGGAAAATCACTTTTGGTTTCCGCAGGTTAAAGCTCAAATGTGAGGTTCGCCCGGCCAGAGCGAGTAAGCTAGCCGACCTTAAATATCGCACCTTATCCGGCCCGTATTGCCTCCGCTAGCCGCAACAGCGAGACTCGGCGTTCTCCGGCGACGAACGCTAAGCTACGCTGCGATATAACGTGAACGGCCGCAATTCCGGCAATATTCTGCCAAAGCGATCTGTAAAATTCATACTCGAAACAGCTTCGGATTGTTGCAAATCCAATTTCGCCTCGATCAAATGATTAAAGACGGCCGGGTAAAGATCGCTTGCGAACTCAATTCCGGCGCGATCGTCTTTGATCCAGCGTACCACGGCAGGCAATCCTTCAAAGCCGTTAGGGCGGATTACGACATGCTGGTTTACTTCCAAGTGACCTTTGCCGATGATCACTTGGCACCCGGAAACGGTCAGATCAACCAGCCAAACTTCCGGCAAGCGCCCTTCAGAATTTATGCAATCCGCCTTTTGCTTGGTTTCCAAGCGCGGATGCTTCCGCCTTTCGATCTGCGTCATGCTGCGTCCTTCTCTACAAACAACAGCATCGATATGGATCAAAAGTATTGGCAATTTGTGAATAGTAGTTTGTAGCAATTTCCTAAACGAGAAATTCCAGCTTCTCACGTACTGTAGCGGCGACACCAATAGAAAAGCCTGTACTTCGCGCAATAGCGCTACCCTGCTTCCGTTGTTGGATCAGACCTGCTTTGGCACTAAGTACGGATATCTATTCGATTTTTTGCGAGTTTACTCGGCCCCTTGGACGCGACCGCGCGCTGCCGGCCCCCCTTCGTGGTCCGCTAACGGACCGCGGCGAAGTTGACTGAAGCATCGCGATACCGAACGCCACAAAATGGCTTGAGAACAAGAGCTTCAGGGCCAAGAGTACCCTTCGACAGCAGTATGCACTGCCTCCTTACGGCGAACGAACAGGCATCTCAGAAAAAACACTTACGTCCGCGCGTTTGCGTATTAGTCGCCAGCGTAGCGTCTGAGCCCTCGTTCAAATATGTACCGCGCGCCCGTAAGCAGCCAGCACACTCTCATGCATCATCTCGGACAGAGTGGGATGCGGGAAGATTGTCTGCATCAGTTCCGCTTCGGTCGTCTCCAACACCTTGCCGACGGTGTAGCCCTGGATCAGCTCCGTAACCTCCGCGCCGCACATATGCGCGCCGAGTAGCTCGCCGGTCGCAGCGTCGAACACGGTTTTCACCATCCCCTCGGACTCGCCCAGAGCAATCGCTTTGCCGTTGCCGATGAATGGGAAATTGCCGACTTTCACCGTGTATCCGGCTTCCTTCGCCTTGGCTTCGGTCAGGCCGACTGAAGCCACCTGCGGGTGGCAATAGGTGCAACCCGGGATGGCCAGGCGATTGAGCGGATGTGGATGCACGTCCTTGTTGCCCAGCTCCTGAGCGATTGCTTCTGCGCAAGTCACGCCTTCATGGCTTGCCTTGTGCGCCAGCCATGGGCCGGGAGTGCAATCGCCGATGGCCCACAATCCCTTGGACTTGGTACGGCCGTAAGGGTCGATCTGGATGAAACCACGGTCCATTTCAGCCAGCTTTTCGAGGCCCACATTTTCCGTGTTGGGCACGATGCCCACGGCCACGATCACATGGCTGAACTCGCCCGATTCGACCGTGCCATCTTTCAGTTTGATCTTCGCCGAAACGCCGCCAGCAGAAACCTTAAGCTCCTCGACACCGGCTCCGGTCTTGATCTTAATGTCCTGTTTGGTCAGCGATTTTTCGAGAAACGCAGAAATGTCCGCATCTTCAACCGGCACTACCCGATCGAGCATCTCGACCACGGTAACATCGCTGCCCATATCATTGTAGAAGCTGGCAAATTCGATACCGATTGCACCGCTTCCGATCACCAATAGCTTGGTGGGCATTTCGGTGGGCGTCATAGCATGGCGGTAGGTCCACACGCGCTTGCCATCAGCAGGCGCAAACGGCAGATCGCGCGCGCGGGCACCGGTAGCGACGATGATATGCTTGGCGGTGAGTTTTTCCTCGCCCTTGTCGCCTTTCACGGTCAGCGATGTCGGCCCCGTCAAAGTGCCCGTGCCCATGTGCACCGTAATCTTGTTCTTCTTCATCAGATGCGTGACGCCTGCGTTGAGCTGCTTCGCCACGCCGCGGCTGCGCTTAACAACCGCATCGAGATCGGCCTCGATCTCCTTGGCCTTCAGCCCGTAATCCTTGGCGTGTTGCATGTAGTGAAAGATTTCCGCCGACCGCAGCAGTGCCTTGGTTGGGATACACCCCCAATTGAGGCAGATCCCGCCGAGCAGTTCACGCTCCACAATCGCGGTTTTGAGGCCCAACTGCGCGCAGCGGATCGCCGCGACATAGCCGCCGGGGCCCGAACCGAGCACGATAACGTCGTATTGTTCAGCCACTTTGCTGCTCCTGAAAATTCTACTGGTCCACCGCGCGCGGCTTTCCCGCATCGTCGATAGCTACGAATGTGAATTTGGCCTGCGTGACCTTGATCGCTTCTTCCTGATGCCGTTCGCGCCGCCAGGCTTCGACCGCAATAGTCATGCTGGTGCGCCCCATCCGTTCGATTTCGGCATAAACCGAAACCTCGTCGCCCACCTTTACCGGCAAATGGAATTGCATCCCGTCCATCGCCACCGTTACAGCGCGGCCATGTGCGCGGCGTGCGGCGGTGAGGCCGGCGGCCATGTCCATCTGGCCCATCAACCAACCGCCGAAAATATCACCGTAGGAGTTGGCGTCAGCGGGCATCGCGGTGACGCGGATGGCGGGATCGCGGTGCTCGGTCATCGGGCCGCTCAGGCCACCAGCCCCAGCGGTGCCTCGCATAGTTCCTTGAATACCTTCATCAATTGTGCGCCGTCTGACCCGTCGATCGCGCGGTGATCGAAGCTGCCGGTGGCGCTCATGATGGTGGCGATCTGGAGTGCGTCGGCCACGACATAAGGCCGCTTTTCACCTGCGCCGATGGCCATGATCATCGCTTGTGGCGGGTTGATCACGGCTTCGAACTGCTTGATCCCGAACATGCCCATGTTGGAAAGGCTGGCCGTGCCACCGACATATTCGGACGGGGCCAGCTTGCCTTCTTTGGCGCGCGAGGCGAGATCTTTCATCTCGGTGCTGATGGCGCTGATCGCCTTGTTGCCAGCGTCTGCCACGATTGGAGTAATCAAGCCGCCGGGAATGCTAACCGCCACGGAAATATCGGCGCGGCTAAACTTGAGCAAGGTGTCGCCGGCGAATTGCACATTGCACGAAGGAACGGCCACTAGCGATTTGGCCAGCGCCTTGATGAGCATGTCGTTGACGCTCAGCTTTACGCCTTGCGATTCGAGTGCGGCGTTCAATTCGGCGCGCAGCTTAAGCAGCGCATCGAGGCGGATATCGACCGTGAGATAGATGTGCGGGATCGTCTGCTTCGATTCGGTCAGGCGGCGCGCGATGGTTTTACGCATACCGCTGAGCTTTTCGACCTCGTGCGGAATGCCGAAATCCTGACCCGTAACTGGTGCGGCCGGGGCAGCGGGAGCGGCTGCGGCGGGAGCGGCGGCTTGCGGCTTGGCTTGTGCGCCTTCGACATCGGCTTTCACGATCCGGCCATTGGGTCCGCTACCCGTAATCGCCGACAGATCGACCCCGTTCTGTGCGGCGATACGCTTGGCGAGAGGGCTGGCGATAACCCGCGAACCGGATGCGGCCTGGGCAGGAGCGGGTGCAGAATCGGCAGCAATAGGAGCAGGCGCAGCAGCCGGTACAGACGCTGTATCAGCGGGCTTAACAGCAGGAGCAGCGGTTTCAACCGGGGCTGCGGAAGTGTCAGGCGAAGTATCCTCGCCCTCCCCCGCCAGCAGCGCAATCACGGTGCCGACTTTCACGCCTTCGGTGCCTTCGGCGACAGCGATCTGGGTGATAGTGCCTTCGTCCACTGCTTCGAATTCCATCGTCGCCTTGTCGGTTTCGATCTCGGCCATGATGTCGCCCGATTGGACCGTGTCGCCCACCTTCACCAGCCAGCGGGTGAGCGTGCCTTCTTCCATCGTGGGTGAAAGCGCGGGCATCTTGATGGCTATTGGCATGGCGTGGTCGTGATCCCTGAATGGCGGAGCTGTGGTTTCCGCCCATATCCTCTGGCCAATTTGCTGCGCTGCTGCAAGGGCTGCCCGGCAACTTCACGGCCCATCTTGCTTAAGCGCGGTTTTAAGCGAATATCACCCGCAAAATATCGGCCAACATACGGGCCAAAATAACACGGGGTGTCGGTTTGCGCGTTTATCTGGTGATTATCGACGAGACGGACGAATCGCACGTTGCGCTGCGCTTTGCCGCGCGCCGTGCCGCCAAGACGGGCGGCGTGGTGCATATTCTGGCGATGGTTCCGCGTCAGGCGTTCAGCGCATTTGGCGCAGTGCAG
>Ga0247805_1001281_pt1 | contig 12128 bp, 14 predicted proteins | sample UWRJL044104R1_FD_180930 | JGI IMG/M metagenome (GOLD analysis project Ga0247805, IMG submission 180930) | Plant litter microbial communities from Arlington Agricultural Research Station in Wisconsin, United States - UWRJ-L044-104R-1 | ecosystem: Environmental > Terrestrial > Plant litter >...
GCGGCCGCGCTCGAGCTCGGCATCGAGCTCCGCACCGAACAGCAGCGCCAGGTTCGAGATCCAGATCCAGAGCAGGAAGACGATGATGCCGCCGATCGAGCCGTAGGTCTCGTTGTAGCTCGAGAAGTTGGCCGCGTAGAAGGCGAACCCGGCGGATGCGACGACCCAGACGACAAGCGCGAACAGTGCCCCGAAACTCATCCAGCGAAATTTCGGCTGCTTCACATTCGGCGTCGCGTAGTAGAGCAGCGCCACGATGAGCACGGCGAGGAATGCCAGAACCGGCCACTTCACGATGCCCCAGACGAACACAGCGGTGCTGCCGAGGCCGATCAGATCGCCGACCTGCTCGGCCACCGGACCGCTGAGGGTGATCATGAGGGCAGCGACCACGGCCACCAGGATCGCGACGACGGTGACGGCGAGGGTCACCGGACGCAGCTTCCAGAACGGACGCCCCTCCTGAATGGCGTAGATGCGGTTCATCGCGCGGGAGAACGCGCCCACGTAGCCCGAGGCCGACCAGAGGGCGCCGACGATACCGGTGACGAAGGCGAGGCCCGCGGCGGGCGAGGTGGCGAGGTTCTCGAGCGGACCACGGATGGCGTCGAGGGTGGTGGCCGGAACGAGTCCGCCGAGCAGGTCGAGCAGCGAGTCCGTGGTCTCCCCCGGATCGCCGAACAGACCGATCAGCGAGACGAAGGCGAGCAGGGCGGGAAAGACCGCGAGCACTCCGTAGTAGGTGAGCGCCGCGGCGAGATCGGTGGCCTGGTCGGCGCTGAACTCGCGCGCTGTCTTCTTGAGAACGTAGACCCAGGAGCGCTTGGTGATCTCCGTGATCTCGTCCGGCTTGCGCGGATCGTCCGGATCCGGTGCCGTCTTCTCCCGCGCTCTCGCGCGCTCCCCCGCCTGCCTGGCCATCAGCCCGAGGGGTTCTCGACGGGCTTGTCCTCGGCGTCGGTGCCGTCCTCGAGGTCGACGTCCTCCGGCTTGGTGGGCTGCGGGGTGTTCTGTGCGTCGGTCATGCTGACTCCTTCGATCGGGGTGTGTGTGGGCTACGGGGTGAGGACGACCTTGATGCAGCCGTCCTCCTTGGCGCTGAAGGTCTCGTACATCTCCGGCGCCTTGTCGAGCGGCACGCGGTGCGTGACGAGGTCCTCGACGCCGAGCGGGTCGGAGGGGTCCTCCACCAGCGGCAGCAGGTCGTCGATCCACTTCTGCACGTTGCACTGGCCCATGCGCAGCTGGATCTGCTTGTCGAACATGTTCATCAGCGGCATCGGGTCGGCCACACCGGCGTAGACGCCGCTGAGCGAGACGGTGCCGCCGCGACGCACGAGGTCGAGCGCCATGTGCAGCGCCGACAGGCGGTCGACGCCCACGGTGGTGAAGGCCTTCTTGGCCAGGCCGTCCGGAAGCAGACCGGCGGCGTACTGCGCGAAGGCGGCGCCGGGGTTGCCGTGCGCCTCCATGCCGACGGCGTCGACAACCGAGTCCGGGCCGCGTCCGTCGGTGGCGGTGCGCAGCGTCTCGAGCAGGTCGTCGCTGAGGTCGAAGACCTCCACGCCGTGGCGCTCGGCCATGGCACGCCGCTCCGGAACCGGGTCGACCCCGAGCACGCGGTAGCCGAGGTGCACACCGATGCGCGCCGCAAACTGGCCGACCGGGCCGAGGCCGAGAACGGCGAGGGTTCCGCCCTCGGGAACATCGGCGTACTGCACACCCTGCCACGCGGTGGGGAGGATGTCGCTGAGGAACAGGTAGCGCTCGTCGTCGAGCTCTGCGCCGACCTTCACCGCGTTGAAGTCGGCGTAGGGAACACGCAGCTTCTCCGCCTGGCCGCCGGGCACCGAGCCGTACAGCTCGCTGAAGCCGTACAGGCTCGCGCCCGTTCCCGACTCGCGGTTCTGGGTGGTCTCGCACTGGGTGGTGAGGCCCTGGCTGCACATGAAGCAGTCGCCGCAGGCGATGACGAAGGGGATGACGACGCGGTCGCCGACGGCGAGCTTCATGACCGACCCGCCGACCTGCTCGACGACGCCCATGGTCTCGTGCCCGAGCACGTCGCCCTTGTCGAGGAACGGCCCCATGATGTTGAACAGGTGCAGGTCGGAGCCGCAGATCGCCGCGGACGTCACGCGGATCACGACGTCGGTGGGCTTCTCGATCACCGGATCGGGTACCTCGATGACTTCGACTTTTCTCGTGTTCTGCCAGGTGAGTGCTTTCATGCTTTCTGTCTACACCTCGCCCCGCCGCCCTCCTAAGACCGCACGGGAATGCGCCGCCGCCTTGCCGTGCGCGAGGTCGCGTGGTACCCGGGCGCGGGCGCACAATGCCGAAAACCGTTCGCCCCAGACAAGCGGATGCGACGCAAGGCCGAACGAGCGGAGCGCGCCCTTGCGAGACTCGACGCATGACCGCCACGATGCACACTCCCGCAACCCAGGGCTCGAACGCCGTCTTCCCCATGACCCCGCGCGGACCACTCAGCGCCGAGCTGATGGCGCTGCTGTCGTCCGCTCCCGACCGCGACGCCGCCGTCGGCTCCCTCGCCCTCTCCGTCGAATCGGCACTGGCCGCCGCGGAGTCGATCACCCGCGACGAGGACGTGCAGCTGAGCCTGTTCGTGCTGTACGGGCTGCACTACGGATCGCTCGGCGCCGTGTCGGCCGAGTGGGAGTGGCAGCCGGCGCTCGTCGCCGCACGCAGCGCTCTCGAGCGCGCCTTCGAGACCGAGCTGCGCGCCACGATCGTGGTGCCCGGACTGCCGGAGCCCACGCGCGACGCGGTGGCGCAGGCGCTCTCCGTTCTCACTTCCGCCGAGAGCGGACCGAGCCTGTCTCGTTACGTGGCGGCGAAGGCGACCAGGGAGCAGCTGGGCGAGTTCCTCATCCAGCGCTCGGTCTACACGCTGCGCGAGGCCGACCCGCACTCCTGGGCGATCCCGCGCCTGACCGGCCGGGCGAAGGCGGCGCTGGTGGAGATCCAGACCGACGAGTACGGCGGAGGCCGGGTGGCGCGGATGCACTCCGAGATCTTCGCGACGACCATGCGCTCCTTCGGCCTCGAGTCCCGCTACGGCCACTACCTGCCCGAGGTCCCTGCCATCACGCTGGCCTCGCTCAACGTGATGTCGATGTTCGGGCTCAACCGGAGGCTGCGCGGGGCCATCGTGGGCCACCTCGCCGCCTTCGAGATGACCTCGTCCATTCCGAACGGCCTGTACGCCAGGGGCTTCCGCCGCCTCGGCTACGGCACGGAGGTCACCGCCTACTTCGACGAGCACGTGGCCGCCGACGCGGTGCACGAGCAGATCGCGGCGCACGACCTCGCGGGCGCCCTGGCCGAGGACGAGCCCGAGCTGCTCGGCGACATCCTCTTCGGGGCCGCCGCCTGCCTCGTGGTCGACGGCTGGGCCGGCGCGCACATGCTCGACGCCTGGAGCGCGGGCCGCAGCTCGCTGCGCGCGGAGCAGCGATGACGACCGGGCAGCCGGACGCACCGCACAACGCCGCGAGCATCACGCCGTACCCCGACGGCCCCCTGATCGTGCGCGGGGACTTCGAGATCCTCTCCCCCGACGGCATCGCGATACCGGCGGGCCGCAAGACCGTGGCGCTCTGCCGCTGCGGCGTCTCGTCGATCAAGCCGTTCTGCGACGGCACCCACAAGCTCGTGAAGTTCAGAACCGAGGGCGACTGAATCTCTCAGGAATTCTCAAGCAATCTTTTCGGATTCTTTGAACAACGGCGCCATCCGCCTGCTTAATATATTCGCGTCGCCTCGATGAGGCGGCAGTCGTACAGAACCAATCGAAAGGGGAATCCTCATCATGGCCATGTCTTTTGATCCTTTCAGCGAGCTGGACCGTCTCGCCGGCACCCTCCTCGGCACCGCCCAGGGACCGAGGTTCATGCCGGTCGACCTCTACCGCGACGGCGACCAGTACGTGCTCAACGCCGACATGCCGGGCATCGACCCGGGTTCGGTCGATATCGATGTCGATGGGCAGCTACTCACGATCCGCGCCGAGCGCACAGCCGGTGCGCGCAGCAACGTGAAGTGGCTCGCCCAGGAGCGGCCGCACGGCTCCTACCTCAGGCAGTTCAGCGTCGGCGAGGGCATCGACTCCGAGAAGATCAGCGCGCACTACGACAACGGCGTGCTGTCGCTGCTGATCCCGGTGAGCGAGCGGGCGAAGCCCCGCAAGATCGAGGTCAGCACGGGCGACATGAAGGCGCAGACGTCGATCTCCGGCTAGCACCACCACACGACGAGGCCGCCCGGCGCGATCCGGGCGGCCTCGTCGCGTGTCGGCGCCGGCGGCACAAGCCCCGACGAGCGCGTTGGCGATCGGGCGGCGCCCCCGTACGGTGACCGGATGACCCGCGACAGCCCACCCTCCCGCCCGCCGCGGCGCTGGCTCGTGGCCGTCACCGAGTACGCGGGCCTCACCGAGTACAGCGGCGGCATCGGCAGCCACTACGCGGCGCTACTGCCGGCGCTCGTGGCGTCCGGCAGCACCGTCGACCTCGTCGTCTTCGCCGAGGGGCCGCTCGCGCCGCACGCCGATCTGCGCGGCGTGCGGCTGCTGCGCCACGTGCGTCCCGGTCGGCTCCCCCGGGTGCTCTCGCTGCCGCTGAGAGCCCTGCTGGTGCGCCGGATCGCCGGGCGGGCGGGCTACGACCGCATCTTCCTCGCCGAGTGGGGCGGGCTCGGCGCCGCCCTCCCGCGCCGCGCGCCCCTGGTCACCAACCTGGCCACGAGCATGCGCCTGGCGAACGAGGTCTCCGGGCTCGCGCCGTCGGCGTTACCGCGCGCCACCAGGCTCGCCGTCGCCGTGCAGAACCGGCTCGAGGACCGCCAGATCCGCCGCTCGGCGGGGGTGGTGCCGATCTCGCGCGCCATGCTGCGCTGGTCGGCGGCGCGGTTCGCCGATCTGCCGCCCGCCCGGGTCGTGCGCAACTGCATCGCGGTCGAGCAGGTCGCCGCGGCGGCATCCGCCCACTCCCTGCCGGCCGGCTGGCCGACCGACGACGCACCGGTCGTGCTCTTCCTCGGCCGGCTGGAGAGACGCAAGGGCGTGGCGGATGCGGTGCGCGCCTTCGCGAGAGTCGCCGAGCGCCACCCGGCGGCGCGGCTCGTGCTCGCGGGAGCCAGCGGCGACAGCCGGTTCGAGCCGACCAGGGCGCAACTGCTCGCTCTGCTTCCCGAGACGGTGCGCGACCGCGTCGTCTGGCTCGGCCACGTCGCGGACGCCTCGCTCTACCGCGGCATCCGCGAGGCGACGGTCGCGATCTGCCCCTCGCCCTGGGAGGGCTTCGGCAACGTGGCCCTCGAGATCAAGGCGGCGGGAACCGCGCTTGTCTGCACCACGGGCAGCGGCTTCGACGACTTCTGCACCGACGGTGTGGACAGTCTGATGGTGCCACCGGCGGATCCCGCGGCTCTGGCGGATGCGATGTGCCGACTTCTCGACGACCCCGGTCTGGCCGCGGCGCTCGCCCAAGCCGCCTCCGAGCGCGTGCTCGACTTCGCACCCCGCCCGGTCGCCGCAGACCTCGCGTCGGCCGTGGACGAACTGCTGGCGCGATAGCCGGCGGCGGTCGGGTCAGGAGCGCCGGTCGGCCAGCAGCCGCCGGTACACCTCGAGGTGGGCGTTCGCGACGGCGGTGTCGTCGACCGCGCGGCGGCGGCGACGACGCTCCATCTCGCGGTCCCGCGCCACAGTGCCCGAGCGGGTCGCGCCCGCCGATCCGGCGATCGAGCGAAGAGCGGATGCCAGCGAGACTCCCGAGGGATCCGGCGCGAAGGTGGCGATCGAGTCGTCGACGTGCTGCTCGGCGTAGTGGCCGACCTCCGGCACGGCGAGGGGGAGGGCGAGGTCCCAGCAGAGCTCGAGCCAGCCGGAGTGCGTGCCGTAGCCGTAGGGCAGCACGCAGGCGTCGAGTGACGCCAGCGACTCCGCCAGTCGTGCGTCGTCCAGCCGGTCGTGCTCCACGAGCGTGATGCGGCCCGAGGCGTCGCAGAGCTCGCGCACCCGGTTGCGCGCCGTGGGATCGCGCACGCTGCGGTGCATCCGCACCTCGGCGGCGGCGTCGATGCCGTCGTCGGCGAGACTCTGCACCGCGTTCCGAAGCGCCTCGACCGCCGACTCTGCGGCGACGTTGGAGCGCAGGTCTTTGAGGTGCATCCCGACCCGGAGGGTGCGCGCCCGGTTCGACCGCCGCAGCACCGCCCGTCTGCGGCTGGGCGGGGCTGCGAGCAGTGAGGGGTGCGGCACCACGAGGGCGCGCCGGCCCCAGCGACGCTCGATCTCGGCGGCCGCGCCGGGGGTGAGGGTGAGCAGGGCGTCCGCGGCGGCAATGAGCACGTCGAGCTGGCGCTGGTAGACGCCCTGCTCGCGCAGCTGCGGGTGCACGAGGTCGTGCACCGTGAAGACGATCGGCCAGCCGACGGCGCGGGCGGCGGCGAGGGTGTCCGCGAGGCGTTCGGGGGTGAACGACTCCGTTCCGAAATGGATGTGGAGGATGTCGGCATCCGCTGCATGCTCTCGGATCCACTGCGGGTCCAGCGCCACCGGAGGCCACCACTGGCCGGCCGGGGCTCCGGGCGGCCGAGGGTCGTCGAGCACGTGGATACCGGAGGACGCCGTCACGCTGCGCACATAGGGGTGCGCGGCCGGAACGGACAGCAGCCGGACGGTCGACGGCGGCGACGCGGCACTGCTCGCGAGTGCTCCGGGGGACACGAGCTGCGTCACCGTTCCCCCTCCTGTCTCCGGGCGGGATCCGCCCTCGTCACCGCTCAACATACGTCGCCGGCGCGGTGGCGCAGAACCCGGCCGCGTGCCTTGACAACCGCCGCGCCGATCGTCAGCATTGCGCAGATGCCGACCCAGCGACCGCCCCGCCTCCTGATCCTCGGAGCACCGCAGCACGGCGTGGTGAGGTACGCGACGGACCTCGCCGATGCCGTCATCGCGACGGCCGGCGACGGCTTCGCCGACGACAGCGCCCACGTGCACGTCACCGACCGTCTCTTCGGGTCCAGCCCTGAGGAGGCCGCCGAACGAATCGAGCAGCTGGCCGCGAGCACGCGCCTCAGCATCACCCTGCACGACGTGCCCCAGGAGTCGGACGGCACGGGCTTCTCCCGCCGGGCCGACGCCTACCGCCGGTTCATCGCAGCGGCCAACGGGGTCGCGGTGAACAGTCGGCACGAGGCCGCGCTGGTGCTCGAGCACCTCGGCCACCGCGTCGACGACGCCGCGGTCGTCGCGATCGGAACGCGCAGCGCACACCCGGCGTCGCGGCCGCACCCCTCGACCGGTTCGGGCGGCAGCACCGTGATGATCGCCGGCTACATCTACCCAGGGAAGGGCCACCTCGAGGCGATCCTCGCGGCCGGCGAGGCGGCGCGGGCCGTCGGCGGCGACCGGCCGACCGTGGTCGCGATCGGATCGCCGTCCGCCGGTCACGAGCGCGACGTCGACGCCCTGCGGCGGGTCGCCCGCACCGCCGGCGTCGACTTGCGTGTCACCGGCTACCTCGACAACGACGGCTACGCTCGCGAGCAGTACGCCGACGGCGTGCCGGTCGCCGCCCATCAGCACGTCTCCGCATCCCGGTCGATTCTCGACTGGGCGGAGACCGGACGCCGCGCCCTCGTCGCGGAGTCCCGCTACACGCGGGAGATGGACGCGCTGCGCCCGGGCACGATCGCGCTGTACGAGCCGCACCGGCTCGCGGAGCTCATCGAGCGGGCGTGGCGCGAGCCGGAGTCCACCTGGCTGGCGCCGACGACAGAGCTGGCACCGACGCTCGCCGACGCGGCGACGGCGTACCGGCGATGGTGGGCGACGCTGTGACGCACGACAGCGGGATCGAGGCGCTGCGCCGCGACGGCGGCTGGGCGCTGCCGCACAACCGCTGGGACCTGCTCGACGGCCTGAACCCCGATCCCCTGCCGTCGGTGTCGGTCGTGGTCGTGCACTTCGAGCAGTCGCGCCAGCTCGCCCGCACCCTGCTCGCCCTCGACCGCCAGGACTACCCGGTCGGCCTCGTCGAGATCGTGGTCGTCGACGACGGCTCGGCGGTGCCTCCGGCGGTTCCGCCGCACGTGCGGCTGATCGTGCAGGAGAACCGGGGCTTCCGCGCGGCCTCGGCACGCAACGCGGGTGCAGCCGCCGCGGGAAACGAGATCCTCGTCTTCCTCGACGCCGACACCGCGCCGGAGCCGGACTATCTGCGCCACCTGACGCGCCTGCCCGCCCTCACCCGCGACGCCGTCACCGTCGGCCGCCGCCGCCACGCCGATCTGGCGGCCGCACCCGCGGAGGCTCGCATCGAGACGGCCGGCCCAGCGGCCGAGCTCGAGGAGCCCCGCTGGCTGAGCGATGCCTACCGGCGCACCGGCAACCTGCTGGAGTCCGACCTGCGCGGCTACCGCTACCTGATCGGCGCGGTCCTCGCCTGCTCTCGACGCTTCTTCCTCGACGAGATCGGCGGGTTCGACGAGTCGTTCACCCGCTACGGCGGCGAGGACTGGGAGTGGGCCTACCGCGCCTGGGTGCGCGGCGCCGTGCTCGCGCACGTGCCGCAGGCCGTCGCCTGGCACGACGGGCCGGATCGGGCCGTGCGCGAGCCGCAGGCCCTCGAGGCGAAGAACGCCGAGGTACTGGCGCTCGCCCAGCTCGTGCCGATCGCCGGCTCGCGGCCGCGGGCGCTGCCCGTCGCGAAGGCAGACGTCGTTGTGACCGGACCACCGGCATCCGCTACCGAGGGTCGGATGTTCGTCAGCCGCGACTCGGTGCTCGCCGAGCTGCCGTCGGCCGAGACGGCAGAGAGCGGATGGCAGGCGCGCGCCCGATACGACAGGGTGCGGATCGAGGTGGTGATCGAGCATCCGCTGCGCGTGTCACCCGGCGGGCTCGCCACGGCGGTGGCCGCCGTCGAGAGCGACCAGTACGCCGAGGTCGTGCTGCGCTCCGCCGGGGGAACGGCGCTGCTGCGATTCGTCTGCGCCCGGGCTTCTGCCCGGCAGGCCCGCTGGGGAGGGGATCTGCTGCTGCCGACCCTCGAGCTCGACGACCCGGGAGTCGTGGCACTCGACGCCGAACCCGATGTCGAGGCCTACGTCGGCGGCTGGGGTTAGCGTATCTTTGCCGGATGAGCAGCCCCGATACGAACAGCCACGATACGAACACCACCGAGAAGACCCCGGCGCAGATCGAGCTCGAAGACAACCTGCGGTCCATCCGCGGTGTCGGCGAGAGTGCCGACGGAGCCACGGCGGAGGAGTCCACCGCGGCGGAGTCGCCCATCGAGCGCGTCGGGCACGACGAGCGCGACGAGCACGACGAGCCCGTCTCCTAGGACGCGCGGCCGCGCTGCGCTACGGGTTGCGGTGAGTGCCGGTCCGAGGAGACTGGGCTTATGGAGACGATCTCGAATTCCAGTAAACGCGAGGTGCGGCTCGGCGGACTGTTCGTCAGGATCGCCGACACCCTGGTCGCCGACTTCGACCTGAGCGACCTCCTGCAGACGCTCGTCGACGAGACCACCGCTCTGCTCCCCGTCGACCAGGCCGCCCTGTTCCTCGACTCCGGCGGCGGCGTGCTCCAGGTGGCTGCCGCCACCAGCTCGCACGCACGGGCCGTCGAAGACCTCATCCTCGAAGTCGACGCGAGTCCGTGCCTCGACGCCTACCGCAGCGGCCTGCCGTCCGGTGTCGACACGATCAGCGACGCGAAGCCGGAGTGGGGCGACTTCGCCAGGATTCTGCGCGCCGCCGACTTCCGGGCCTCGCACGCGATCCCGATGCGGCTGCGCGGCGAGACCATCGGTGTGCTGTCGCTCTTCTCCGAGCACGCCTACACGCCGAGCGAGCCCGACGCGGCCGTGGCGCAGTCGCTCGCCGACGCAGCGACCATCGCGATACTGCAGACCCGGGTCGCCGACGAGCGGATCCGGCTGAACGAACAGCTGCAGCGGGCGCTGGAGAGCCGGGTGATCATCGAGCAGGCGAAGGGCGTCATCGCGCAGACCCGCACGGTGACGATGGCCGAGGCCTTCGAGCTGATCCGCGGTCACGCCCGCCACAACAACGCGACGCTGCGCGAGGTGTCGCAGCAGATCTCCGACCGCACCCTCACCATCTGACCGGGAGACCGCGCACGCCGACGACCGGGTCCGCGGTATCCCAGCCGATCAGTCGCGGTCGTAGAACTGCGCGTTCGTCTCGCCGATGCTCACCGGCGAGCCGGCCGCCCATCCGCCGTCGACGGAGAACTCCGCTCCGGTCGAGTAGCTCGCGTCGTCGGAGGAGATGAACAGCACCATCGTGCTGACCTCCTCGGGATCCGCCATCCGCTTCATCGCCACCTTGCCGACGACCACCTCGTCGCCGAGCGGGCCGAGGATGCGCCGCCGCCTGGTGAGCCCGCGCACCGAGAACTTGGCCTCGTACTCGTCCTCCTGCGAGACATCGTGGTGGTGGTACCTGGCGTTGTCGCCGATGAGAAATACTGACGTGCTCGGCCATTTTGGCAGACTATGACAATTTGACGGAATCTGTCTAGAGTGGAGGCATGAACCCCGTCGAGCAGATCACCCCCGGTCTGCGCGAGCGCCGCCGCCGCGCCACCGAGGTAGAGGTCGGCGCCGCCGCGCTGGAGCTCTTCGAGCGACAGGGCGTCGCCGCGACCACAGTCGGCGAGATCGCACGTGCCGCGGGCATCTCCGAGCGCACCTTCTTCCGGTACTTCTCCTCGAAGGAGGAGGCCGTGCTCGACTTCCAGCACTGGTTCGACGCGCCGACGCGGGCGTGGCTCGAGTCGGGCCCGAGCGGGCTGCCCCTGCTCGAGCAGCTCGAAGAGGTCTGTGCGGGAGTGCTGCGCGAGCTGGACGGGCCGCAACGCGATGCGGCGGACCGGTTGCGTCGCATCCGCTCGCTTATGAAGGGCGAGCCCTCGCTGCGCGCCGTCTCTGCGATGCTCGACCACGAGCAGGCCTTCGCCCTGGCGAAGCGGATGGTCGAGTCCCTCGGCCCGCGCGTGACGCTGCTCGAGGCCCGGCTCGCGGCCGAGATGACCGGCATGGGCCTGCGCGCGGCGTGCGAGCACTGGTCGTCCCGCATTGAGAACGGCGAGGAGGCCACGCTCGAGGGTGCGTACTCGCTGGTGCGCGGCACGATCCAGGCGCTGGCCGCGCCCCCGACCGACGCCTGACGGCACTCCCCCACTCCCGCCCGCCAACCGCGGCGCGATGAGACATGCACCACCCGAGAAAGGAACCACCATGGACGCCATTTACACCGCAGAGGCACTCGCCACCGGCGCGGGCCGCAACGGCCACGTCTCCACCACCTCCGGACACGTCGACCTCGACATGGCCATCCCCAAGGAGATGGGCGGCTCCGGCGCCGGCGCCAACCCCGAGGAGCTCTTCGCCGCCGGCTACGCGACCTGCTTCCACTCCGCACTGCAGAGCGTCGCCCGCATGCAGAAGATCGCGATCACCGGATCCTCCGTCGGCAGCCAGGTTCACATCTACCCGAACGACGAGGGCGGCTTCGTTCTCGGCGTCGACCTCGAGGTGGTGCTGCCCGAGCTCGACCCCGAGCAGGCACAGGCCCTGGCCGATGCCGCGCACAAGATCTGCCCGTACTCCAACGCCACCCGCGGCAACATCGTGGTGAACATCTCCGTCTCCGACGACTAGGACGCCACGCGCACCGAGGCCGCCCCGTCGCACCACGGGGCGGCCGCACGGCGCGGGTGAATTGAGTGATCGACGAATATGGGAGAATTGACCCCCGTACGAGGTGTTATTCCGTCCGGATCTAGCGGATGATGAACCCACCCGATACAGAATCTTTACTCGTGTTATCGCCTCGCGCGACAACACACCGACCTGGAGTACGCGCAATGGAACAACGGCGACAGCCTCGCGGCGAAGCCCGAGCCATCGCGCTGCGCGAACTCGCCCAGAAGCTGAACCTGCTGATGGACACCATCGCCACCGAGCAGGGCAGGGAGTACACCTACGCCGACATCAGGGCCGTTCTCGAGTCGCGGGGGCACAAGCTGTCGCGCACCAGCTGGCACTTCATGCTGATGGGAA
>Ga0247805_1001282_pt1 | contig 12117 bp, 13 predicted proteins | sample UWRJL044104R1_FD_180930 | JGI IMG/M metagenome (GOLD analysis project Ga0247805, IMG submission 180930) | Plant litter microbial communities from Arlington Agricultural Research Station in Wisconsin, United States - UWRJ-L044-104R-1 | ecosystem: Environmental > Terrestrial > Plant litter >...
TGAATATAATACGGCAGAAATAGCTGAAAAAACTTTTATAAGCCTTAATACAGTTAATACCCATCGTCGCAATTTATTATCAAAATTGAATGCCAAAAATACAGCGGGATTAGTAAAATATGCTGTTGAAAATGGATTGGTTGATTGATGTACTATAAAACCTTTATTATTCCAATTTACACTCCTTCATAATTCTCGGTTGGCTGCAATAAAAGTCCTGACCAGGATTCTTTTTGGAGTGCATCAGCAATATTTTCTGAAACAACTATAAATCCCGGACCATATAATGTACGAAAAAAAGATGAACCACGCACTTTAAAATCATCTATCGCAATAGCGCCAGTAAAATATGGTTTTCCAAAACGAAAGTGATACTGCGAGTTTTCTCGTTTTATAGCATCAATACAACCGATAACATTTATTGCAGAATAACCCAACACGTCTTCACCTGTCACATTGTTATGCAGTACAACCGGATAAGTATCCATATTATCAACACCAAGATTGACTAAAAAAACGATTAAGCGATTTGACATTACTGGTACAGTCGAATCAAAAAAGTCGGGAAAATTGTTGCCATTTTTAGAGTCAATCATTAAGGTTTGAGATTTCAGGGACACCGAAAATTTGTGACCGTCAATCCAGCTTAGTGCTCCCGTTTCTCCTTTATGACCAACAAGCTGTACCCTATTTTGATGCTCAAAAAGATTTTGTCTTAGGAAGTAGAACATATCGTGTTATAAAATAATATAGTCTTTCAGTCTTGTGATTGATATTCCCTGCAGTCCAGCCTCTTCAATACCTTCTTTTATACACGTGTAAATTCGTGGACTTTCATATAAACGAAATAATTGTCCATCTACAAGAGCTGGATCAATAACAGGATTTTTCATCATGCGCCTTCCTGAAGGGTTGGTTACCACGCCACTTTTAAGACATTTTATCAATCCAGAAATAATACTAAGATAATAATGAGCCACAACTTCTCCTGATTCTTCATCGAAAAGTTCTACTGGGAAATAATTGATATTATCGATTCCTAAATCATCACGTTTATTTTTTAATTTTTTCGAAAATAGAGAAACGTCGGCAGTCATCATGTCCGGGTAGACTACTTCTGATTCATCCTGAATTGTTACCAGTAAACGAATAGGAAGATTGAATGACTGTGCTTTTCCCATAACCACTTCAATCATATTTAATTGTTCTGGTAATTCTCCAATGTAAGGGATATCTGGATTGCCAGCCACTTCATTAAGTATGTAATATTCCATTTTACGAATTATAAATCTATGATTAAATTATTTTTAATTTTCAATATTGAGCTTTCTTATCTATTGGGATATTGAACGTTATGCAAAAATATGGATGCACAAAACTTTACATATCAACATAATTAATGGTTTGTAATTATGATCCAATTAGAAGAAAAAAGGTTATTCCGAAAATATTCAGAATAACCCATTTAAATTAAAAAATCATCATAAAACACTCTCAATTTCTTTTTTGATTCTTTCTTTTTCCTTATGCGGAAATTTATAACCCGAACTTACTGCGATATGAAGTTCTTTATTTTCTAAAACCGTCGAATCAGCTTCGGCTATTGAAATTTTAATATTTACTATATTTTCTACGACTGCTTTTTTACCTAATTCATCTTGAGTCAGAGATTCAAAAATTAATGGCAAGAATTTAAACGTTTCCAAAACAAGCCTTCTGTTTTCTTCAGGATAATTATCCGTATCTAAAATTAGATTGATTTTAGACGCAGTACATTTTTCTAAATCTTCTTCGGTTTTTTTGGCGGTACGCTTTAATTCTAAAATACTAACACTAACATTAGATTCAAGAACCTTCAGTGTTTCATTAGCATCCATAAATGTTATCGCTGCTACCTGAGAACCCGCAACTAATGTAATTTCAGATTTTAGATTTGAATCAGGAATTCCAATAACCATCAACAGTTTTTCCTGTCTGGTTCTGTCATATCCTATAATACAACCGCGAACAATATTTCCTGTATGTAATAAAAATTCAAGTTTAGGTAAATTGTAAACATCTTCTGCATTGTCAGCAAAATCAGCTAGTTTTATAAACCAGCCTGAAAATTCAATGAACAGATTCTTTTTATAAGACTCAATCATTTTACAATTGCTTCTCTACGTAATCTGCAATTTGTGAATCTGTTTGTGAACTAAAAGAAGCCTGAACAAGCTGATGTGTCAAATACAAAGTATTGTCTTTTAGTTCCATTTTTACTTCATCATTGTTCTCTGTGTTGGTCAAATGAATAGTTGTAAGCTTATCTTTTAAAGCTTCTTTTCCCATATCATCAGCACATATTTTTTTTACGAATGATTCCAGGTCATCAAAAATAATATCTAATCTTTCAAGTGGATATTGATTAAATGCGGTAAAAGTATCCCAGTCAATATCAATTTTGATATCATATCCTGCCTTATCTTTTAATTTTGCTTCAAATTCAGGAAGTTTCTCTGTTTTAATTGATTCTGCTAAACGTTTTTCTGCTAAACCCATGATTTATATTTTTTATTATTAATTATAAAACTTTAACGCAAATCTAATTCTGAGTTTTTTACCACCAATCACTATAAATAATGATTTTGTATTTGGAAAGAGTACCGAATTAAATTATTTTAATTTTGACTATAACAAATTCTTTCACCATTGGGAGTGGCGTGTTTCAATCATATCTTTTTTCCTGAAACTCATTTATCCATTTGTGAGGGAACTTTTCATATAAATCATCCAATACTTCTTTGTTGGCTTCCATATTTTGAAAATCTTTATAAAAAGTTCCTAAAACCCAGACTAAATGACTCGATAATTGTTGTTTTTGAAGTTTTGAAAGAGTTTCTTTTGATTCTTTTTCATCACTTAATAACAAAAGCAATATACAAACCGCAAAATAAAAATTAGGTCCAATAGTTTGATGAAACTAATTTTCTGAGAACAATAAAACTGCTTTTTTGCTCTTTCTAAAAGCAACATATTCTCAAGAAAAAAAAATGAATTTACCAGCGTTTTTTCGTATGCTGAAAGATCCCTGTAGCAAAGTGATTTCAATATAAAATCTCTAATTTCAGAATAGTCTTTAAAACTGGTTTTGTATACATTATCCTGATTATTCTGATTTAAAACTTCAAATAGTAAATAGATCACCTGCTTCTTGATCTGGGAAACAAGCTGTTTTGATTCTTCAAAATCAGGTAATAATAAAGTCAGTGCTTTTTGAAGATAGGGATAATTGATTTCATCTATTTTGTAAAAATTGCCATGACGGAGTTTATGATAGAGCGTTTTTACAATTTCATTCTCCTCAAAACCTTTCATTTTAGTTTTTAATATTTTGGCTATTTCATAATGTGCCATATAAAAAAACTTGCCCTGAAACATATATTCTTTTGTCAGATCTTCACTTTCTATAAAATGTCGAATAGTTTCTTTTTTGTCTGCAAAACACTTTACGAAAATCCATTTTGTCATAAATTTTCTTTTGCTCCAGCAAAACTCTTTCTGATTCTTTTTCAAAATCACTATTTGATGTCGACATATTCTTGAATTAATGTATTTCTAAAAGCTTAAACTCATTATCCGTTTTTATAAAACCAAGGGATTTTATTACCTTATTTTTATCAATCAGATAGACCTTGAAATAAGGGAGCTTTATATTTTTATATTCTCCACAATCTGAAAAATATTCAGGGTTGCTATTATATCGAAATTAATCTCTACCTCCTTATTTTCAGCACTGTCTACTAGTATTACATCCTTGTAAAAAAATTTAACACCCCCATTTAAATAAAGATTCAGATATAGCGGTTTTACTTTTTTGTATAATTTGTATCCTTTCATAGGAGATATCATAGTAAGCTAAATTTATTGCTAATGGTTTTCTCAAACATCACTATTTGTAGTGATTTCTAAGAATAACGTCTTCCTTTGCTTTCTAAAATCGCATTTACCGTTGAAGATTCGTGACCTAATTTTTTAGCTTTTTCTGCTGCTTCTAATGCTTTTTTTGAATTATTCAATTTACAATAGATTTCGGCAAGATTACATACATAAATACCTTCTTTCGGATTGCTGAGAATTGCTTTTTCGAAATAGGACAATGATTCATCATAGTGTAATTCCTGATCGTATAAACATCCGTAATTATTGTACATATGTGCGAGAGCAAGCGGTTCATGCTGTGTTTTGGCAATAAAATAATCTTTTTTGGCATAACAGGCGTCATACCCTTCTTTATACCACAACAGCCTTACTTCCAAAAAATAAGCAAAACCAAACCTCGGATCAATTGCTTTAATTGCATCGCATTTTTCCTGAGCCAGATCATATTGTTTGCTCGTAACCAAATCCCATGCGTCTTTATATAAGGTGCGTTTTTGCTGGTCTTCATCTATGTCAAGCAAATGATCATCCATGTCTTGTTTACGGTCCTTATGAATTGTAGTCTTCCAATCATTAAATACTATAGCTTTTTCATTTGCGATAATCCTGAAATTTAAATCTGTTAACGAATCTTCAAAAGCAATTTCAAACGTAACATGAATTTCTTCATTTCCATCAGTGATTTTCTGTATGAAATGATAAAGTTTTTGAGTGTTGATGCGTAAAGTCAGCCAATCATATAAATAATTTCCTCTATAAAAAATTTCAATTTTTTTGGGTAAAAATCTTGATTTGGCAGTTTCTATCTCGCTAATTTCAATTTTGTATTTACTAAAAGAAACATCAAACATTTCCAAATAATTTCTTCCTTTAAGTCCGGAAACAGTCATACCCCATGGAATCAATTTATTTTTTATTAAAAAACGCTCCTCTATTCCATCAGACGATTTAATTTTTTCTATTAAACTCGAAAATGCTTTTTGATCACAGTAATATCCATGTGAGTAGCGATGCAATTCTATTTTTTTATTACGTTCTTCTTCGGTAATCACAGTGGGAATATTTTCCGAAATGTCGATTAAAACAGTATCAGCATTAAAAAGTCGAATTCCTCCATTGGCATGAATATGCAAATTTAGCGGCTTGGTTTTTTTACCTCTCAAAACTGCCGAAACATTTGTAGGGTATTTTTCCTGTTCAATAACCAATTTTTCAAAAGGAAAGGATACTTCGATGTCATAATATTTATCTTCTATAATGGAATACCAGGACATAAAAAGCGTATCTGCTTCAAAAGGCATATTTATCCTGCTGTAGAAAACATCTTTTTCTACATAATGATGTACCGAATTATCATTTTCCAATTTCAATAATTCATCTTCCGAATAAAAAGACAGAGGCTTTTCTAACTTGATATCAGACATGGTACGATTTGACGAATTCACAAACTGTATCGCGTCAATAACTGTAAACAATTCCCTGTCATGATGTACTGTTAGAGGAACTTTTAGATACGTTACCGCCATTGTTGTTTCTTTAAAATAATAACGGCTGTATTGAAAAATGTAATATAGAACAGGAACTCCTAAGATAATTGCTAACCATAAATAAAAATAAAGTTTATTAAAAACACCTGTATTTTGATAAACAACTAACGCATAGGCTCCATAATCAATAAATAAAAACAGTCCTGAAACAAGCACAACACGAATTAAAAATTCTAAAGTTATATCTGTAGAGGATTTACCATAATAATAGAAATAAAAATTCCCAATAAATGAAATAATTATATTAAAAACAACCGCAATAGCAATACCAAAAAAGTAAAGCAGTCCATAAGTAATAAGGGATGCTATGAATAGCACCGCTATCGGAAATGCGAATTCTGAACTAATATAGACTTCATCTGTTTTTTTATAAAAACTGTAATTTTTCATGAATTTATTTATTTTGAAAAAAAATATAAAAGTGATAGGTTTCTTTGATGTTTCTTAGTTATAACGCATGCCTTTACTTTCTAAAATGGCATTTAAAGTTGAAGATTCGTAGCCTAGATTTTTATATTTTTCTGCTTCCTCCAGTGACTTTTGTGGGTTATTTAGTTTGCAGTATAGTTCGGCAAGATTGCAGGCATACATTCCATCTTTAGGATTGCTTAGAATGGCCTTTTCAAAATAAACTAGTGATTCTTCATAACGTAATTGGAGATACAATAAACAACCGTAATTGTTGTAAATACGTGCCAGTGCAGCCGGTTCGTGTTGGGTTTTTGCAATAAAATAATCTTTTTTTGCAAGGCAAGCTTCAAAACCTTCCTCATACCACAATATTCTCGCTTCGAGAAAATAAGCAAAACCATAATCTGGATCAATCGCTTTAATAGCGTTGCATTTTTCCTGCGCCAGATCGTATTGCTTGCTATGTATCAAATCCCAGGCTTCTTTCTCAAGCAAGAATTTTTGCTCGTCATCGTTTATATATTGCAAATTAGCTTATTTTCTTTATCAGTTTCAGTTTCCGTATTTTTCTTTAGTATTGGTTTATCAATGATTTTTACAAAATCAAAATTATCTACATGGTCAAAATATAATTTTTCAACCAAATTAAACTCCTTATTATTTTTATTAATAACCAAATTAATATTGTCTATTACTTTTTGGTCACCAGTTCCAACTTCATCCGGCCAGTTAGGATAGAATGCTGAAATATTAATTTCAAAACTGCTTGAATCAATCTCTTCTAATACATCTTGTATATAACCACTATCATTATTTTCAACAGCCTGTAATAAAGCATCATCAAAATTTCCTTCATCCAAAATCAAACTCCCATATATATTGAGAAAAGGAACTATTTCCATATCGTCATCAACAGAACTATCCACGTAAACAAAAATGATTTTTGGATTGTCTTCATGGGACACAATGTTTTTTAATGTTTTTTCTATTTGTTTAGCAATAATTAATTCACTCATAAATGCATTACTTATTTAACTTTAAAGTATTACCTATAATTTTCTCGGGTTATTTAATTTCGATAAAAACATCTAAATCTTCAATCGTTTCAGGTTTTGGCATTGGATTATACGATGCCTGAATCTCCGTTTTTTGTTCACCTGTTTTTTTATTTACGACATATTTACCAAACGAATATTGATTTTTAAGATCTATCAAATAATCTTCCTCCCCTTCATAAATTGTATTTTCAAAACCAGAAGAAAATCCTCCGAAGTTTTTCTTCACAAATTCAATTGCCTTTTTGTCTTCATTGGTTTCAATATAAAATTCAGATTTAAAATGATCATCAAATGGTGAAATTTCACTGGTGTTTAAATTCACTGTTATGTCGTATGAGAAGCGTTTTTCCGGGTCAGCTCCAAACGGAACATATCGTATAATTCTTTTAAATTCAACCAGCGTATTTTTACTATCACCTGAAACAGTACTTTCATAATCATCAAAATCTACTCGTAATGTGGGATGCTTTTTATTAAGTAAAACAGCTGCCATCTTAGTAATCTCTTTTTTTGTTTTTTGTGAAATTTCATCTCCATCAAAAAGCTTTATCTTTTCTTCACGCTCATAAATCGATTCCAGTACAGGTTTTACTTGAGGTACAGAATACGAACCTTCTATCAAACCGGATTTAAAACCTGTTTTTTTATTTATGAAGAACTTGCTAAAAGAAGTTTTATTCTTACTGCTTATCCAATAATGATCTTCGTTTTCGGTAATTGTAATTTCTAAATTGGATTGTTTTGGAAAAGATGTTTTATTTTTAATAAAATCGAGTTGTTTTTTATCTGCTTCCGTCAGAATATAAAAAGTAAAATTATAACCGGATTCAAAGGGGAAAACTTGCTTTGTAATCAGGTTTACGGTTATGTCATAATATTGATTCGGTTCCGTATTTAATGGAATAAAACGGATATATCTTCGAAATTTCACTAGTATTTCTTTACTGTTTTGCCAAGCTGTGCTTTCAAAATCATCAGAATCAATTATTACACAAGGGTGCTTCTCTTTTAGGATTGCTACTGCAGTCTGAATTAATTCTGCTTTGTACTTTGAGTCTAATTCATGTCTGTTTGTCATTGCGGATGTTTTTTGGGCATTCATTAAAAAAACATTAAAAAGTAATAGTAATATTGTCTTTTTCATACAGCAGCACATTATTTTATTTCTAAATAATTTTTATCAGCTTATATAGATGTTGCATTTACCTTTGCAAAATCTGCTACTTCCTGACTGATTATTTTTTCAAAATTTTTCATTTATTGTGCTTTTAAAATTGATTCTTTCAAAGTGTCTAAAGTCAATCCTTCTTTTTGCGAAACTATTTTAGAATCCTCGTATTGGGTATATTTATATTTATCAGATTTTGGTTCGATTAAAAATCCTCTCACGGGATTTCCTTTTTCATCCAGATACAACACAGCATGGATATCAATACGTTTATCAGATTCCAAAACAAACGAATAATCATTATTTCCTACGTTTGAAAAATAAGGCACCGGCTGATTGTTCATCATCAAAAAAACTCTGGAAAGTATGTTTCCATTAGGTACGTAAGCTTCATTATACAATTTTTTATTAGTTTCGAGATTGTAATTATGAGACCTTACAACGGTATTGTTATTGAAGAAAAAATAGGATAGAAAACCTGGCAACTTTTCTATTTTCTGAGATATATCTGCATAACTGAAGCTGTATTTCGTAATTAGTTTGTTTTCGACTTCGTAAAGTATATTGCCATTTTTAGAATCCTTAAAATCAACCGTAACACTTCTATATTTATTATCAATAACAGGATCTTCAACATTTGGCAAACTTTCTTTATAAATGGTATAACCATTTGGTGAAAATTTAAGTTTGATTAATTCGGCATAATGCATCGCCATTATCCAGAAATCTACATTTGTAATCTTTCCGTCTTTATAATATTCAGAAGCTAAAAGATGGGCATCATCTAAACGGAATTCTTCCTTATGAACCAATCCGTTTTCAGGCTTGTTTTTTTTGTAAGTTGTTTTAGTAAACTTTAAATTAAATTCCTGTCCTTCAAACTGAATCAAATCCAGCAGTGAACAAGTATATTGAGCCATAAATACCCCATTTTCATAATAATCTATCAGCGGAATTTCAAGTTCATTTCTATAAACGAAGTAGCCTTCAAAAGGATTTCCTTCTTTATATCTGCCAAACAATTCTTTTTTGCCTTCTACAAAGTATTGGTAGTTTGTTGCCTCTATTAGATTTCCTTCTTTGTACAAATGTTTGTATTCTGTCTTTTCATTATAAGAAGTATGAATTAATTCACCCTCACGTTGTCCTGCACTGTTTAGCTTTTCCTGGTCGTATTCGTATTCCATATTTTTATTCTGAGCGTTAATAATGAGATTCCCAAAAAGCAAAAAGAGTAAAATGAGATTCTTCATTTGAAACCGGTGTTAAAAAGTATTGTCTATTCTGACAGACCATATATAACCATTATCCCGGTAGCGAAGATGATCTGCATTTCCAAAAATGATGATTTCCTCCAAATCCTCAAGTCTTTCGCTTTGAGGGTAAATTTCTTTGATTTGCAGGTAGCGGTTATGAAATTCCGGCGTATTCTGAATCATTAATTCTAAACCGGTTTTACCAAAATTGAGATACTGTATGTCTTGCTGCCAAATTCCTTCTGAAAAATGATTGTAAAGCAAACACAAACCATTTCCTTCTCCCTTGATCAGGGTTTCTCCAATCAGCAAACAATTATTATCTACACCCGGAATTATAGTGTGGATTTTATATATCTCCGAAAAATTAAATAGTGTATTTTTAAAAGATAAAATAGTCCCTCCTGCTGTTATCCTTCCAAATAATGGTTCGGATAAACTTCTGTCAGAATTCGTATGATCTGTTCCGGAAAACCAAACTCCATCCTGAATTGTTTCTTGATTTTGAGTTTTATAAAACGGAACAATCTTATTAATTGGCTGTAAACTTTCAGAGCCAAAATGTCCCAGACCCTGATTCCAAATTAAGACACTGTCATTATTATATTTAGAAATGCCAAAATCCTCTAAAACATAATAATTTTCAGGATTTAAATCTGAATCATAAACAGAAAACTTAATTGAAGTTGGATACAAATCATCTAAATCCTCTTCGATAAAACCGGAGCTTTCAATTCTTATTTTGCTTTGCCACAACTCTGGAAAATAATCATCATGGCTACCAGAAGCAACATATTTATACCAATTCCCTTTGATCAGAAGAGTATCATCTTTATCGATTTGTATGGAGCTTATTTCAGTCGAATATCCTTTATCAAATATTTTAGACATTGCAATTTTATTATCTTTAAACAAGACCAATGCAGCTCCTGAATAAAGGTTGTGAAATTTACTTCCCAATAGATAAGAACCATCATTGAAACTATAAATACAATTCCATTTTAAGTTTTTTGATAATTTATATTCCTTAGTAATTCGGAATTTATTAATTACAACAATCTGTTGATATAATAAAATATATTCTTCTGTATGCCAAATATTTAAAAGAACTGCATATTGATTATCAACAGAACTAATTCCTGCAATTTCTACATGATGAATGTCTTTAAATTTTTCTTTTAAATTTATGGATCGGATTGATATGTTTAATTTCTTTACCAATTCTGATTAATGATAAATTTTATATTGAACGTTTTATTTTCATTTTCTAAAAAGATAAAATTAACTTCAGATAAAACGAGTAAAATATTTTTCATTTAGTAATTAATATGTTTAACAAATTTAATTTTTACTAAAACGAAAGGAATCATCATAAATAATGATTTTATAAAACAAAAAAAAGATGAAACCTAAGTGGTTCCATCTTTTTAATAGATCTGTTTTTCGAAATTTATTTGGTAAGCAGCAACTCCCTGTATTTTGTTAAAGTCCAGGTTTCATCATCAACCAATAATTCTAGTTTATCACAATGGTTTCTAATATCTTCAAAATAAGGTATTACTTTATTACAGTATGATTCTGCTTTTATTTGTGCCTCAGTTAAATTATTTGCAGTTTTTCTTTCGTTAGTCATTGCCAGCACTTTTGAGTTAATTCCTTCAATATGAGCTGAAATTTCTTTTATCAAAACGATTTGCTCTTTAGCGATGGTTTCAAATTCCTTACCGAAAATTTCTTTTAAACCTTTTACATTTTCAATCAATGTATTTTGATAACGAATGGCAGTTGGAATAACATGATTTCTTGCAATATCTCCTAAAACGCGTCCTTCAATCTGGATTTTCTTGGTATATTCTTCCAACTCGATTTCATAACGTGCTTCTGCTTCTACATGGTTTAAAATTCCTAATTCAGAGAATAAATCCAACGCCTGTTTAGAAACTTTGGCTTTAATTGCTTCCGGAGTGGTTTTAAAATTACTTAAGCCTCTTTTGGCTGCTTCCTTTTCCCATGTGTCGCTATATCCGTCACCTTCAAAAAGTATCTTTTTTGATTGCTTGATATATTCTCTTAAGACATTAAAGATAGCATCGTCTTTTTTCATGTCTTTCGAATCGATCAAAGCATCTACTTCAATTTTAAAATCTTTTAATTGTTTGGCTACAATAGCATTTAAAGTAGTCATTGCATTTGAACAGTTTGAATTTGAACCAACCGCCCTGAACTCGAATTTATTTCCTGTAAAAGCAAAAGGAGATGTTCTGTTTCTGTCGGTATTATCCAAAAGAACATCCGGAATTTTACCAACTACATTCAGTTTTAGGTCTGTTTTTTCTTCAGGAGATAATTTACCGGTTGTAACGCTTTCTAATTCAGATAAAACCTTTGTTAGCTGTTCTCCAATAAAAACCGAAATGATTGCCGGTGGTGCTTCATTTGCCCCTAACCTGTGATCATTACTTGCAGTTGCGATAGAAGCTCTCAATAAGGTTTCGTAATCGTTAACCGCTTTTATAGTATTGATAAAGAAAGTCAAAAATTGCAAGTTGCTCATTGGCGTTTTACTTGGGCTTAATAAATTCACCCCGGTATCAGTCGCCAGAGACCAGTTATTGTGTTTTCCGGAACCGTTTACACCTTTAAAAGGTTTTTCATGAAATAACACTTTAAAATCATGGCGCTCGGCTACTTTTTGCATTACATCCATTAATAAAGAATTATGATCTACGGCAAGATTGGTTTCTTCAAAAATTGGAGCC
>Ga0247805_1001285_pt1 | contig 12109 bp, 7 predicted proteins | sample UWRJL044104R1_FD_180930 | JGI IMG/M metagenome (GOLD analysis project Ga0247805, IMG submission 180930) | Plant litter microbial communities from Arlington Agricultural Research Station in Wisconsin, United States - UWRJ-L044-104R-1 | ecosystem: Environmental > Terrestrial > Plant litter >...
CAAAAGCTTCGAGTATCCCTTCGCTAAAGTCTTGCTTGAAAAAGACTTTATTAAAAAAGGGAAAAAGCAGGTAATTCCAGATTGGGGTATTGTTGGGTATTCTCTTTATGTGTTTGAATATCCGATCATAAGGCGGAAACCAGTAGTGGCTGCTTTTTTGTTTTTTGGAAACTTGCCTTGCTCAAATTCAAGCGATTGATCAGACCGATCTTGATATTTTTCGGGTCAAACCACATCGGTAACGGCCAATCCTCCTCACTATATGCCATAGCTGCTGACTGGAAGAGGTCGACCGCGCTTTGCCTGAGATAAAATTTAAAGGACTCGTCAATATTACGCGGGTAATCACTACAGAATACCTTCGGTTTAGTAGGAATAAGTGTCTGCAAATAAACAAAGTTTTTTTGGAAACGTTCAGGTGTGATCATCCTAAACTAGAGGCTCGCTTTGATCGAATCATCAATCAGTTGGATTTCAAATTCGCTTCTCGAACTGTCGTCGGGTGTCTCGCCGGCTTCGTAGAAAACCCTCCCACCGCTATTTTTAACTTCGACAAAAAACAAATCTTCCAAGGTTTGTACAGCATAATTAAAATCGTTACGCAATACTCCAGGGAGGTCAGTTTGGCGGATCAGATGAAATTCATTATCGTTGAATTGTAGTAGAATCCTCGCAACACTTTTTGCGGCGTCTGACAAAATAATTGGTGCATTCATTGCCAAATATACCGAAAATCATCAACTGTATCAGCGGTTTGGAATTTTCCAATTTATTGCCATTTTTGATCAGCTCGAAAACGGGAGCTGGCCACTCGTCTTAGCGAAGCTGTTATCGGCACCGTTTTCTACAAAGAACTGCTAATCGAAAACCAATTTCTGTTTTCGAGGGACGGTTGACGAGTGACGTTTTTCGTACAGAAGTTTGGAAACCGATGAAATCGCAGAACAAAGATACACTTGGACAACTATATTTCGATTTACTGAAACTCTCAGCCATGCCGAAAAATGAACTTGAGTCAATATATAATGAACTTATTTATAAAAATGAATTCGGGGCAAGTATCTACAATCAGGCAGATTAAAACAGTTGTCAAGGCCGAATTTTTAACCTACCTTTTCCAAAACTTTTATAACAAAAGTGTCATCTTACTCTTATAGAAAAATAGATTTAAACTAAAGATGTAATCAATCATCTAATCCACATTATGCAAACTGCAACGTTATACATTCGTGTAAGTACTGATGAGCAGGCACAAAAAGGATACTCGCAACAAAGTCAAAGGGAACGCTTAGAAAAGTTCTGTTTCGCCAACAAAATTCAAATTCTACAGGTCGTACTCGAAGATCATTCAGCAAAGACCTTCAATAGACCAGAATGGTCAAAATTATTCTTAAGCTTAAATCGTAACAGGTCTAATAGACCAGATTTTATTTTATTCTCCAGATGGGATAGATTCAGCCGGAATGCTGCGGACGCATATTCCATGATTGAAAGGCTTAAAAAGATAAATATTGAAACGAAGGCCATTGATCAACCACTTAACCTGGCTATTCCGGAAAATAAAATAATGCTCGCTATTTACCTGGCAACATCCGAAGTGGAAAATGACAGGCGAAGTTTGAATGTCAGGCAGGGTATGCGTAAAGCAAAACAAGAGGGGCGATACATGTGTCATGCACCGATAGGATATATAAACATCACCTTAATCGATGGTAAAAAATTTATAATACCCAAAGAGCCGGAGGCCACTTTTATAAAAAATATTTTTATCGAATTAGCCAAAGGATGTCATTCCACACGCTTTATCTATAACGAAGCTATAGCAAACGGATTCAAATGTAGTTTGAACAACTTCTGGCTGATAATCCGAAATCCCATTTATTATGGAAAGATCGTAGTTCCAGCATACGAACAAGAAAATCGGTATTTAGTTAATGGCTTGCATGAAAAATTAATATCTGAAGATGTTTTTAAGCAAGTTCAAAAAGTATTAAATAACAATGCAAAACCACAACTTAGAACAACAATTAATAATCAACTACCATTAAGAGGTCTATTAACATGCCCGTTATGCTTTAAGAACCTAACAGGCAGTGCCTCGAAGGGCAGAAATACGTATTACCATTACTACCACTGTATGAATGGTTGCAAATTCAGGGTTAGGGCCGATTCTATAGATGAATTGGTTCTAAAAGAGTTAACACAGTTAATTCCTGGAGAATTTTATTTATCTCTTTTTCATTTGATCTTACATCGAGTTTATAACAAACATTTCGGCGAAGCTTCAAATACACAATCCCAAATTTTTAAAAGTATAGAGAGAACATTTGAAAGGCTAAACAAAGCCAAGGAGCTTTTATTATCAGGTGAAATAGACAATGACGACTACTTTGCAATAAAAGCCGATTGTGAGTACAAAATCAATTGCATAGGAACTAGTTTGAATAACGCAGCATTTACAATTTCAAAAGCTGAAAAAATAATTGCTGATGCCATAGGCAAATTCTCTAATATCTCTTTAACCTACCAGCAATTTGAGACTGTATATAAAAGAAAAATAATTGATCTCTTAACAGACAAACGTATACCTTGCGATGATAAGAACTTTCATATTTTTTTCACAGATGCTGTGAAATTCATTTTCAATTTGGATTATGAAAATTTGGATGCTATTACTGATATCCAAGCAATTTCCGATTCAGATTTAACGGAAGAATTCATTTACTCGAAAGAATGTGAAGAAATAATAAAGTTTGAAAGCAATAATAACCGAAACATTGAGTCTAGGAACGCTCAAAATATCATACTTTTCCTAGAGAGGTTTGCAGAACTCATCATTTGTAGCTAAATATAAAGAATACTCTACTAGAGACGAATCACTGAAATAAAAGAAATCCTCCTAAAAAGCTTAATCAATGAACTATATTGATTAATATGTTTGTATTATTCCACAGAAATATCGCAATCTTAACCTAATTCAACTGCTCCATTGAGATCCATATATTGGTAATTTTTAGCTGTTTTTATCAAATTTTTGCTTGCTCTAGCAGCGTTAAAGTTGCTGGTTCGACTCCCTTTAACTCACCCTTCCTGTAATTCGAACCCTTTTGAAAATTTCAACCCAAAAAAAAATAAATAAACAATTATATACCAGCTATTTAAGCAAAAAAAACCTTTCAAAAGATTCAAAAAAATAAGATTTTAAACTTTAAAAATCAGCAAATTTAAAAAAATCGCAACAACCTGATTATCAAACATATAAACAAAAAAAATAGGGAATTTCATTACTGAAATTCCCTATTTCCACAGTGCCCTTTACCGGACTATTCTCGAACCAATTTCTAGATGATTTGAAGAAAATTGCAAACTTGGACACACTATTTCACAGTGAGCCCCTTAGTAGAGATTTCAAACTTCGTTACAAGCGGTGTTACACCAGTCAGGAAAGGAGAGATAAGCCTTTAATGCAAGTGTGGGCAGAAAATGGCTTCACAAAATATAAGACTGACTAATCTTTAAAAATTCTTTTTTGTCCGAATGGGATGATTTTGCTAGTGATGAAACTGCAAGATCATCCCTACTAGAGATGGGTAAATTTCATTTCGTCACTAGTAGAGGTATTCAAATGGTAAAAGCTATCATTTTCCTTTCTTTAATCTCACTCTTAATCATTAAGACTTATTTATAAACGGACTAGGGGATTTCTTTTTATCTGGAAAAATAGATACCTGCTAAAGAGTATGTTGCCCTATAAAATCAACTTCTTAAAAAAATGTAACTTCATGTAGTCAAAATTAGCGGTGATACTTAAGGCTATCTATCAAAAACTATATATTAGTAAATTATCAAAATATTAGTATGGATCTATCTTGCATCAGTAATATTCTAAATTTAGAATTACCGACTCTTTTACGCGAAAATATTAAAAATGAAATATTTAAAGTGAAGTTGTTAAAGTTATCTAAAACTCAATGGGAAGGCTATTACAAATTTTCAATTTCACTACCTAAACCATACAATGACAAATTAAAATATTACGACATCATTATTTCAAACTGTGTAACAGGATTTTATAAAGAATTTTTACTCAACTTCAATAATTCTGAAAGCATAGAGCACAGAAAGTTCCTAATTGACAAATACCTAGATAGAGAAGTAATTCAAAAAATTAAAGATACTGCAAAAGTTATTACCGAGAAAGACCTGCATTGGTCTAATCACTCAAATGCTTCTTTTCAGAACCAAAGAGAGGAAATTTTCATCCTAAATTCAATTAAGTATAATTTGATTTGGCTCTATCTCGAAATAAAAGAGATCGCAATCAATACAGTGCCTAAAGATTATCAAGATTTAGAACTTTTGCATGCCGAGCATTTTTTTGAATATATAACAAATTGTTCGTTTATTACGGAAAACTAAAATAATACACTTTCAATTAATTATGGTTAAATTGCTACGTTATATTGTATTTATTCTGGGGATTGTCACTGTATTAATTACGATAATTTTCATCATTTCAATTTGGAAAAATTTTGATTTAGTTGGTACTGGAAAAATATCATGGGAAAACACATCTCAAATTTCTGATTTTTTTGGTGGTGTTGTCGGCACCCTATTATCAGCGATGGGATTCATACTTATCTACTTAAGCTTCAATTCTCAAACTGAAAGTCAAATCGATCAAAAAAATCAATTTCTTGAATCTCAAATTGAAAACCGCTTTATTGAATTAATAAAAATCCACAAGGAAACAGTCAAAGATCTTGAATATGAAGGACTCGAAAAACTGAATGGCCAAAAAGTAATTGATTTTATTGTTAACCAATTTGAAGCTTGTTTCAAAGAAATCGAACCATTTTTCAAAGAGATAGATCCCAACAATCTTTATAAAACCGAAATTCTATCGGGGATAAAAGAGATGGCAATTTTAAGATCGCTTAATTTGATACAACTTGCAAAAATTGACATTGCATATTCAATAGTATTTTTTGGAACTTCAAAAGATGACCTCAAATCGCTCAATAGACTTTTGAAACAACAGTACAATGAAACATTAATCGACAATGTACTTTCTTTTATAAAACTTAAAAGTTCAAAACCGGAAAATCTTGAAAAATGGGAAATTATCCAAAAAAGGGCATTGTCCTCACAACAAATTTCTACTATACTGAATAAATACAAACAAGATCGTACAGTAAATAAAACACAATTTGACTCAGACTATCAGGATGCATTCGAATTTCTCTTAAACAAAAGTCAAACAGATAAATATTATGGGGGTCATCAATATAAACTCGGACATTATTTTCGCCATCTGTTCCTAACCGTTAAATATATAAATGATCAAAAGATTATAGATTATAAAAAGAAGTATAACTATGTTAAAATGCTTAGAGCCCAGATTTCAACTATTGAGCAATATTTAATATTTTACAACTCTTTGTCTTTTATGGGAAGGGCATGGGAATTGGAACATATAAACTCAACACCAAGCAATGACCATAAAAACAGCTGGCTCTTTACAAAGTACAATTTTGTTAAAAATATACCTGATCTTACTCAGCCACCAGGACTTGTTTTAAACGATTATTATCCAGAATTGCATTTTGAATTTGTAACAAAACCAACAACGAGAATAACATTAGAAAAGATTTTCTTCTAATATCTTGCATTTATAAACCAACCAAACCAACGCTTGACAAATGAACTTGACTTGTAACATAATTCCATTTTTTATTCCAGGAACTTTAATTCCGTTCTATTTCAAAACGGAAGAGGACTTAACATCGCATCGCATACATAAAAATGTTATTCCTGAAAAAGTTGCCCTAACCATGAACCTTAATGATGAAGTAGAATTTATTTATACCAGTTTTAATGTATTTAAAGAAGGGTATTCAGTGGTTCATTTAGACCTAAGTTCTGAAAAACCATCATTTATTAAGAGATTTTACAATTTCAATGTGTACCAATACTTTAAAACGTCCAATGTTTTAGTAAAAAAGAATTTTGTTCAAGATGTACAGGTTTGGATTCCCCAAGAAGACCAAAGTGACTATAAAATATATGATAAATTCACATTAAGATGCCAGATAGGAAGACTAACAACTTCAGGGGAACTGTTATTATCATATGACGGAATCTCAAAAGTCCATGTCAAAACAGTTAACGAGCTGGTTGAAATTCAAACCGAACATTTAGGATATGTTTTACAAGAAAATCAACTTCTGAGATATCAAGATTTAGATGATCAGCAATTAATTGACAATGACAAGGCATATCCAGTACTGGGGCTTAAAATATACCGGGATTTAGAAATTCCTTTTCCGCAACCCGACAAGACGAACAAGTACAAAAAGTTTATTCCAAAAATATCAAAGTTCGCAAAGGATTTTTTAGACACGGTAGAATTCAAAACGATAATTCCTATAACTCAAATCGCATTTTACAATTTAAAGCAAACGCAGATAGGTAATGTAAAAGCTGAAAGTAATAATCTTATTTTTGGCAACAGTCATATCAACACAGATGCAAGACAAGGAATTAAACACGGGCCATTAAGCAAATCGCCATATACAAATGTCCACTTCTTTTTTATCTATCCAAATGACTCTGTAACCGCAGCAAAAACGCTAGATGGATATTATCGGAATGGAATAGAGTTTTTTAAAGGAATAGAAAATGTAACTAAAGTTAGGTATTATACCGAAAAAAACTTCAGCATAGCCTTCGAAAATATTGCCAATCCTATTCCGGAAATTACAAAAGCTATCGAAGGAAGAGAATGGAAACATGATGTAGAATACTTTGCTATATACATCAGTCCCTATGATAAGCATGAATCAAACAAAGATAATCGGCAGATATATTACTCATTAAAAAAACTATTATTAGAAAAAAGGATACATTCTCAAGTAATCGTCGGCAACAAAATGCTTGAAAAAGGTAGTGATTTTAAATATAGTATGTTAAACATATCAGTAGCAGCGCTGGCCAAGTTAGGAGGTGTACCATGGCGAATTCAATCTTCACTAAAAAATGAATTAGTGGTTGGCGTAGGTGCATTTAAAAGTCGAGATACAGGACTCCAATATGTTGGCAGTGCTTTTTCTTTCCAAAACAATGGAGAATTTAATGAATTTGATTGTTTTTTAAGAACTGATACAGATATTTTAGCTGGAGCTATTCAAGAAGCCATCATTAAATTCACTTCAGTAAACAGTAATCCCGAAAGACTCATCATCCATTTTTTTAAGGATATGAGTCAAAAAGAAATAAAACCCATTTTAAACAAATTACATAACCTAGGCTTAAACATTCCTGTTTTTATAATTACAATCAATAAGACTGAATCAAGTGATATTATTGCTTGGGATACTGATTGGCCTAACTACATGCCTTATAGTGGTACTTTTGTTAAAGTTGGAAGAAACGAATATCTCCTATTTAACAATACAAGATATAACCAAGAACATAAGGCATCAGACGGCTTTCCCTTTCCTGTAAAAATGAAAATTACTTGTACCGATCGTGATCTTTTGACTCCTGTAATTGTTCGTGAACTAATCGATCAGGTTTATCAATTTAGCAAAATGTACTGGAAATCGGTTAAACAGCAACACTTGCCAGTCACAATAAAATATCCAGAAATGGTCGCTGAGATATTTCCATACTTTGACTCTCTTACGCTACCTGAATTTGGTAAAGATAAATTATGGTTTTTATAATGGTCTGATACTGGTTTTGCTTTATAGTTGTAAAGTTATAGGCGGATCAGACCTATCAACAAACCTTCTTAATAATGGTAGTTTTCTAACGCATCAGAAATCGTTTGCTTTATCTTTTTTGATAAACTTTCAGGAAAATCGACCCTCACATTCGATCCGTAAGATAGAATTATTCTTTCGAGTTCTGTGTTGATAATCAATTCTAATCTAATTTCGAGCTCATTATCATTTATCCATTTCGATTTCTGCGAGCCATGTAGTGGTTTAGTTACTACGTATTTACAAGTTTCTCCGAAAAACGTTAGTGTTATCTTTTCGATATTAGCATCATCATATTTAGTAACACCTACAATATCCTCAAAGTACTCTTTCCAATTTATTTCTTCATTAGGTACAAAGGAATCATCAATTCTAGAAATTGCAATAATTCTATCTACAGCTAAATTCCAGTCAGACTTATTTACCGCAGGATTAAGTCCAAAAACAAACCACCTATTGTTATATTGTTTCAAATGATATGGATGAAATGTAAAAACATACGGGCTATTGTTTTTGAAATCATTATATGTTACCGCTAATACATGTTTATCTACGATGCTTTGGTAAAGCTCCTCCATTTTTTCCCTACCTACTAGATATGGATTATCATCAAAGCTTATCAAGTTGCCATGTGTTAATATTTGATTAAATTTTGAATCGATATGTGGAGATATACTTTGCAATCTCTCAACCAAGGAAATGCCATTGATTGATGATAAGATTTCTACAGCTTTTTGAAGTTCTAATATGTTCAAATTTCCAAAAGGAAAATTGTTTATAGAGTATGAAACATCATGATAACGATAATAAACCCTTTTTCCAGTGCGATACCGAGCCAAATTAATATTCCACCCTTCACTGCTCTCCATGAAATTTATATCGTCGAGAATTTGCCTCCTGCTAATACCTTTTGTCAAAGGATTAATCTCCTGTAGTACTTTACGACATTCCTCAATCAAATCTTCAATATAATACTTTTTCCCTGAATTACTAAAACATCTATCCAGTATTCGATACCTTATCAAGGGGTTTTTAGTTACTGCCATAAAATTTTGATATAAATTCAAAAATAAGCATTTCTATGCAGCTCCACTGCACAGAAAGGTAATATGTTTGTGAAGTTCTTTGAAGGCCTGCTGAAATGTATTGAATTTGCCAGTTGGAGGTTTGTAACCTCAGATCAACTGGTAGCTGGTAACTTAAGAAGTTATGCAGCTGAAGGTTTGTATCGGTCATTACTTGACACGTTTTTACCTGATATTATGAAATCCTTATGATCTCTTTATACTTGCATATACAAAGAATAATTCACGCAGGCCTTCTTAGTTTTTTTATACATGAAAATAGAAAAAGATCAAAAAGATTATGTTGTAAAAGCTTTTCATAGTATGAGAGATCGAGATGATTTCGTCAAACTACTCAACTATGCAAAAAAAATTATTTACGGCGAGAAAACAGTTTTTTTTGATTTAAGGCAATTGACGTACTATTCCAACCCCAATGTAAACTTCAAAAGATATAAAAGTTTCGAGATCGCGAAAAAAAATGGAAAGTCACGAAAAATACATGCTCCCGTAAAAGGGCTTCTAGTAATTCAAAAATGCTTGAATTTAATACTCAACTGCATTTTTCAACCAACAGTTTTTGCAACGGGATTTGTTATGGGCAAGTCAATTGTCGACAATGCAGCATTCCATGCTGGCAATTATTATGTTTACAACATTGATCTTAAGGATTTTTTTCATAGCGTAGATCAAGCAAGGGTGTGGAAATGTCTACAATTAAAACCGATAAGTCTATCTCTATTCCAAAATACAGAAGATAAAAAATATAATTCTTCATTAGAAATTGTAAACATAATAAGCGCACTTACATGTACTGAATTATTAGTCACAAGAACTGATAGAAACGGAAAAGAAATAGAAGTCTACAAAAATGTACTTCCACAGGGAGCACCTACATCACCTCTAATTACCAATCTAGTCTGCCAAAAACTGGACTACCTCCTTTCGGCAACGGCTAAAAGATTTGGATTAAAGTATTCAAGATATGCAGATGATATTACATTTTCTTCACTGCACAACGTCTATCAACAAAACAGCGACTTTTTGATTGAACTTAATAGAATAATAAAGGATCAGGGCTTTGTTATTAATGAAGAAAAAGTCAGATTACAAAAGGATGGCTTTAAGCAAATTGTTACTGGCCTTGTTGTTAACAAGCATCCTAATGTCTCCAAAAGCTTTATAGATAATATAAAAATTGATCTTTACTATTGGGAACATTATGGCTATGCTAAAGCAACCAAGTTTTTTTTAAGACGCTATAAGCGTACAAAGGGATCTACAAAGACAATAAATGCAGATATGTCTAATGTTATTTGCGGCCGTCTTCAATACTTAAAAATGATTAAAGGGGCGACCAATAAAACATATACCTCACTAGCCCTTAAATATCAAAAGTTGTTGGCAAAAAAACAAAAATCAGAACTAAATCCTGAAGATGTTCATTTTAAATCAGTAGAGTCTTCAGGATATGATCTAACCGAAAATGGTGTTATAAATCCAGATCTGAAGACTTTCATGGCATCAATTTTAAACAGTGATCAAATACCTCTAGCTGAAAAACAGGAAATCTTTGCTAATGTAAATTTGGAGCTTTCGAGGTTAGTTAATAATGATAACACTGGCAAAAACAGTTTGGGTTCGTCTTCTCCTATAAATTCATCATCTGTGACGAATGATGGCTGGAAAAGTGAACACTCTCCTAAAGATGTAGCTAGATTTATGTCTCTTTTCAATAAAAGAGATGGTCTAAAATATTTAACCCATGACTTTGACGAAGAGGGTAAATTTGAAATATCGTTTTTTCTCGAAAAGTGGAGAAGCATATTTGAACAATCATTGAGAGGTAAAAATGGCTTTGAAATTCCATCTAGCTTATATAGGATCGTTAATGAATTCGCTTTTTCTAGCAAACCAAATTGGACTTCGGTAAATGACCGGCTAGTTAATGAAGGATGGTCAACTGATAAATGGATAAAGTGGTCATCTAAGAATATGTTACACCCTTTCCGAAATACAGGCCTCAAGGTTATTATCGAAGATTTTAGAAGGTTAATCCGTGTAGAATCTCCGAATTTGGAATTTTTAGTAAACGAAGCATTTTCCGATGCATTGATTGATGAAAACAACAAATATTCTTTGAAACTTGACCAGGTTTCAAAAGCAGATTTTTACACTCATATCCCTTCGTTGAAAAGAGCTTTATTCGCTATATTTTCAGCTATGGGCAAATACGGAGGAGATCGAGATATCACAGTTTCTTACCAAAGATCAACAGAAGACGATTTTTTTGTAAGAAAATTGATTATTAGTCAAACGAATTCATACCCAACAAAAGAACTCGAACAAATCCTAATAGAATGGAATACAGATAAGGGTGCTATGGGGGGAATCAAACACAATCTATACGGATATTGCGATTGGTCCATAGAAACCAAAATCGACAATACTCCATATAGAATCAACATATTGAAAGACAAAAAAACACCTAAATTTGATGTAATTGGGATGGAAGAAATAATTGGATTTAAACACATTTTAAAATTTTACTACATATAATAATGATTTATCTTATAGATGACAATCAAGCCGATCAGCGTAAAGCAAATTACAGTATCAGCTTCGTTGATGATGGAACTTTTTCTGATATCCTTATTACTATAGATAAAATACCTAGCGATGGTGATAAGAGTAAACTAGATCATCTGCTTTTTTTAAATGAAGCTAAATGTATTCTAATTCATTCGACAACAGAGGGTGTAGATGAAAATAACGAATTTATTAAAGGTGATAATTCAAATGTAATTAAAATTAAAGAATCTATTTCTGTGTTTGGCGAGCAAATACCACTGGTGTTGTTTAGTAATGGAATGGGAAATGTGGTTTTCGATTATAAGAAATCTCCATATTTCCTACAAGAGATAAAGAAAAATGACTTCTATGTTCGTTTATATGATTTTTTAGAACATTTTAATAATACAGGAGCAGTAGAGTTACGTATTCTCGCATATGGGAAGAACTTTATCCAATACGAACTGGAGAAGATGAGCGAGAATATATTGATTGGTATTGCCGGAAAAGGTGAGGATGATATTCTAAAAATTACCGATATTGCACCCCTAAGCGATTTTAGAGATTTTATATCAGCTGCTAACTTAGGCCTTACCACAGATCAGATTATTGAACGTATTGAAGATAATCCAATTACAGTAGGCAAGTTCCGCTACAATATAAATTCAATTAATGAGAGCTACACAAAACATGGAAAAAATTTACACA
>Ga0247805_1001286_pt1 | contig 12105 bp, 5 predicted proteins | sample UWRJL044104R1_FD_180930 | JGI IMG/M metagenome (GOLD analysis project Ga0247805, IMG submission 180930) | Plant litter microbial communities from Arlington Agricultural Research Station in Wisconsin, United States - UWRJ-L044-104R-1 | ecosystem: Environmental > Terrestrial > Plant litter >...
TCCAGGCCAGCGCGGTTTCGCAAAGCATTCAAATCAGTTATACCTAAGCTTGTTTGTCCCAGTTGTACACGAGCTTCTGCGCGAATCAGGTATTGTTCTGCCAATCTAAATACCATGTAGTATTCAGTTGCTGGTGCTCCAATGGCCATATTATGTCTCCCCGTTTTATATTTATATGGAAACCACAGTTGGGTTGTCACCGAAGCCGGTTTATTAAAGCTGGTCCCAATCCAGTTAGACAAGCGAAGGTCACCCGGCTCAAATGCATTAAGTAAAGATTTGGAGATAGTAAAGCTCACGGATCCACTATCGATCGGATTAGGTAGAAATGTAAATCCCTCTGGTGTTGAATTACCCCGATTGAAATCATCAGGGCTCTGTGCCAGTTGCCAAATGGCTTCGCCGCTGTTTTTTAAAAACACACGATTAAGATCTGTAGTTTCCAACTGATACAGTGCAGTTTGCGCAATCACATCGTTCGCTTGGACAGCAGCTTTATCATACTCCTCTAAAAACAGATATACACGGGCCAATAATGATTTGGCTACCCATTTATTCGGTCGGATCCGCTCTCCCGAACCCGCAGTATAGTCGCCAGGTAAGCCATTTACCGCATCTTCAAGATCCTTTACCATCTGCTTATAAACCTCCGATTTAGGAGTTCTCTCCATCGTAACCAGTTTATTAAAATCGGTGGTCAATGCCAATGGAACATCCCCATACAGATTAACCAGATAGAAATAGCAAAATGCACGTGCAAATTTAGCTTCGGCAGTTAGTTCTGCTTTAACCTGCGCATGTAGCGTTGGTGCTTGTGATGCCTCAATCCCTTCTACTACTGCATTTGCCCCATAAATTGCCCGATATGCCGTATTCCACATCGTCGAAACAGTTCCGTCCCTGGCATCCAACATATTTTTGTTAAAGGTACTATAACTACCACCAGGATTTTCCAGCTCGTCAGCAGAAAGACCAGTCATCATTGTGGTTAAGCCACAGCCAAATCCCGTATAGCCGCTGATGCCGTTGATCATGATAGAGTAGACACTAACCATAGCACCTTTTGCCTGCGAGTCGTTGTTAAAAATTTTAGCGGTTGTCACCGTATCTGTGGGCTCGGGGATTTCCACGAGCTTAGTACAAGAAAGAATTACAAAGGCCGGAACCAGCAACAATAACCTTTTGATATATAAATGTTTAGTAAACATAATCCTGATTTATAATGTTAATGAAAAACCTGCTGTGATAACTTTTGCGGTAGGTAAACCTCCGAAATTCTGAATATCAGGATCGATTCCTTTATAACCCGTAATCACAAATAAATTCTGCGCCTGTACAAAAAAGTTAATACCCTTATTATTCAAAAATGTCTTTGGTAAGGTATAGTTAAAAGCGACATTATTGAGTCTTAAATAAGAAGCGTCTGTATAGGCCAGATCAGAAATGGCTATATTTTGATTTGTAGAATTTGGTAAGGTTGTAAAACCTGCATATGTAGCAGATTGTCCAGGCTGAGTCCAGTGGTCATTGTAAATAACCCTTGGAATGTTAACCATGGAACCAGGAGCGCTCGATGAAAAATTTGCATTCAAACCCTTCTGATTTTTGTATTGAAAAAATAAGCTTAGTGAGAGGTCTTTATACCGTACACTGGTACCAAAAGCGCCCGTAAACTTTGGATCTGAATTGAGTAATACAAACCTATCGTCAGAACCTGGCGCTCCCTGGTCATCTCTGTCAAGTGTGCCATTGCCGTTGCGATCTTCAAACATATATTCTCCGGTAGCAGGGTTGACGCCTGTATAATGAAAAAGATATTGGATATTTATCGGTTGACCAACCAGATATTTATTGAAATACGGAGAATGCTCAATGTCAGGATATTTGAGCAACAAATTGTGGTTGGCAGAAATATTGAAGTTCAGCGACCAGCTAAAGTGTTTCCGCTCCATAAGCCTTGCATTGAGTGTTGCTTCCCATCCACTATTCTGTAAAGACGCTGGCCAATTTGCAGTTACGGTACCAAATCCACTAAAAAATGGCGTAGGATAATCGGTTAACTGGTTATCACAACGATTTCTGTAATAGTTATACTCCAGGTTGATGCGATCATTTAGCACACTAAAGTTAGCTCCGAATTCTAATTTTTTATTCGTTTGCCAATGATATTCCGGATTTACGGCATGTAAGCTTCCGAAAGGAGTAATACCGCCATAATTGGGTATAGAAGCATAACTTGGATCCAGATTAGACCATTGCGACAAATATTGATACTCACCAACATTGTCACTACCTGTGAGCGCATAGCTTCCTCTGAATTTCACGAAACTGATAAAACCAGGTAAAAAGGCTTTCATCCAGTCCTCTTGCGAGGCAACCCAGGCTAATCCGACGGCCCCAAAATTTCCATATTGTTTACCAGGCCCAAAACGGGAAGAACCGTCTCTTCTACCACTTAAATTGATGATGTACTTTTCATCCCAGCTATACCCAACCCGGGCAGACAAACCGGCATATTTATAATCTCCATTCCGGCCCGAATATATTTTAACCGGAGCAAGTTGAATCGACTTTAAAAGGTTGTCATCTGTATAACCAAACCCCAGGATACCCGCTCCATTTGTAGCTGTATGTTGCAAAGTTCCACCCATAAAGGCTGTAAATGTTCCCTTGGAAATGGTGGTCCGATAATTTATTTTGGGTTCGATCATCCAATTCTCATTGGTATTTGTTCCAACTACAGCACTACCAGTTTCATTATCAAGTGGATTCATTGAAGAAATTGGCGTGTAACCCTCATGATTATTAATGCCATTATTATAGCCAAAAGTGCTACTCAGCTCCAGTCCCTTGAAAATTTCATATGATAAACCCAAGCTACCAGTAAGTAACTTATTTTGGGATCGGTAACTTGTCTTTAAAGAACTAAAAGGAAATCTCACATCTCGCCCGGCTTTATTCCATTCTTCAAAGTTCAACTCCCCATTGCTGTCATAAATTGCTGGTGCATTTGGTGCAAGATCTGCCGCAGACGGTGTATTCAGCGTATTTACATCTGTATAAGAATAATTGAAATTCAGATCTGTTTTAAACTTTCTATTCAAAGAGGTATTGGCTACATTTAAAATAACGCCAGCAATTTTATTAGCGCCGCTTGCGGTAAGGATCTCTGTTTGTCGTGTAAAATTGGTTCCCAATCTAAAAGTTGTATTTTCATTTCCTCCAGATAAAGTTGTGCTTGCGCGTGTCAGTTTCCCAGTATTTCCCCATAAGGCTTTTTGCCAGTTCGTATATCTTGTGGTATCCCAAACCAATAAATCCGGGGCATTGAGCGCAGTAGGTTCAATGCCGTCATTTTTAAAAGCCTCACGCCTCATTTTAAGATATTCCTGAGTATTGAGCATGTCCCAATAGCGAACATTTTTACTGATTCCCTGAGAAACATCCGCAGTGATTTTGGTTGCTCCTGCTTTGCCCTTCTTGGTAGTAATCAGGACTACACCATTGGCCCCTCTGGATCCATAAATTGCTGTTGCATCCCCATCTTTTAGGACATCAATACTTTCAATATCTCCTGGATTGATGTTAAACATCGGGCTTTGACCACCCCCTGGAGCAAAACCTCCGTCTTGGATTATCCCATATGACCCTTGATTATATCCAGAATTACCACCAACTTCAAGATAGGTTAAAGGCACGCCGTCAATGATATATAGCGGTTCTGAAGTAAATTTGGGATCAATATTGCTTCTGCCACGAATCTCGACTTTAACTACGCCGCTGGCATAACCCGAAGTCGGAGTTACCGTTACCCCGGGAACCCGCCCAGCCAACGCCAGTAAAGGGTTCATCACGGGCTGTTCACCAATTTCTTTAGCCGTAACTGTACCAATATTTGAAGTAGCCAAACGACGGTTGGTCGTTCCATAAGCCATAACCTGAATTTCATCCAGTTTGGAGGTACTTAATTGCAATCTGATCTGCAAGAAGTCAGAACTGATTTTAACTTCACTGGTGATATATCCCATATAAGAAATCTGTAAAATGGCATCCTGCGGAACATTGGCTAAAGAAAACTGTCCTTTCACATCCGTAGTTGTACTCCGTTTCGTGCCTTTTATAGTTACTGTTGCACCGGGTAATGGCTTATTCTCCATATCACCAACATTTCCAACTACCTTGATCCCATCAAATGCAGCAACTACCTTGTCCAGAAAACTAGGTGCCTTTGCCTGCACCACAATGGATTTTTTCAATATGGAGTAAGTCAAAGGGAGTCCTTTAAAAACCTCTCTAAGAGCTTCTTCTAAAGAAGCATTTTGTAATTTCACATCGACCTTAATTTTGGTCAGGTCTTCATTTTTCCAAAAGAAGCTATACCCTGTCTGTTTCTCGATAGTCGAGAACACATTGGTCAATGTCGCATCCTTTTGTTGAATATTGATATTTTGCGCGTATCCAATAGCTGATACCTGTACACAAGCGATGGTGATTATGAAAAAAATAAGTTTCATTACCAAAATGGTTTTACGCATCAATCGCCCCGTAATCCAGGGGATTTTAGCATATGAGTATAAATTCATACGTTTGTATTGTTTGGGTTTGGATTAGTTTTCAAGAATTATTTCATCATTCCGATTTATCGGATTTGGGTAACCCAGGCATCGGTCCGGAGAAAAGTGTCGAAGCCTTCTCTGGACTTTTTTGCATAGTTACCCCTCAGGTTAATCGCTTTGGAGTAAAGGTTTTTTCATTTCGATTGGTTTTGGTTTTAGGTTATTTATTAAGTTGATCGTCGTATTTTCCGCTCAGGGCGATACAATAATTTTCTTTCCCTCCAGTTTCACATGCACTTTATTCATTTCAAGGAGTTTCAACACCTCAGAGAGGGTATAGCTTCTTTCTATTTTTCCAAAAAACTGCTCCTCCTTGATTGTACCTCCATAAACGACTTCTACATCATACCAGCGTGCGATTTGCCGCATTAACGTTTTAAGATCGGTATGGTCAAACCGGAACAATCCGTCCTTCCAGGCTACAGCTTCATCGGCATTCACATTTACAATGTTGATCCGGCTATGATCTGTTAAAATGGCCTGTTGGTTTGGTTTCAGTATCTGACCATTTACGTTAACACTACCTTCAAGCAAGGTCGTTTTAACATTCGGTTCATCCGCATAAGAATTGATGTTAAAATGCGTGCCCAATACCTCTACGGTTTGCCCTTTGCTGATGACCCTAAACGGTTTGGCTTTGTTATGTGCTACTTCAAAATATCCTTCGCCGACTAACTCCACGGTTCTGTCTTTACCATTGAAAGCTGTAGGGTACTTCAAAGAAGAGGCTGCATTTAAAACCACTTTTGTACCCTCAGACAAAGTTAAAGTATATTGACCACCTCTAGGGGTGGTTATCGTATTGTACGTCGTTGACGCTGCTGTTGCTGTTCCCTGATAAACCAATTCACCTTCCGCTGTTTTTCTAATTACGGCACTGTTCTCTGTAGCCAGTTCGCCATTTTTGGCATTTGTTAAAACAATAGTTTGCCCGTTGCCCAGCGTTAGTACAGCTTTATTAGAACCTGGAGCAATATCTTGTCCTTTAGCTAAGCTCAAACTAGTTTGCAAGCCGTTGGATTGGCTGGCATAATAAAATAGTCCCCCGCCAACGATCAGCATGATCGCTGCAGCCGCGGCTATACGCGGCCAGAGTTTAACGCGCTTAGGTATGTACTCCTGTTCGGCCAGCCCGGCATGACTGAGTACCCGGTTTTTCAGCTCTGCTTCGATTTGATCAAAATTGATTTCATGCTCCAGCAAGACCAATTGATCAGCTTTTTGTGCATACCAGTTTTCCAGTTGAGTTTTTTCTTCAACTGTTGCTAATCCCTGGTTATACTTGCTGACCAATGCTTTCGCCTCTTGCTTATCCATCTGTTTTGGAGTTCATTTACAGGTAAACGGGTGAAAGTAAATGTGGGGGTAGAAAAATTTCAAAATAATTTACAATCAACGCAGCAACAGCAAAAAGGCAATGCTTACGCCCAGATCATTCAATTTTGGTTTGATTACCTTCAACGCATTCTGAACCTGTTTTTTCACGGTTTGCTCAGATATACCCAATTGAGCAGCGATCTCTTTGTGCGATAAATTCTCTTTCCGGCTCAATTCAAAGATCTCCCGCATTTTGGCTGGTAATTTTTGAATTTCGCGTTCCAGGATTTCTAAAATCCGCTTTTCGTCAATGGTATCCACCTGGCTATTTACGGGGTCTGACAAGAAGCTGGCAATTTCACCAATGTAATCAGCGCGTACTTTATTGCGTTCAATGAGATCAAATACTTTATTTCTTGCAGAAACGTACAGTAAACCGGCGATATTGGCACCACTCTTTATATTCGTGGCTTTAAGCCACAAATTACCAAAAACCTCTTGTACTACATCTTTTGCCTCCTCTTCATCACGAAGCATTTTATAGACATGCGCATAAATCAGTCGCCAATGCCTGTTATAGATTTCTGTGAACGCTACCTGGTCGCCAGCCTTTAATAAGGCGGTCAGCTCAGCATCCGGAAATTGGCTATAGACAGTCATACGATACTTATCCCCTATTTGAAGTTCAATGAATTTAAAACAATGTTAGTAAATTACACTCAAATAACGGCCTTGTCTACAATATATTCTTTGCTTTTATCTAAGATCTGCGCTATGGTCGTTAGGGAAATCTTCGCCCGACCAGATTTTCTGCGCCGACCATTTTGCTGCCGGATTTGCCCAAAAAGGATCACTTGAGGGTAAGCCCAGGGGCAAAAAAATATTGCTGCAAATGTACGGACTCCCTTGATTGTTATAGAAGTCGCCAAGGTTAGGCTGAGCTCCATATAGTCCGATCGTTAACCAGCCATTTTTATAAGTACCAGGACTTTCCAGGGTTTTCCTGATCACAGCTGTCAAGGCGCAACGTACCTGCTCGGGACTCAGTTGTTTGGGTAAAACCTGTCTCCAGGCCATATCGGCCAGGTGATGAAAAGCAGCACCGCGATATACGATTGAGCGTCCGGTAGCCGGATAAGTTCCATCGGTATTGATCAGACGTTCCTGGATTATGGCATACCGCTCATTTCGTTTCCGGATCTTATCAAACAGGCTGTTATAATCCTTTGTTTTTTGGCCAATAATGCTGGCAATGGTAGCCAGATAGGGATGAATGACATAACTGTTGTAGTAATCAAAAGCATAAGTACTGCCATCTTTATACATCCCATCCCCCACATACCATTGTTCCATTTGTTGCAGGGCATAGTCTACACGCATTGGGTCCCAGGTATAACCGAATTTAGCTAAAAAAGCTTCATTCATAGCCGAAAAAAGCAACCAGTTTGAAAATACAGGTTTGAACTTCCTGGTGGTTACAATAGATTTCATCATCAATTCCTGGTGCTTCCGGCCCAGGTTTTCCCACAACCAGGGTGCACGGATGAAAGCCAATGCGACATAAGAAGCGTCGACCAGTTGCTGACCACCAATATCGTAATTCATAAAATCTTTCGCTGTAGAATCCAACGAGTTTTTAAGTCCCGCTATCGCCCATTCCCGGTATTGTTTTCTTAAGGCAACCTCACTGGGTTCCCAGCCTTCAAGCTGTAACCAGGGTGCTATACCACTCAAAACACGGCCTAAAACTTCTACATACTGCACTTTAATGCGGTGCTCTTTATTGTCAATATGAACAGAGGTCACTTGTGGCATCGCCAAACGCAAACTATCCTTGGCCAGGTTATACAAAACCGGTTTTATCATTTTATCCATTTGCTGCAGCCAAAACTGCCTGTCGGATAGTACTTCTGCTTTCTTTTTCTTTTGTCCGGATGCCAGGCTTGTGCCTGACAACAATACCAGAACAATCAATAACGCTTTGTGAAATGAGGGTTTCATATGTGATAATAAGAGTAAACTATTTTTTCAAGTAACGGTACAATTCGCAATTGGCCAGCAGAAAAGCGCCTACACCAAAATTTGCAGTTGAATTGGCATCTACAATTTGTCCGGGAATGGCCTTTTCGCCAATGGGCTGTACATAGCCTACTTTTCCACTTTCCTGTAAAGCTGTACTCGCCAGGAAATTCCAGCCTTTCAAAGCTGCAGGTAAAAAATCCTTTTCCTTAAGGTAGCCATGATTGATTCCCCAAAGGAGACCATAAGTAAAAAACGCGGTTCCGCTGGTTTCTGGTCCAGGCGCATGTTCCGGATCCAGCATACTTCGTGTCCAATAGCCTTCGCTCTGCTGGCTAGCTAGAATAGCCCTCGCCATTCCCAGATATTTACCGAGGTATTCTTTCCGGTGCGGGTCATTCAAAGGCAAATCGTTCAACACCTTCGCCAAACCGGCAAATACCCAGCCATCGCCCCTGGCCCAAAAATCCTTTTTACCCTGGGCACTTTTGTGTTTTGGATAGACGTATTTGGCATCACGATAATAAAGTTTGTCTTCCTTGTCGTACATGATGCGATTTGCATACATAAAGTAGGCATACAACTTATCCAGGTATTGCTGATTTCCTGTGGCTTTGTAAAGTTTGGTCATCACAGGCATCACCATGTATAAGCCGTCTGCCCACCACCAGTATTCGTTTGATGGGGTATTCATTTGATACTCCATCACTTCTTTTGCCCTGGCAATTTTATGCGCTTCAGGATTCAGATGATACAAATCAATATAGGTTTGAAAGCAGATTTGCCAATCTCCAAACAAAACATAATCCTCTGTTTCACCGTATTTGTATTTCCATTGACGTTTGTCCGTAGATTTAGCTCCCATCCATTGATTGTGAGTGGCCCAATCCTCAGAATACTTGCGGTAGTTTTCGTTTCCGGTTAACGTCACCACTTCCATATTTCCGGTATGGTAAGCAGCATTGTCCCAGAACGAGCGGACTTCTGGTTTGTTGTTGCTTTGCCAATAACCATTTGCCCGATCAATGATATTCAGCACCTCTTTTTTAGATGGCAGGCTTTGCGGTATACCAGGTTTCCATTCCAATACCTGAACCGGACTTGGTTTTGCATCGGCCTTACCTTCCCCATCAATCTGTATCACATTTTGAACGTACAGATTAAGCACGGATTTGTCCTTCCAAAGTTCGGTATCGTAGCTGGGTTCCCAGTCGCCCAAAGCCTCCGAGGTCAAATCGGTCACTTTCCAATCCTTAGTATCCAAATTCTGGTTGATGGCGATGGAAGCTTTGTTTCCTCGCTCGGCATCCCTAAAAAGAATCCCAGCTCCAGATCCATTGGCATTTGGCCAGGCAATAATCTGTGGCCTGGATATTGGTATTTTTTTAGTACCACTCCCACTCAAACTGAATGCTGTTTTCCTAAAAGAGAGGTCATTTACTTTCCATTTTTTTCCGTCATTAAAGACGATATGGTATTGCGGAACGCCACCCGGTTGTGTATTCCAATAACTGACAATAAAAACCCTTCCTTTTGCATCGGCATACATGGAAGTCTGATTGATCAGTTCACTTTTTTGGGGGATTTTTAAAGCATATTCGGCATTTGAAGCTGTGATGGGTAATTGGTAAACTTCACCTGTTGATTTTTGCCAGCTAAGGCCACCATCCAGTGATTTAGCATAACAGAGATCATGGTTACTGGCCACATCCGGACTCTCGCGCCAAACCCACGACAAGTGCAGGGTTCCGGTAGCATCTACAGCCATTTGCCAGTAAGCATTGCGTTTGCCCTCTCCATCAATCATTCCGTCCTGCACACGGCTCCAGGTCTTGCTACGCAGATCATAACGGTTGATCATCAGGTTGCCGTTCCCCGATCCCCCATCGCGATAAAAGAAAAGCAAATCCCCATTGACAAGTTTATAGAATTCCGGGTAGCTGACTTTGCTTTCCTTTGCTGAAGTCATCGGGAGTTTACCGCCTAATTTTAAAGTGCCGGGAGCTTCAGATCTTGCATAATTCAACGCATTATTGTGTTGGCCCCAGGCTACATGTACAAAGCCAGCACCATCCACCATAATACTGATTGATTTATGGGCATCTGTGGCATCGCCTTTATATTGTGTCTTTTCTATAATCCAATCCTGGCCCCCTGATTTGCGTTTTGCCAATACGAGGTTTTGATCTGAATCGTAGTAGGCTGCGTATTGATAACCCTTGGCTGTTGCTAGTGAATTTTTTCTAAAAATAACGGCATTGACAGAATTATTGGCCCATCCATTGGACGCAATGGTTGTGAGTTGGTTTTGTTGTCCTTTACAGAATTGAGCCGCACAAAGTACCATACAAAAGAACAGCAGCGGCTTAGCAAATAGTTTAAGATTGAATATCGGGTTATTCATTATCATATCTTGTTGAGTAACTAAGATACAGGATTTTATTAATAATTGTCAAAAAGACATATATAAACCAAGACAACTGTTGCACCCTAAAAAAAATCCCGCCAAGGAGACCATTCTTTAATCTTGCCATAACATGATAATTTTTGGTGAATTAATAAGCCCTTAAAGGGGCCTTGCTGGGGCTATAGCCCCAGCAAGGCCCCAGCAACACCTGGTAAGGGGCCCAGCAAGGCCCCTGTGATTACAGTGTTGATGTAGCCTAACTAGCCGCTGTTTACTTGATAGTTCCGTTCCAGTTCATTTAGTTGAATAAAAAGCTATGTCCTGAAATTAAACGCCACCTATCAAAATAAATAGATTTTACTACAGAGTGGTCTGATTCAAAAAGGTTAACTTGTAGCCTTAAATTTAAGCTTTTGAATTGACAGAATTTCCGCAGCCCATCAAGTTCAAATACAGTTGGAGAAAATATCAGCAACGTGTCTTAAACGGCCTTGATGAATATTTAAAGGATAGGCATTTACATGTCATTGCGCCACCTGGCTCTGGCAAAACGATATTAGGTTTAGAGGTTGCACTAAGAATTAATCAACCCACTTTAATTCTTGCACCAACTACGGCTATCCGTAATCAGTGGATCCAAAAATTTCGCGAACTGTTTCTACAGATAGATGACACCCCGAACTGGATTTCCCAGGACATATACCATCCAAAATTTATGACTGTTGTTACCTATCAGGCATTATATGCTGCTTGCAACAACCTTAAAGCTATAGATGAAGACATCGATAATGAAGAAGATTTACCTGAAAATGGAAGGATTAAATCGTCCAATAAAAACCTGACCAACATTGTTCATGGTTTAGAAAAGCAGCAATTAGGTGTTGTCATTGTAGACGAGGCTCATCACCTTAAAAACGAATGGTGGCAAACCTTAACCAAGGTTAAAGAAAGTCTGGACCCTATTATCGTGGGGCTTACCGCCACACCGCCCTACGATGTTACGCCTTTGGAATGGCAAAGGTATACCGAATTGAATGGCCCCGTAGACATTGAAATTTCAGTTCCCGAGTTGGTTATTGAGGGGGATCTTTGTCCGCATCAGGACTATATCTTTTATGCCCCTCCCTCTCCAACTGAAAATCAACAACTCATTCAGTTTAGAAAAGAAATTGAAGCGCTCTTTAAAGAGATAAAAAAAGACGAAACCATTGTCACTGCTATAACAAACCATCCCATTTGGTTGAATCCGACCAATAACCTGGAATGGATTTATACGAATCTTCCTTTTTATTCTGCGGCACTTATTTTTTTAAACGCGAACGGGCAACTCATCCCGGAAATGCACCTGGAAATCATTGGTGATAAAAAATTAAAAATCCCGGATTTTGATGACTATTGGGCGGAAATACTTTTAGCATTCTATCTTTTTAAAGATCCAGTAAATTTTAAAGCATTTGCCGAACATCAACAAGAACTGGAACGCTTGTTACGCAAAGCAGGTGCGCTGGAGAATCGACAAATTAATTTCGCTCAAAATAAACGGATGACCAGCATCCTGACTTCCAGTATCAGCAAGCTAACGGCCATTCAGCAAATTGTTAACTTTGAGCATGGGCAGTTGGGTTCCTCGCTCAGGCTTGTCATATTGTCCGACTTCATCAGGAAAGAATTTTATGTAAATACAACTGAAAACAACCTGGAACTCAACAAAATTGGCGTGATCAGCATTTTTGAAAAGTTAAGACG
>Ga0247805_1001287_pt1 | contig 12104 bp, 18 predicted proteins | sample UWRJL044104R1_FD_180930 | JGI IMG/M metagenome (GOLD analysis project Ga0247805, IMG submission 180930) | Plant litter microbial communities from Arlington Agricultural Research Station in Wisconsin, United States - UWRJ-L044-104R-1 | ecosystem: Environmental > Terrestrial > Plant litter >...
CACGCTGAGTAAAAAGACCATTCATTGATTCTTTATAAAGATTAAGAAAAGTCAAACACCCCATATAAACCGTGGCCTGTAGCCCGATTTAATCTTCACTTTCTCACTTTGTGAAGACAAACCAACGCCTATAGAGGTATGAAAATGCGTATTAAGATTGCAAAACAGTTGCACCCTATTAAGATCCATGAGTTTGAAGTAACAGAACACACAACCGCTATGGGTTCAAAGCTGGTTGATTTGGTAACGGGAGAAATCATTGAACCTCAATACGAAGTCTTTGAATCTCAAGCTACCACAGACGACAAGCGTATGTATAGTGCAACCGTTCGTGCTGCTCATGAGTGTACAGACCCTGACCAGCTTGCAGACGTTATCAAGTATACAGTTGATCAGCGTGGATTGAAGGTAAAGTCAGAACTTACATGGTTCAAGAAAGAAAGTGATTACAATGTACGCACACTGAAACAGGAAGCATTGATTACTACGCCACAATACAAGTTCCTGAAACAGCTTGTAGAGTGCATTAGCTTCAAGAACATTATTCTTTGTAAGCGTTCATTCTTGTGTGCAAAGCTAGACATTAATGAGTCCAACCTACAGCGCAAATTGAAACTGGTAGATCAGTGGGTACAACAGAAAGACTGTAAGAAGGGATTCATTAAGCTGTTAGTTGCTCCTTTGATTGGGTACAAAGGGCGTGGTGGCAAGTCGTTAGAGACTGCTTACACTCAATACTATAAGACTGATCCTCAAACACAGTACAACGCTTTGTATGTCCCTTTTGTTGGTCCTATGCCTCAACCATTTGTTGGTGTGGTAGACAGCAAACCATTTACATTCCGTAATACTGTTCAATTTATGATCGGTGAAGACTTCATAGATAGTGCAGAAGACTTTAGCCCCGGCGACTGGTGGAACAAGGCACCTAAGAAGCATGAAGTTATTGACGTAGCATTTGAGGCTTGGTTTGCAAACAATGTTGGTAAAGACATTAGTGAATACTATGTACCTGTGCTAGACTCTTGGGTTCCTGACTACAACACTATGCCGGAGTACAACTAATGAAGACATACAATGAATACTATGAGTGGTTTACTAATCGCCCGCACTTTCCATTCCCTGAGAACCTGTTAACTTTGCAGAAGTTTGAAGAATTTAACAGAACTTGGAAAGGTGATAAGTCAGACACTAAGGCTTACAACTTAGCACTTTGTTATAATGCTGACGCTTACAAACAATTAAATGAAATAAAGTAACGCTACTACTTGACAAACGGTAGTTACATGTGATTTAATGGTACTTCATTCCAGCACTGAGTAAGTGTTATGAGAACTGATTGTGTAACTGGTGAGAACTTCCGCCAAGTGCGTAGAAAGTACAGTGACAAGTTTTTAGAGTCATTGGCAAAAGAAGGTAAGAATGTAGAGTGGTGGATTCTGGAACAAATGAGTCTGCCACTAGACGAAAGAGCACCGGTCTTGTGACTGTGTGTAAGTGGTGGAGAGGGGCACAGTATGGTGCCTATGTGTAGGACATGGTTAGTGTGGTGCCTACGCCGCGAATTCAACTAAACTTTATTTAGACCTGTAGTAATACTTCGACTAAATAACCTCCTTTCTTGGGGGTTTTGTCGTGTCTAAACGCTTTTAAAACCACAGGGGATAGACTCCCCACTTATTACATATCATGCCCTTGGAGGGTGAAAAATGCAAGCAATTAAATTTGACGGTGAAGGCTTCAAAGCTGAGGCAATCTGTGCTAGCCAGTTCAACGGTAAGCTGACCAACGTAAAGCAAGATCAATACAAAGACATTGATTTGTTTATTACTGCTAAAGACGGATCAATCAAGAGTTGTTCTGTTAAAGACCAATTGCGGGGCACTTCAAAAGGGTGGACCTCGGTACAGTTGGAACTAACCACTATTAATACTCGCACTGGTGCAAAGCGTAACGGTTGCTTCTATACCAATGAATCAGATTATTACTTCTGGCGTATCTGGACTGCTGAGTATGGCGACACTTGGGCAGTAATTGAATCAGTCAAACTCAAGGAATGGGTAGAAGCCAACAAGGGCACTCTGCGCAAGTGGTCAACCAAACCCGCTACAGAAGCTAAGAACCGCTCTTACAATCGAGTGTATGACCGTAGTGAAGGCGTAGAGCTTGAAGTTAGCGTTATGCGTGAACTTGGGAAGCTGATTAAAGTTAAGGAAACAATTCAATGAAACCAAAGAGTCCTTATCAGACTAAACAAGACATTCCCTTGCACTGTTTCAGTAACAAGGAGTGTACCCAAACCCCAAGCCCGGAACTTAGAAAGTATTTACGCTATATGCTAGATACACACCCTAATGACTTGGAATACTTGTGGCGATATACACAACAATACACAGCACATGGCGGTTGTTACAAAATGGTATTTGCCGCTTGGCTGAAAAAACTAACCACTGACTTAACGAAACAGGAGCAAGAAAAATAATGGCGGCTAACCTCTCGCAACAGAGTAAGCCACTACACATTGAAAACACAGTATTACAGCTTGGGAAACATGATCTTTCGATTAACCAAGCATTCTATACTTATCGGGATATGAAACTAGACGGTGTTATCTCCGGTAGTATGAGTTTTATTAAGGCACTTCTTAGTAAGGGTGGGTTTTCCATTCCTTACCATGCAAAGAGTAACCAGCAAGAAAAGAAACTAATTGACGCTCTTAACCTTTCACTGGAAACAATGGAAGATTATGACAAGAAGCGTATGGTTAGTAACTGGTTGCAAATGCTTGACTATGGTTGCAGTCTTAATGAAGTAGTGTGTGAGCGTGTAGCTGGGCAATTCGTTTTTAAAACTATCTCCCCTATTCACCTAACCACAGTTGAAAAGTTTCAAATGAAAGGGGGCAAGCTGGATAAGTTGCTTCTTAACCCTGCTGATAATGACGGCTTAGTTTACAACGTAGACGTAGCACAGAAAGACATTAGCGGTTCTAAGATTCTTTTCTTCCGTATTGAACCAGACGCTGACTTCCCACTTGGTAAAAGTTTGTTGTACGGTGCATATACAGCATGGAAAACTAAAAAGATCCTGCAAGAGTATGAAGCTATCGGCGTAGCTAAAAACCTTTCTGGTGTTCTGGACATTAAAGTACCTAGCGAGCATATCAATAAATACTTTAGTGAACCAAACAGTGAAGAAGCTATTTATGTAGCCAACTTGCTGACACAAGCGGAAATGTTGCACGCTGGTAAAGGTAGTTACATTCTAACTGGTTCTGACACTAACGCTAATGGCATTTACCTGTATGAAGTTAAGACAGTAGGTGGCAGTGGTGGTAATGCTCAAAACTATAACGTTGGTCAAGCTATTGCACGTTACAACCAAGAAATCCAGTTGAGCCTGCAAACTATGGTTCTGAGTATGGGCGCTGAAGGAGGTGGTTCTTTCGCTCTCTCGGACAACAGCACTTATCTTATGACTTTGTTTATCGAGAACGTACAGCGGGTAATTAGCCAAGAGTTTAAAAAGGCTATCCGTATCGCGTTTGAACTTAACGGCTTGAGCTTAGATCGTATCCCCGGTTTGGAATGGGAACCTCTACAGCCTCTTGACTGGGACGAGTTTACAAAGGGTTGGCAACGTCTGGTTCAATCTGGTGGTGTTACTGCCACAGAAGACCTTGAAGCGTTCTTCCGGGAAGCTGGGCACGCTCCTAGTGCTGACTATACCAAGAAGCTAAACAACGCTGTAACGGCTGACCAGTCAGACCGTGCAGGGGATAAGGTGGGTTAATGGCTAGTACGAATCTTGACCCCAGCAACTTTGTAGACCAAATGAGATTGAACACTGGTGACTTTATCGAGGACGAACCATATCTAGAGGATTCTATTTATGTTTGGTTTTATGAGCAAGCCGGTAACTCTGTTTTAGACGGTTCTATTCTTGCGCTGGAAAGTATCATTAATAACATTGCTCTTAGTCCTCAACGTTGGGAGATTGGTGAAGCCTCGGAAACTGGCCCGCTTATTTCTGCACTGACTGAAAGGCTTGAGAGTCTTAAAAACCGTAAACCAACTGCTAGACCAAGTGTAGTTATTCACAGTGACCGGAAAAACTGGTGTGACTTTGATAAAGCATTTGGACAAGAAGCAAACCAATTTAGGAAGTATTACTAATGAGTGACAAACCGAGTCTATTAGAACGCCTTATGGGCAGTGCTAAGAATAAAGCAGACGATAACAAGGGTGCTCTTGAAGCTGAGATTAAAGCAAAGTTGAAAGGCATTCTGTATGACGAAGAACTAGTTAATGAACTCGCCCCGGTCTTTATGAAACTGCAAGGTGTGGACGGATTTAACCAAGTCTTTGAACTGCTGGAAACGAAAGAACGCCAGATTGAAGCCATGAGTGGTGGAGACTGGTTTAAACAAGAAACAACCCCTGATAAGTCTACAGAAGAACAAACCACTGACGACAGTGCCTCTCTTGTAGATCAAATTCTCTCTAAAAAATATGAAGGTAAATAAAAATGGCTGTTCTCGCAACTATCGGTAATAAAGAAGACTTCCTCGTTCAAATGAACGGTGATTACAACGTACCATTCGATCAAGTACAACTTGCTGTTGCTGCTGTATCTGGTCAAGTTGTCGCTAATGGTGACGGTTTTGCTATTGTTAGCACTGCTGTTGAACCAACTGCCCCTAATGGTGCTGGTCAATGGCCTGTAGGTACTTGGGTTCGTCTTATGACCCGTGGCAACCCTTCCACTGTTAATGCACAAGCTCTGACTGGTTATGTCGCTGCTACCCATGACGCCGCTTTTGCTGCTGTCGGCATTATCGTAGTTAACAAGTAATTTTAAACTAATCTAAGAAAGGAAATATACACAATGGCAATTCTAATCAACAACAGTCAAGTAGTTGACCAAACCGCAGCTATCGAACGTATCCCATTCAAGCCGGGTCTGATCGGTGCAATGGGTCTGTATGGTACTGACGTAGTTCGCACTGACGTTGTATCTTTTGACGTTAAAGCTAACTCCCTTTACATTCTGGACGATCACCTGCGCAACGTAGCACAGAAGAACAGCACAGAAGACGCACCGTTCCAACCGCATGTTCTGGCAATCCCACACTACCCAATTGTTAAAACTATTGGCCGTGAGAAACTTGCTGGTGTTCGTGCTTTCGGTTCTGAGTCTGAGCAAATTGTAGCTTCTGCTGTAGCTGGCGAACTTGAGCGTCAAGCTGACCTGCATGATACTCATGAGGAATACTTGAAAGCACAAATGACCCTTAACGGTGTTGTTGTTACTGCTCACTACGGCACTATCAACATGGCTACCGAGTTTGGCGTAACCCGTCCTACTCAAGCCTTCACCTCTGCTACTGCCTTGGCCTCTATTCAAGCTGCACAAGCCAAGTCTAAAGCCGGTCTGCAAACTGGTGGTCGTATTGCTGGTTACATTCTGTTTGCAAGCCCTGAGCTGTTCGCTGCAATCATTGCTAGCCCTGACGTTGCTGCTGCTTGGTCTTTCTCGCAAGCTGCTGGTAATCCACTGCGCAACGAACTGGGTACTGTTGCAAATGGCTACACCATGTTCCGTTTCGGCAACGTTGACGTAGTTCTGTATGACGATTCTTTCGTTACCAAAACTGGCGCTGCTGTAACTGTTCTGGCTGCTGGTACTGGCGTTCTGGTTCCACGTACTCGCCTTGGTACTGCAATCTATGGCCCAGCTTCTACCCTGTCTGGTTTGGGTGGTTTGGGTTCTAAGCGTTTCGCAACTTCGCACCGTGACCCGAAAGACCGTTACGTTGAAGTTGAATCGGAACAAAGCACTTTGGTACTGAACGAACAGTTCGGCGCTACTGTACTTATCACCACTGCTTAAACTGTAACCCACAGGGGAGGGGAGTCTAAACCACTCCTTTCCCCTTTTTTGTTTCTAAAATAAGAGGCTAACTAATGGCTAAGGCAAAAACAGTAAGAGAATACACGTTCCACCTAGATCAAGAAACACTTGCAGAAATTGAAGTGCTTGCACCTCTTAGCATTAAACAAGAAACCTACCTTAACGATAATACCCATGACATTATTGTGTGGGGTGGCGCTATGGCGGCAGGCAAGACCCAATTAAGTTTGATTCGGCTTATGCTTGCTGGTATGTGGGATTCTAATTATGTTGCTGGTGTGGCTAGGCAATCACAGAAGCAAATGAAAATGGCGGGTAGCTTGTGGGACACAGGATTAAAACTGTTTGCACCCTATGGTATTACCTCTAACAAGATTGAAACTAGCTGGTCCTTTCCTTCTGGTGCAATCGTCAAGTGTCACCACTTATACAATAACGTGGAAGACTGGCATGGTACACAATGTACAGAATTCTTAGTTGACGAATCACAACAGTGTAAAGAAGAAGACGTATGGTTTCTAACTTCACGCTTGCGTTCAAAGAGTAAACAGAAACACCAATTACGCCTTACTTGTAACCCCCTGAATACCTCCTTTCTTTGTGATTGGTTGGTTAAAGCTGGTTATGTAGGTGAAGACGGTTATGCAATCAAAGCAATGGACGGTGTTACTACCTACATGATTCAACTGGGTGGTGAGTTCCGTTGGTATAAGACTTACAAAGAAATGGAAAAAGAAGTTGGTAGGGAAACGGCTGTAATGGCACAGAAGTTTTGCTACTACAACGCAAACGTATACGATAACCCATATGTGCGTAAGAATCTGCCTGCATACGTCCACAAACTTGAAAACCAAAAGCCTATCGAGCGTGCCCGTAACTTGCTGGGGAACTGGTTTATAAAAAGTGAGGGTGACGGCTATATAGATTCCGACTGGTTCAAGCATTTAGCATGGGCTGACATTCCTAAAGGTTTACCAACTGTTCGCAGTTATGACCTTGCTTCTACTAAGCCTCATGCTGGGAACAAAGATCCCGACTGGACACGGGGCGTTAAAGGTTGTTATGACAAGGCAACAGGTAACTTTTATATTCTTGACATGGTATCGCTTCGTGACAGTCCTGCAATGGTATCTGCACTAATCGAGACTACAGCGGTAATAGACGGTAGAGATTGCTATATATCCATTCCTGTTGACGCTGGTGCGTCTGGTAGGGTGGTAGCAGACCAGAAGAAAGCCCGATTGGCTGCACTAGGTCATAAGGCGGTGCTTGATTCGACACGGAAAGGTAAGTTGGCACGAGCTGAAAACTTTCTAATTGCACTACAAGAAGGAAAAGTGTTTGTAGCACCTAACGTATTTACAAAAGATCACTATGCAGAAATGGAAGCATTTGACGGGCTTAAATGTTCTGGAATGCACGACGATATCACGGACGCAGTGGCCTCTTGTTTTAATATGTGTACGGGTGGTTCACTTATCCCAACAATCCGATTGAACGTAAACAGTTCACAATATAAACGCTTAGGAGGTAGTACGCTACTATGAGCATAGCCGCATTTTACAGAAACTGGGTTCCCTTTGTAACTCGGTATGGGTATTACTCTGGTGGAGACTTCATTAGTGTAATCACACAACCATACTTCATTAAGGGCAACATTCAACCATTCAAACAAGGAACAATGTTTACACTCGATCAGTTCGCTACAAGTTACAAGAACTATCGAACTCTGTACCTACGCAATGCACCAGACTTTCCAGACCTTCCACCAGAAGCAACACAAGTAGAAACCTTTGCATATATTGAAGGGAATACACAAGTTGGTTCTGCTGCTGGCTGGTATACAGTGATTGCAAGTAAGGACTACACACAAGCTGGACGGGCACCTAAGCACTATCAGTATGACTGTTTGTTTGTTCCTACCACACCGGGAGAAACACCAATACCGCCACCTGTGCCTATGCCTGATCTTGTAGACGCATTTGAAGCTGTAATTAGAGAGCTTCACGAACTAACCCCAATCGTAATAGAGGAATTAACTTAATGGCTACTAATGCTGACTTTGACGCGCTTATTGTGCGTATTACCACTGCAACAAATACACTGGAACAAGACGTAGCAACTATTTCAGAAGGTACTACTAACGTAGCTGAATCTGTAGCTGCTGCACAACTGGCTGAGGCTAACGCTGAGGCTGCTGCTGCTAACGCTGCTGGACAAGTAACCCTTGCACAAGATCAAGTAGCTTTGGCCTCTACACAAGCTGGGAATGCGGCTACCTCTGCTTCTCAAGCTCAAGCCCTTGTTACTGAACTTGAAAACGCTGTAATCATTCAAGAAGCACCAGAAGACAGTCAAACTTATGGCCGTAATAACGGGGATTGGGTTGTTGTAACAGGCGGTGGGGGTGGTGGTGCAGTTGATAGCGTAAATGGTCAAACTGGTGTTGTTGTCCTGTCTGCTGCTGACGTAGGAGCTAAACCTAGTTCGTATGTTCCAGCATGGTCAGAAGTAACAGACAAACCAACTACCTTTGCTCCTATTATTGGTACTGCTGCTAACCAAGCTCTTGCTGGTAACACTGTAATCCCAACTAACACCAACCAACTTACTAACGGTGCTGGGTTTGTAACTGCTGCAACTGCCCCTGTACGTTCTGTTGCCGGTAAGACTGGTGTTGTAACTTTAGAAGGTGCTGATATTGCAAGTGGTCAAGTACCTGTTGCACGTTTGGGTACTGGTACGCCTTCTGCTACTACTGTGCTGCTTGGTAATGGTACTTGGGGTAGTGCTCCCGCTTCTACTGCTGGTTATCCAATTCCTAGCGTTGGTTATAATCCCGGTAGTGGTGCTGTTAACATTACAGCTTGGCCTGTTGCTAACCCTAATGAAGCTGCACAACTTAGCCGCTTTGGTCAATATGTTGAGGGTGATTATGTAGAAGGTGCGGCACTTTTCAACACACAGAGCGGTGTTAACGCTTTACCCATTGGTAACTATTGGTTCCCTGCTGGTGCGTTTTCTGGTACTCCTTTTTCTGCACTTGCTGGTAACGTAGAAGTTAAGAAACTGAATGCTACTACTCAAACCGCTGTTGTAACTACCTTTACCACTCCAGTGAATGAGTATGTTTGGACTATCACAGGTAGCACTGTTACTTGGCGTCCTATTTCTAGTTCTGGTGTTGGACACCCTACTATTGCTTTCCGATACAAAGGGGCTGCTGTTAGTAACTGGCCTAACTTGAATCCAATGGAAGCAATATGGATTGGTGATTGTGCTAACGCTGCTAATACTGCAACTGGTAGTGCATTGTTTGCTTCTGCTTCTGCACTTGCTGGGCTTCCTGCTGGTCGTTACTGCTTCCGTAGCACTGACTTTGCTTCTGGTGCTTTAAATGGTGGGTTAGGCTTTATCCAAGTAGACAGAGGGGAGATTGCAGCGGGTAACTTCCAGAACCGTGCAACTGCATACATTCAAGGCACTGCTACTGCTGGTCAAATGTATGTGCATAAAACTTCTGACGGTACTTGGTTGCCAGTATAAGGAGATACTAACATGGGACTTGAAGGAGTTATATTCCTTGTCGGTGTAATACTAGTGGGTATGTGTGCTTTCATAGGCTGGCTAGTTAGGGACAGATTCAAGAAGTTAGAAGAAGTTGATACACGACTAACTAAGGTGGAAACAAAGCTTGACGTTCTGGGGGATATTTATAACACCCTAAGTACCCTGAGAACAGACGTTGAGATAATTAAAAGCAAACTAGAGACACGTATTATTCCGTGATTCTTTAGGTAACACTTACAAGAAGAACAAAGGGGAAGCGGCCTATGCGGCCTTGACCTGTCGGGTGTTACATTATATCGGGGAAGGGTATAGACTGAATCTATTATTTAGCCTGTTTTGAAGGGGTGAGTAGACTAAATGGGGAGGAAAGTCAAGTAGCTCATATGTTTATATGGGACTATGCTTTTAAGAGGGGCGTCAACTATTATTTTACAGGATTCCCGCCAGCTTGTCCAATTGTTTATATTCATTTGACACAGAAGATTGATAGAATAATCTAATGAAGAGACAGACTATGGACGGAGGGAAGCTGATAGATTAATACAATGTATTGACAAGACAATAAAAGTATGAGTGAGAGAGTAAGAGCAATTTAACATATTCTCTTTATTATACGAACAGGGGTAGGGGGTGGGGTGGGTATGCACACTCTACTAGGTATGTCAAGTGTATATATTTAGTAGTAACCATTCGTCGGTCAATGCTTGACCTCCTCACTACATTGTGCTAGCTAGCCTCATAGGTAAATACAATGGACTAAGCTACTCTGATAGGTATTATCTATAGGCTCACATATAGGCTATGTCTATTGGTGTGAGTATCCTGATAGATATTATTCATTGGACTTGGTGAGTGACCTGTGCTAGTGACCACTCGTCAGCTATAGGTAAAATATATTGAAAAAGGGCTTGACAATAGTAAAAATTTATGATCGGGCCAACTCATACAACAGCTTGTATAGACAACTGATAGCTGCTACCCCAAGTAACACAAGGGTTTGGCAGGTGTTACCCTCATTCACACCACACAAATGTATTGATTGATAACCTATTGATCAAATATTAACCAACTAATAAAGGTATATGTAATATGATTACTCTATTTATGATTAAACTTGGTATGGGCTTAGTTGCATTCTGCCTATTCCTACTCTGTCAGTTCCTCTTATTGAGGGTATTTGACAAACTTCTAGACGTAGACTTTAAGAAAGCCTTTGATAAGATCGAGCAATGTCCTAAAGCAATGAGTCATTACTATGGCTTACGCTTCCTTGGTACTTCTATTGCTATTGGATTGATTATATGTGTCGCATTTATAGTGTAGTTCTAGCTCTCTTATTAGCTACCCTTGGTGTATGTACTCCGACGAATGCAAACGCTCTAAGGAATGCCATTTATGACGGTCAAATAGCCAAATGGAACGCTTTCTATAACCCCTCTGTACCTTGGATATGGGCAAAGGCTCAATTAGTCGCTGAGAGTCGGTTAGACACTAATGCAACGTCACCAGTAGGCGCTATGGGGCTAGGTCAGTTCATGCCTGATACGTGGAGTCAGGTTAGGAAGGAATTAGGCTTACCAGCTAATGCAAGTGCTTACACAAGTCAGTACAACATTCAAGCTCATGCTTATTACATGAACTACCTACGGTCACAGTTTAAGAAGCCTAGACCAGAAGTTGACAGACATAGTTTAGCACTAGCCTCATACAATGCCGGATTAGGAAACATTCTAAAGGCACAAGCTAAAGGAGGGAACAGCCTTCTTTATTCTCCAATGGCAAAGGCACTCCCTTTAGTCACAGGGCACCATTCGATTGAAACAACAACCTATGTTAAAAGGATATGGGAATATGTGGAAGTTTATAGTAAGTAATGTAACGTTTAAGGGTGTGCTGTGGGGTAGCTTGGGTTTAGCCTTATTGTGGTTTGTTTACTCTTATTCTGCACTAAGTAATGACCTTTCTAACGCTAATTGGGAGCTAGCTGTAACACAATCAAAGCTAGAGTCTGCACAATACAATATTGAGCAAATGAAACTGTATGAGCAACAGCGTAAGGACTGGAATAAAGAACTAGATACAATGACAGCTAAGTTTAAGAAAGAGTTAGACGGCTATTCACTCACACTAAAGGGCATTGCAAATGAACGTAGTAAGAACGGGGTTAATAACTCTCTGTCTGAGCCTGTTGCTAGGGTGCTCAAAGACTTCAATGGTAAGTGAGTCTGTATGTCCAGTTTATGACGTACAGGCGCTAGCTGAGTGCCCTTTGAGTGACTATAGCGAGACAGAGCTAGCACAATGTTACATTAGCCTCACATTGGAAGTAAGGAAGGGTAACGCTCAATTACAGAAGTTTAAATAAACGGGTATAAAAAAGCCCCTCGGGGAAAGGGGCGAAGTGTTACAACTTGTAGGCGGTGTTAGAGGGTTGGGATAACAAAGGTACGTTTACCCCACTCTTTAGCCGCTCTCTGTATCTCTTGCACAATGGTAGGGTTATTCAACCACAATACAAGGTAGCTGTTAGGTGTGTCTTGTTCTACAAACAGTTGAAAGGCTTTCATACATACCACTCCTTGTTGAGTTCACCACACTTAATACGTTTCACAGTGGTAAGG
>Ga0247805_1001289_pt1 | contig 12100 bp, 8 predicted proteins | sample UWRJL044104R1_FD_180930 | JGI IMG/M metagenome (GOLD analysis project Ga0247805, IMG submission 180930) | Plant litter microbial communities from Arlington Agricultural Research Station in Wisconsin, United States - UWRJ-L044-104R-1 | ecosystem: Environmental > Terrestrial > Plant litter >...
CATTGCACGGGCAAGATCGGTTATATCTTCAATTTTATTATGTGCAGATATCGTAATACGGATTCCAGTATTTTTTATGGGTACTGCGGGGTATATGCCAAGATTGAGGTAAAAGCCCTCTGAGAAGAGGCGCTTGGTAAAATTATATGCGGTTGCTGGTGTGCCCATTCCAAGAAAGAAAACGGGAGAATCATTTTCAGAGACTAGAGGCAGATCGTTGTTTGAAAGAAGTGTGCTGAAATGGGCTATTTTTTTTGCAAGTTCGGCCTGGCGCTCATAGATTTCAGCAGAGAGGTGGATGTCGCAGGATGCGATTGCAGCAGCTACTGATGCCGGTTCAAGCTGAGCAGAGAAGGTAAGAGGGCCACCGAAAGTTTTAATTTTTTCACGTAATTTAAGATCGCTGCAAAAAAATGTTGCACCGCTGGCGCCAAACGTTTTGCTCAGCGTGCTGACAACGACAATGTTTTCTTCCAGTGTTCCAATTGCGTCAAAGATAAAACCAGCACCATTTTTTCCTTTCCAGCTCATTCCGTGGACATCATCAAAATAAAGGTGAAGCTGCGGATACTTTTGGGCAAGGTTCAACAGATCCTTTACTGGAGCATAATCGCCGTACATTGAATAAACACCATCTGCCATATACCAGATTTTCACTGATTTGCCTCTTAGAGTCCGAATTTTATCTTCCAGCATTTCCAGGTTATTATGGCGTATCATCTCCACTGGTATTCCCCTTAGCTTAAGAACCTGGCAGGCATTCTGCACACTCCAATGCGCCTGATGATCTATAATTACTGCATCTTCATCTCTTATCAAAGTTGGGATGATTGCCATATGTCCAAGGGTACTGTTCTTTGTAATGATTGGAGGAATACTATACATCTTCTCAATCTTGCTTTCCAGCTGAGCATATAAAGGATGGGAAAGATAGGTTTTAGAAAGTGGAAACTGCGTTCCATAATTAGTAATGGCGCTTATTGCTGCCTCTTTCAGCCTTTTGTCCTGTTCCAGTCCAAGATATCCTGTAGTTCCGAAATGGAGCATTTCGCTTCCGTTAATTTTTATGGTTCGCCCATTGAGGTCTTCACCTTCTGCGTAAAGGTGTAATATGCCTTTTTCTTTTGCATTTGAAAAAACGGTATCAACTGTATCAATAAAATTGTTGTGCTTTATTTTTGCCATTTTTATAAGCATTTTGGTTTTTTGAATCATTGTTATTTTTAAGTACCTGACAAACAGGTGTCTAAAATTCCTTATAAAAATTGAAAGTATTTTTATTTATAGATGTTTTACTCCCAATTTGGCAAGGGTAATTCCCGATTGAACAACAAATTGGTGTATTTTGCAAGAAATAATCCATAATTGACAATTAGAATCTTTCTTTATCTTTATATTTTTGTTAAATTACAACCCTTTATTTAAAAATTAATAGGACATGATTGCGGCACATGAATCTTATGAGAATCGAAATGCGCGGTTTTGGATTGAAAAAGGAATTCTTTTTTTTGAATATAAACCCAATACTGCAATTGATTTAGAAATAGCTATGCGTGTTGTAGCTGACAGGATTGCATTTCAAAATGAGAGACTTCTTCCTGTATTTTGTGATACCAGGGGCATAGCCTCAATTGACAAAGCAGCGAGAGACTATCTGGCGAAATCCGGATCTCTACTTGCAAAAGCAGTCGCATTAATAGGCAGTGAAAACGTTTCCATGACGATGAGCACATTTTATCTGGAAATCAGCAAGCCCTCTGTACCTACCAGAATTTTTACTATTGAGCAGGATGCACTGGATTATCTTAAAGGTTTTCTATAGAAACAGATCTAACTAGCAGACTTATATATATAAAATCAAAACCGATGAAGAGACCCCACAATCGCCAGCGGCTAATATCCATGCACAAGATGTTATTTGAGATAGCGCGGGGTAATTTCAATGGTCATATTCCCCTGAGTAGTTATGACGACGAAATTGAAACCTTGGTGGTTCTAGTAAACATGCTAGCCGAGGAACTTAAAGAGTCTGCCTTTCATTCCGGTTTTGTGAATCCCTACATTACCCACAGAATGGTAACCTCTGCAACTTTTATTTTAGATGAAAACTATTCCATAAAAAATGTAAATCAGGGCGCCTTGGAAATTTTGGGTTATAATGCAACAGAAATGCTCAGACGCCCGATACAGGATTTCTTAAACGATGACTTCAGCAGTATGTCTGATCTTGAAAGAAAAGAACTGGAAGAAATACTTTTATCAGGTGAAATCATTACACTGAATTTTATAACATTCAAAAAGCTGATTGTAACTGCCGAGTGTTCCGTATCCCGCTTATCGGATGGCAAGTTTACCGTACTTAGTTTTGTGGCTCCCTTTCTTCAGGTTAATGAAATTGTTTCGGAACCATTTGAAATCAAATTTAACAGGCATTCTAATTTCAAACAAACTGATGCGCGGCTGATACAGCGGGTTTATGATTATGTACTGGCAAATTTGACAGAGCCATTACCATCTATTAAGGAACTGGCAAGACAGTTCGGTACAAATGATTTCAAACTCAAAGACGGATTCAGGCATTTTTTCCATACAAGCGTCTACAAGTTTTATACCGAACAGCGCCTAAAAAGGGCTTACCTTATGATAGAGCAGACTGATATTCCCCTGAAGAATATTTCTTTTATGAACGGTTTTAACAGTTATCCTAATTTTTCTAAATCATTCAAAAAGCAGTTCGGATTCTCTCCCAAAGAACTCGGTAGAGGTAAAACAGGCAGTCTTTTATCACTTGATGAGTTTAATCCTTCTTAATTAATTTTTGCTCCCGATAGTATAACTGTTATAATTTGGGAATTCAGAATTTTACATTGTGAAATTCAAAACCAACAGTTATGAGATTTAATATCAGTAGTGAAGTTAAAAAATACATAGTAGAGGTTATCTGTGTTCTTTATATCCTGCTTTTTACCTATGCCGCCGTAAGTAAGATTTTGGACTATCATGATTTCAGTATAAAGCTTGGTCAGTCCCCTTTGTTTAGCGCCTTTGCAGGCTGGGTAGCCATTGGTGTTCCGGTGATTGAATTGGTAATTGTTTTAATGCTTTGCTTTCCGAGCTGGCGTTTGATGGGCCTTCTCGCGTCATTCGCCCTGATGGTCGCCTTTACGGCCTATATTGTTATTATACTCAATTTTAGTTCCTACATACCGTGCTCGTGTGGTGGGATTCTGGAGAATATGGACTGGAATGAACACTTTATTTTTAATATCGTTTTTGTAATGCTCGCAGTTATTGCTATGCTGCTGGCTGATCCTAAAGAGAGTCATTGGCTGGCAAGAATCAAACCATCGCACTTTTATTTTATCATTATCCTATCTGCAATTAGCAGTATGTTAAGTGTTGCTGTTTTATATGTAATATCCGAAGATATAATGCATAATAGCAATACCTTTATAAGGAGATTTGATTCCCATGCCCAACCAGAATATAATACATATGATCTTGGTTTGAACTCTTTTTATTTTGCCGGAATTAATCGCGATACGCTATATCTTGGCAATGTAACCACACCACTTTTTATTACTAAAATTGACACGGGATTTACAAACCAAAACCGTGTAAAAATAGAACTCGACCAGCCCAACCTGCCCTTTGTTGATCTTCACATCAAAGTCAGTGCTCCGTATTTTTTTGTCACGGATGGAACAGTGCCCGCAATTTTTTCAGGAAAGACAAAAGATTGGAAAGCGAAACGGCACCAGGGCCAAATCCCTTTCTTTACCCTTGCAGACCCAATTGATTCAACGAGTATCGCCATGCGGCTTACAAGCCTGACTAAAAAACAAAATACCCTGGCAGTGTATGGACTGAATCAAGGTAAGCTCCTGTCAGAGAATACCCGGATATTGGAAAGGCAGGAGGATGGTATTTTTGATACAGATGGGATGTTGTGGTCTAACGACAAGCTTAGCGCTGTGCACTATATTTATTTTTACAGAAACGAATTTCTGAGTGCTGACCGGAAAATGCAGCTGCTAAGGAAAGGAAAAACCATAGATACCGTAAAGAGAGCTGAAATTAAAGTGGCAGAGCTATCCGCTGGGGACAGGCAAATGGCAAAGCCTCCTTTAGTTATCAATAAAGCTTCTACGGTATATGGGAACCTGCTTTTTATCAAATCAAAACGTATTGGAAGGTTTGAGGATAAAAATATGCTCAAGGATACCTCTATTTTGGATGTGTATAACCTCAATGATGGCAGCTATATTTCAAGTATATATATATACCATGTCAATGGTGAAGAGATGACCAATTTCAGAGTAGCAGACAGCAAAATTTATACCATATCAGGAAGATATTTAAGTGTAGTTAAAATAAGTCCGAAAATTACCAATATTTATACTAGTAAATAAAAATGACCAATACAACATACCCGGCCGGTATCAGGGAATGGCTGAAAACCTGAAAAAGAGTAAGCCTCAACTATTAATTTTTATTATTATGAAAAGAGCAATTTTACCCGCGCTTGTGATCGTTTTAGGGGTGACAAGTGCATTTACCACAACTACTGCCGCTTCAAAAAGTACGCTAGCGATAGTAGAAGGATATTTACCTCACAATGTTGAAGGAACAAATTGTGAGCTAAAAGACAACTGTAATACATTGAACACTGGGGCATTCTGCCGTGTGGGTCAGGTTCCCTCAGGACAACGTTTGTATATTATGAACGAAAATGACCAATGTCTTAGAGTAGGTTATAAGCCTTAATTTAATCTGAAAATCTAATCTAAAAAGCAATGCAGTCCTACTGGGCCTGCATTGTTTATTTTAAAATTAAAAATACTTGTGAATAACAATCTGGCCATCTCTTATGACTGGAGATTAAGACGATAGTATTTCTTTCCCACCCGGAATCCTAGTGATTCACACCTTTGTGGTATGATGATATACTGGCCGATATGGGAATGGCTGAAAACCTGAAAAAGAATAAACCTAAACTATTAATTTTTTATTATTATGAAAAGAGCAATTTTACCAGTGCTTGTGATTGTTTTGGCAGTGACAAGTGCATTTACAACAACTGATGCTTCAAAAAGTAAAGAAGCATTGGTGGAAGGATATATAGCTCATAATGCCGAAGGAACCAATTGTGAGCTAATAGAGGAATGCAATACAATTAACACAGGAGCATTCTGCCGTGTCGGGCAGGTTTCCACCGGCCAGCGTTTGTACATTATGAACGCTGATGACCACTGCCTTAGAATAGGATATAAACCTTAATTTAATCTAAACACAATACAGTTCAATTAAGACTGCATTTTTTTATTGTAACCATGATGGGCATTCTAGAATCTTTTAAATGATAATCAATATTGCCCAGCATGATAACTTTAAGTCTCTGTATACCATAATGGCGTCAGGGAAATGGCTGAAAACCTGAAAAAGAGTAGTCCTAAACTATTAATTTTTATTATTATGAAAGGAGTAATTTTATCAACGCTTGTGATTGTTTTGGCAGTCACTAGTGCATTTACCACAGCTGCTGTAAAAAGAACGGCAGGGATTCTAGAAGGATATTTACCTCATAATGTTGAAGGAGCCGATTGTGAGCTAAAAGACAATTGTTGTACCACAGGGGGATCATTCTGCCGTGTCGGGCAGGCTCCTTCAGGACAACGTTTATACACTATGAACGAGAACGACCAGTGTCTAAGAGTAGGGTACAAACCGTAATTTAATTAAAAGAAACTAACCTAAAAAAGCAATGCAGTCCAATTCGGACTGCATTGTTTCATTTTAGCCATGTAGGCATTTGGGAATCTTTTAAATAATAATCAAACCATTGTTCAATACGACGGGTTAAGTCTATAGCATTTTCCTTGCCTGTTATATCATGTCCTTCATCAGGATAGGCAACCATAATATGCGTTCTGCCCAATCGTCGAAGGGCCATATACAGTTCAAGGCTTTGTGTGGGCGCGACCTGAAGATCTTTAAGACCAGTCCATGAAAGTAAGGGGGTTGCGATATTAGAAGCATACATAACGGGTGAATTTTTTAAATAGCGATCCATATTTTCATAAGGGGAGACCTTCATTCGGGCTTGTCCATATTCTATCTTGGCAAAATTAGGGGTATTATTGCTTTCCGATACGGCAAGATAGGAACTAAGGAAATTGGATGTGGCTGCTCCTGACACAGCGCAGGCAAAGAGCTTGCTGTGGGTGATGATGAAATTGGTCTGAAAACCTCCGAAGGAATGTCCGATAAGAGCAACTTTCGCCGGATCAATCTCATGTTTCTTTAGAACAGATTTAACGGCTGCTTCCACGCAATCCACCGCTGATAATCCCACATTTCCAATTTCATAAGTAATGTCAGGCAGAAATACAAAATAGTCTTTTGCCGTAAGATTGGCAATATTGAAACCATCCCCGTTGTATAGGGTGGGAAGATAATAATAATGGGCCTGATAGGATTGCTTTTCATATATGTGGACCACCATTGGATATGTTTTCTCTTTTTGATAAGTAGCCGGATAATATAAGATGCCCTTAAGGGATTCTCCTTTTTGATTTTGATAAGTGACCATTTCTCTTCTTGTCCAGTTAAAGCTCTCCTGCTGGGGATTACTTTGCATCACTAGAGTCTCTTTGGACCCAGCCTCTTTGGCTTTAATTTGCCAAGGAAGTTCGGCATCTTCCTGCATCCATGCCAAAGTGTTGTTTTTACTTCTCAGGATGGTACTTATTTTTTTATCGGTGTAACATATCTCTGAGAGCCCTTTTTTTAAATCCCAAAGAAATATCCCATTATAGAAATTGTCAGCACTGCGAGCCGTGAGCAGCAATCCCTCTTTAAGATTAAAAAAACCATTGGTATAAATCCGGCTCTCGAGCTGTCTTTGCTCACTGGGGGTTTGGGCAACAATCCGGTAGACTATACCTTTTTCCCGCCCCTTAGTGAGTCGTATCGCATCAGTACCACTGGGAGAGACTCTCCATATGTCATATTGATCGTAAATAAGCAAATGATCATCGTTTGAGGTCCATCCAGGATTGCCATAACTCTCTTCCAGATTCAACTCGCCCGGCACGCTCAGCGGGTATGGAATCTGGACGTTGACCTGCGCGTGGCTGTCTTTATGGACATCATATACATACCAATTACCCTTTTTAAAATAGGATATATATTTTCCAGCTGGTGACGCTAGTACAGCAGTGCTGTTACCAGAGTGTTTTTTGAGTAAAAGTTTTCTCTCCCCGGTGTTAAGGTTGGTTATATAGATATCCCTGTCACCTGGATCGTTGCTTTGGGGTTCATAATCCTGAGGGTTGAAAGTCAGGGCATAACTCAGATCTCCCGCCGCGGCTCCATAAGGAAGGTGGCTGTCGGTAAATTGCAGAAAACGGCCCGATTCAGGTTCCCAAAGAGCTTGTTTGTCTATGATATTCCAACCCTCTATCTGTTTTGCCATCGGATAAATGGATTTATCGGCAGCATTCCAGATTTGTACTTCATTTTTTTGATAACTACCATCAGGTTTCCTGCGTTGCGCGATTCGGAAAAATACTTTATTATTATTTGAAATTTTAAGCGGCCTGCTTGAGGCTATATTCATAGTCTGGGGAAAGACAGTGGCAGCTGTAGAAAAACTAGAGAGCGTGTTTTTGTCCACCTGATAATAATACAATTTGGATTCAGCCTCCCCATAATGCAAAAAAGCCAGGGCGTTTGCGTCAGAAGACCAGGTAAGTCCCTTAAAAGGAGTCCCTTGGTCCTGGGCTATTATAAGGAATTTTTCAAAGTTCTCTGCTCTTGTGAGTATAAGAATATTCTTGCTATCATGCTCTACCGAAAGCGCTATCTTCTTTTTATCGGGACAAAGGGCATATTCCAGTACGTTATCCTGGGTATGTACCAGTCGGCCTTCTACAGTATAAATTGCCAGTGAAGAGGTTTCTTTTTGATCAGACCTGACAAGGAGGTAAGATCCGAAAACATCAAAGCTTTTGATATTTTTTAATACCTGACTGATACCTTTTTTTAAGGATAACAAATGCAATGTATTGTCTGCATTCTTGTAAACAAAGTGATCAGCGGCAAATTGCCCACGAGAGGCCCCGGGGAAGAAATAAATCTTGCCGGTTTTTCTCTGGTGCAGGAAAAGCGAATCGGCCGTTGGGTATGATTTTGTATAACTGATCCATTTTCCATCATCAGAGATTTCCTCTGCATCGAGATAGTGCCATAAAGGATAGTCTGCTTCGGTGAGAATTTTTTTTGACTTGATTTGCCCTTTTACAGGGAAGCAAACCATTAAAGCAATAACCATTAGTAACTTAAGTAATCCATTTGCCCTAATTAGGTGCCTGTTATTGAGATCTGTATTTTTCATTAATAGCCAGTATTTTGAGGTTTCAAGTTCGGGTTAAGGTTAAGTTCTCTTTGAGGTATTGGTAAAAGCTGGTCGGTATTTTGCCAGGAGGCCTTCTTGCCGGTAAGCTCTTTATCGAGGGCTCCAAAGCGTTTAAGATCCATAAAACGGTGTGAAAACTCAGTAAAAAATTCGACGCGTCTCTCGCGAAGAATAGCCCCAAGGATTTCTTCCTGGGTAATAGCGGTGGTGTTTTCCAGCCCTGCCGTATTTCTTATTTTGTTGAGGTCGTTTCTAGCGGTCTCCAATGCTCCCTGTCTTGCTCTTGCCTCGGCCCTTATGAGATACATTTCAGCCAGGCGCATTACAACAGTGAATTCTGTCTGCGGGGTATTGCTGCCCAATTTTTTATACTTATAGGCATGGTACCAGGTGCTGGTTCCTTTTACTATGGAACGTATCCATTTGATCCTTCTCTGGTCACCATTCTCAAATGCATTTATAAGATCATTTGTCAGGGCTACAGATATCGGTGGGCCTGAATTAAAAATAAAAGTTGTCCCATCATCGGTATTCCTTGTGGCTGATCTTGGGGCATATTGCCAGATTGTGGTGGTGCTTTCTTTAAGAAATACTTCATTGAGGTCCTCCACCCAGCCATACATGGCTGTATTGTTTATAAGCAACGTGGCACAGGCCTCTGCATTGGCCCAGTCGCCCGCATTGAGATACACCCTGGCAAGTAAAGCCTTGGTGGCATAAGAATTAGGGAGCGTGCGGGCAGGATCGCTATACTCTTGAGGTAGTAACATGGAGGCTTCCTGAAGATCCTCAATAATTTTTGCATATACCTCAGGCAGGGGGAGCCGGTTAACAGTGCTGTTGAATTTGTAATCCGTTCCCGTAACATAAGGTATATTCCCCCAGATCTGACACAAGTAAAAATAAATAAAGGCCCGTGCAAATTTTGCCTGCCCAATAAGCCTGTCTTTGTCTTCATGCTGAAGCTTTTTTGATCCTGAGACACCTTCGATAACGGCATTGGCTGCATAAATCTGGCTATAGGCGTTGTTCCACCAGGTAAGAAGCGTTGGATGTGTTGGGATAAGGGTGTTGGTGTAAAAATTAGCAGATGCCTGGGCGCTGTTTCCATACCAGGTCAGTTCGTCACTGTACAAACCCATTTCTTTGCTCATGCCGCTGACTTTGCCACTGAGCATTCCATTATCGCGTATTTTGGCAAAAACACTGCTCATGGCCGAATTTGCCGTATTTATTTCTTCAAATACAGCAGCCGTGTTAAGTTCGGCTGCTGGCATATCGGTCTGGGTAAAATTATCGCAGCTGGCCAGCAAAATTGCAATAGCGCTGTAGATCAAAAGAAATATGGAGTTCCATGAATGATTATGATGGAGGGTAAAAGTCTTGTTGTCCATTTTTTAAAGTGTTTTAGGGATTAAAAATTCAACTGTAATCCTGCGGTGATGATGCGAAGGGGGGGCAACCAGCCGGCGCGTATAAACTCGGGGTCAGAACCTTTAAACGAAGTTATGGTCCAGAGATTCTGGCCTTCAAGGGTAAACTTGCCCCTTACATTTTTGAGCCAGTTTTCAGGAAATTCATAACTCAGGGCAACATTTTTCAGCCTGATAAAAGAAGTGTCTGTAATTGCTCCATCACTGGCGAAAAATCGATAAAAGGCATTCTCAACATCGCCGTTTGCCCCCGATGTATAGATTTGTGTGGCAGCATTACTTCCCGGTGATTGCCAATGATCAAGCACCTCTGTGGATTGGTTGTTCATGGTTCCTGCTGTATTAATGGTTCGAGGAGTATCAAAATTCTGCTGTTTTACAAATTGGAAAAGGAAATCCAACTGCCATCTCTGGTAACGCAGGCTATTTTGCAGCCCGCCAAAATATTGAGGGTTTAAATCTTTGGTTGTTTTTCTGTCTTCGGCGTCTGTAAGCAGGCCATCACCGTTTACATCCTCAAAGGTGTAAATGCCCGTTTGAGGGTCAATTCCGGTGTAATGGTACATTTTTTCAATATTGAGAGGCTTACCAATTACATAGTTGTTTTGATAGGTCGAGCTCTCAAGATTGGGAAAAGATAAGAGCTTGTTTTTTGCAGCAGAAAAATTCAAAGTGGTGCTCCATCCAAAATTCGCTGCATCGACATTCTTGGTTTGAAGGCTAATTTCAATTCCGCTGTTCTGAACCACTGCATCAAGATTGGATTGAATCTCGGCAAAACCGGTGGTGCCCGGAAGTGGGATGCCAACCAATTGGTTGGAAGATTTGTTAAGATACCAGGCATAGGTAAGGAAAATACGGTCTTTTAAAAAACCAGTCTCCAGGGCTATTTCAAGTTTTTTATTGGTCTCCCAGCCAAATTCAGAGTTAAAGAGTCTGGATGGTTCCAATCCGGTAACACCATAAGGAATACTGTTTGGGGTGTAGGTATTTAAAAACTGGTAGTTTCCAATCTGGTCATTACCTGTTGTGCCATAACTTGCCCTGAGCTTTCCAAAACTCAATACTGGATTGTCCACAAAAGTACTTTCTTTAGAGAAAATCCAGGCGGCACCCACAGCGCCAAACCAGGCAAAACGCTTTCCGGGACCAAAACGGCTTGATCCGTCCCGCCTTGTGGTGAGATTGAGCAAGTAGCGGTCTTTCCAGTTAAAATTAGCACGTCCAAAGATCGATTGATACTTATAGACTGAATCATCAAATCCACGGATAAAAAGATCGATAGCGGCTGCCGGATTATAAAGCATACTGTTGCTGGTATAGCCGCTTCCATAGGTAGATAATGATTTGTTGTTTTGCCTTTGAAAGGTACTTCCTATAAGCAGATCCGTTTTTAAGGAACCAATTTGAGCCTTCCAGTTGAGCTGCGGCTCTGCAATCCAGGATTGTCTTGCCGTGTCGGTGTAATCAACATTTGAATTCTCGCTGGTAAATCCTTCCGAAGGGTTGTAGAGGGTAGAGGGAGCGGTACTGCTTTCATTGTGTTTCAGGTCTGTATATCCAAAACTGCTTTTGATCTCAAATCCCTTAAATAACCTGTAGGATAAGACACTATTTGCTACCAGATTATAGGTTCGTGATTTTGAAACCCCATTTAAATATCGTAGAGGGTTCAAAAAGGTATTGTTCTCCCAGTTGAGTTCTCCCTGATCATTATAAAGCGAAGGAGCATTTGGGGGTAAATTCCAGGCCTCTGTGGTGAGGTCTGTGGCCGCCTGCGAATTGTCCTGAATAGCATATCCACTGGTAAAGCTTATTTTGAAGCGCTCATTTTCAGAGGTGTGATTAATGTTGGTGTGCAAATTGACCCTGTTATAGCTAAAGTTCCCCGGCGTGACGGCTGTCTCGCGGCTGTAGGCGCCTGAGACCAAAAACTGCGTCTGGGAGGATCCCCCAGATAGAGAGGCATTGATATTGGTAATTTTAGAGGTTCCTCCCTGTAATTTTTTCTGCCAGTTGGTATAGCGGTTTTGATCCCATGTGCCGTTGATATCATATGCGTTTTCGGGATATTCAACAATACCATCATTGGCAAATGCTTCACGGCGCATCGAGAGATACTCACTGGTGTTCATCATTTTCATAAAATGGGCTACGCTCCCAGCTCCCTGAGAGAGTGATGCGCTGAAAATGGTTTTGCCTTTCTTGCCTTTTTTAGTGGTAATCAGCACCACTCCGTTTGCCCCGC
>Ga0247805_1001290_pt1 | contig 12098 bp, 8 predicted proteins | sample UWRJL044104R1_FD_180930 | JGI IMG/M metagenome (GOLD analysis project Ga0247805, IMG submission 180930) | Plant litter microbial communities from Arlington Agricultural Research Station in Wisconsin, United States - UWRJ-L044-104R-1 | ecosystem: Environmental > Terrestrial > Plant litter >...
GGGGTATGCCCAGATGAGCGTAGGTAATGGTCCGTCTTTAGCTTTGTCGTATCCTTTAGGCAAATAAAGGTTACCTGTAAGATCAACCCCGTCGGTACGTTTATAGGATATTTTTTCTTTAATAATACCTTCCAGCTGCGGATATGGATTACTAAAACTGGTAACCGGCTGGTCTGCTATTCTTAGCTTTAAGTTTTTGATGAAATAATTAGGTACTTCCTTTTGTGATTCTCTCCTGGTTAATAATACCAACTTATTTGCGTCGAGTACATCGGCTACGTATTCAAATGTACCTTCGGCACTGCGCCAGATAATCTCATTTTTCTTTGTACCCAGGTCAAATTTTGCCAGGAAGGGAAGGTCGCCTTTAGCCGAAGAACCTGTGGTATTGTTCAGTAAAAGTTTTTGTCCGTTATCCACGGTTTGCACAACCTGTCTGCCAAACCTGTTTTTTGCAGTAACGGGATCTCCAGGGGCGTTATATGCATCTGTTTGATTTAGTTCGTACAAGGTTTCCATTACTCCTGTTGATGGATTAAACCTGCTCAGTTTCACAGTTTGTTTACTGCGTAAACCTTCTTCTACCAGAGCCAGGGTAGCATCTCCCCATGCTGTTCCGCGGTACCTTGTCTGCGTTTTGAAAAGTTCCTTCGCATTGCCTGCAAATGGAGCGCTCAAAGCGAAAACAGCATCATGGAAATCAACTTTCTTTTTGATCAGACCACTGTCCAATGGCTGTGCCCAGGTAACTGTGGCAGCTTCATCATCTCTCCAGTCGTAACCTCTGGGAATATTTTGCGTATTGTCATATCCCGAAGGTGTGCCTTCGGCAGATGGCAATTGTGCCAGCTGCTTAATGGTTTTACCAGTGAGGTCTGTGATTTTAATCGTCGAAGGAAAGCCTCTCGAGGTTACCAGATAGGAGAATGGTTTATTGATAGTTCTTTCCAGCAGGTATTTTTTATCGGGAGAAAGGCTTACACTTAAATAGATGTCGGGCGCACCGATCAGTGTTTGTACACCATTTTTATATTGGGTAAGCTGCGAAGTTGCAAAAAATGCGAACAGCTGTTCATCGTAAGGCGATTTGATTAAATCCTGGTAAGTTGGGCTAGGGGAGGCTTTGCCCAGATTTTGCTGTACCGTTGGCCCTTTAGGCATCAGCGGTTTTGCAGGAGCAGCACTGGCAGGTTTTGTTGCTGTGCGGTAAATAATTGTTTGGTCATCCACCCAGCTGATGCCGCTGCCCATTACCACATTTAGCGGAAGTTTATTAATCCTGGAAGCTTTAAATGTAATAAGATCGATGATGTAAAGGTCTACTCCTTTTTGTGTGGTATTGGTAAAGGCAATTTTAGTTTCGCCCGGGTTCCATAAGGTATTTCCTGCAAGCAAAGGGGTGGGCATACCAGCAATTACAGCTGTTTTTCCTGTTTTAAGGTTTTTAAGCGTTAGATTGTTGATAAAACTTTGTCTGCTCGGCGAAAAATTGTTGGGGTTAATCCGCAGTCCCGCAATGCGGAATTCTGGCATGGCCAGTTCTTCTACCGAAGGGTATGAATTACGAGCCGTTAACAGCATCCATTCGGCTTTGCTGTTGATATCTACTGAAGGGGTGGATTTCGCTAATAAAAGATCGGCCATCACCTGTGGTGGTTGCTGGTAACTGACAGCATCCTGTGCATAAACGCCAATCGAGCTGGTTAACAGGAATAAGCTAAGTAAAGATTTGTTCATGAGTAAATATTTTGTTGATCTTGTAAATCTACCGATTCTGCTTCCCGCGCGGTATTGATTTGTATCAAAATATTGATACAATAAAATTGAATTTCAGGCTTTCAATTCATATCATACCGGATGTTGTGCTTATTTCCGTAAATTTGCCGGAATATCAATTTTAATTAAAATACTGTGTCGTTAGATAAATTAAAACTAAGTAAGGCCCTGGTTACAGCAATGACTGATGCCGGGTACTTAACCCCCAAAGAAATCCAGGCGAAAACTATGTCCAGAATTCTTGGAGGGCAGGATGTAATAGCTGTTGGTCCGGAAGGATCAGGTAAAACTACAACCTACATTCTTGGCGTTTTAATGCGTTTAAAATATACCAAAGATGATGCACCAAAGGTTTTAATCCTGGTAGCGGATGCAGACCGTGCCATTGCGGTGATTGACCAGTTTGTTTCTTTAAGTAAAAACAGGGACCTTAATATTGTAGGCCTTTACGGAACCGGTGGTGTGGATGCAGAAATTGGTGAGCTTGTTTTAGGTATTGATATTGTGGTGGCAACACCAACACGTGCGAGGGCTATCTACCTGAAGCTGGGCTTAAACCTGAGTAAACTACAAACATTTATTGTAGACGATGCAGAACTGATTATCAAACAGGGTATGCAGCTGCCGGTTTGTGAGCTGGCAAGAAGTGCAGGTAAATGCCAGCACCTGGTGTTTACAGAGGTGATCCACGAAAAGATGACTAAGATGACAGATCAGTTCATGAATATGCCTACTGTGCTCGAAGTTGAAGACTTTGGTGATACCAAAACCGAAACGGTAGACCAAATGCTGTACCTGGTACCCAATTATAAAACAAAGGTGAACCTTTTACATCACCTGCTGCGTGATGATGAGGTTTTTGAGAAAGTTGTGGTATTTGTAAACTCAAGGCTTACCGCACAGAAACTTGCAAAAAGTATTGCTGGTGAAAAAGAGATGGAATACTCTATGTTCAAGCCATTGCATTTTGATGAAGATGGCTTTGATAATTTCGACGACTTTAAGCAAAGTGCAGCAGCACGTGTGCTGGTTGTAGCTAACGAAGGGGAAGGTACTTTAGACCTGAATGGAATTCCTTTTATTTTCCACTTTGATGTTCCTGAAGAAAAAGAGATATTCCTGAGCCGTATTATAAAAAATAAAGAAAACCCTGATGATGTAGTGGCCATAACGTTTTCTACTGATATGGAGTTGGCCATGGTCAAGAAGATTGAACAGTCCATCGGGCAGAAATTAGAAATAGCCGAATTACCGGAAGAGATTCTCGTAGAAAAAACAACCCGTCCAAAAGGTTTAGATAAAAACCGTGTGGTTAAGGAGAAAATTGATGAACCATCTGGGGGTGGGGCTTACCATGAGAAAAAGGAAAGCAATACCAAAAATTATAATTATGGCATCGGCCAGAAGGCTAAAATGACCATGAAAAAGAAACACTCGTAAATTAAAATGCCTGTCCCCAATAGAGACAGGCATTTTTTTTATCTATAAGGTTTTTGCTTCATTCCAGTAAACATCCATTTCCGCCAGGGTCATATCCTGTAGTGCTTTTCCGCTTTCTGCAGCTTTGCTTTCAATGTACTGGAAACGTTTGATAAATTTCCTGTTTGTTTTTTCGAGTGCGTTTTCCGGGTTGATGCCGATAAACCTCGCGTAATTCACCAGAGAAAAGATCAGGTCGCCAAATTCCCCTTCTGCCTTTTCAATATCTATCGCGGAGTTTTCTACCACGTTATATTCATTCTTAAACTCCTGTAGCTCTTCTTCGACCTTCTCCCAAACCTGAGCTTTATTTTCCCAATCGAACCCAATCCCACGGGCCTTCTCCTGTATCCTGCTGGCTTTTACCAGGGCAGGCAAAGAGGCAGGAACACCGCCCAGTACAGATTTATTACCTTCTTTCAACTTAATCTGCTCCCAGTTACGTTTTACGTCGTTCTCATCCTGTACCTCTACATCCCCATAAATATGCGGATGACGGTTAATCAGTTTGTCGCACACACTGTTAAGCACATCAACAATCGTAAAGTCGTTAGTTTCGGCAGCAATCTTTGCATAAAATACCAGGTGCATCATTACATCGCCCAATTCTTTTTTTACTTCGTTAAGATCACCGTCAAGTATCGCATCAGAAAGTTCATATGTTTCTTCAATAGTGAGGTGACGGAGGGTTTCCATCGTCTGTTTTTTGTCCCATGGACATTGTTCTCTTAAAGTATCGAGAACTGTAAGTAATCTTAAAAAAGCTGCGGACGGATCTGCTGCGGTAACTGGTGGAATATTATTGGGCATAACATAATTTTTAAATACAAAATGCTAAAATACCAAACCCCTGCTATTAAAAAGAATTAATGCAATATACCCTTGCAGGATAATGGACAGAGAACTAAATTTTACTCCGGTTCTTCGAAGCGGATCTTTTTAGTAATACGGTACACCTTCCTTTTCTTTGTTGGATTGGCTTGCTCGCCCAGTAATATACCCCATGGTTTTAACTCATCCACACGGTCAAAAATAATCTTTAACATGGCCAGGTACGGGATACATAAAAACATACCTGAAATACCCCAGATCATTTCTCCCACAACGATACCAATAAAGGCAAACAGCGCATTAATTTTTACTTTTGAACCAACTACCAGCGGCATCAGGATATTTCCATCCAGCGCATGTACTGCTACAAATGCGATAGTAACCAGCAATGCTTTTGCCGCACCCGCAGTGGCAAAGGTGATGAGTATACTGATCAGCAGGGCAGAGAAGATACCTACATAGGGTACCAGGTTAAATATCCCTGTGATTAGTCCTAAGAGGATGGCATATTTTACACCAAGCAGGCTCAATACGATAATCATCAATATGGTCACGATTACCATTTGAAGAAATAAACCAAATATATAACGTTTGATGATGTATTGAATCTGTCCTACAATCTCGCCAACACGCTGGGCATGTTCTTCTTTGAATACAGCAGTTAAAAAACTAAACAGGATCCGTCTGTAGTTCAGGATAAAAAAAGTAAAAAGTAACAGGAAGGCCAGGAACAATAATGTCGAAGACAAGGTCATTAGTGTAGCCCCCAGTAAAGTTGCGCTGGTAGCTACCGCACTGGTTGCACTGTTTTTTAAATAATCTATCTGTTTATGTGCATTTACTTTAAATGTAGCAGATACCCAATGCTGCAAATCTATAAAAGAATTGAGTGCCTGTTGCTTTAGCAGCGGCCAGTCGTTACCCAAATCACTCAGCTGGTTAGCCAGAAAATACATGATACCTGCTATTGCGGCTATCATAATCACTACTGAAAGAATGGAGGCCAGACCGCGTTTGAACTTCCATTTATTTTCCAGGAAGTTAGCCATTGGCAATAAAAGCAGTGCCAGTAAAAGAGATGCCAGTAAAGGAGCAAGGATAGTTTGACCTAAGATCGCCAGATAGCCCAGGCAGATAATAGAAAATAATACAAGGGCCAGTTTGGTATAAAATGGGAGCGAAATACTTTTCATTCTTTAGTTAATAAGCGTTGAGCCTGATTTAGACAAATGCCCTGCCAAAATATCTGGCAGGGCATGATCAAAACTTATTGTTGTGCGGTATTTTACCAGGCACTGGCATCATCAAGGATAGATATTGCCTCGTTATCCAGTTTTAGTGCAGCAGCTTTGGTGAGGTCCTGCAATTGCGTTAAACTCGTCACACTGGCAATTGGCGCCGTTACAGTGGGTCTGGCTATCAGCCAGGCTAAGGCTACGCTGGCAGGAGTAGAGTTATATAGTTCTGAAACTTCATCCAGCGCTTTTAATATTTTAAACCCGCGATCGTTCATAAAATCTTTTACCCCTCCGCCTCTTGCACTTTTTTCAAGATCAGCTTCAGAGCGGTATTTTCCTGTGAGGAACCCACTCGCTAGTGCGTAATAACTAATCACCCCTAACTGGTTATCCGCACATATCTTTTCCATTTCCTTTTCGAAACCTTCACGCTGGTACAAATTGTATTCTGGCTGGTAGGTTTGGTATTTAGGCAGGCTTAAACGCTGACTGGTTTCCAGGGATTCTTTTAGCCTTTCCGGGCTAAAATTGGAAGCACCGATCCATCTGATCTTTCCTGCCCGTATCAACTGGTCGTAGGCTTCGAGTGTTTCCTGTACAGGCGTTTCGAGATCGTCAAAATGAGATTGGTACAGGTCCAGATAATCTGTTTGCAACCTCTGTAGCGATGCGTCTACTGCTTCCAAAATGTATTTTTTAGAAAGGCCTTTTTTGCCGTCTCCCATATCACTGCCTACTTTGGTAGTCAGCACTATCTTGTTTCTGTTATTACGTGCTTTGATCCAGTTGCCGATGATTTTCTCTGATTCTCCACCTGCATTACCGGGTTTCCATCTGGAATAGACATCTGCTGTATCTATCAGGTTGAAACCTGCATCTGTAAATCCATCAAGGATCTCAAAAGAATTTTTCTCATCTAATGTCCATCCAAAAACGTTTCCTCCAAATGTAATTGGCGAAACTAATAAGTCTGTATTTCCTAATTTCCTTTTATCCATTTTAAGCTGTTTAGCCGAATCTTACTTATTCGATTAGTTATAAAGCTATCATGATCTTTACCCCACTGTATTGGTAATACCCTGAGACTTTCTTGTACAGGAACAAAAAGAGCGGGGCAGAGGTTTTTAGAGATTAGTCTGCAATTTGTAAAAACAGGCCGGATGAGTTTTATATTACGCTGTAAGTTTTACTGCGCGCAGCATTTCACGCTTGCCGGGAGCACCAGGAAGTTTTTCAATGGTCATTCCAAAGCTTTTTAATGCACGTTTGAGTTTCCCGGTGATGGCGTAGGTTACAAATATTCCGCCCGGTTTAAGGAAGGAGCAAACGTGACCAATAATTTCATCAGACCACATTTCTGGCTGGTGTTGCACAGAGAATGCATCAAAGTATACCAGGTCAAATATTGCAGGGCTTTTGAAATTTTCTAATGTGATATGCGGTATTTCCAACACTATGTTTTTATTGAACTGTACAGGGCTGGTTAGTGCAGCCGCGTAATGCTGCATCAGGTTTTCCCAGATCACCGCCGATACATATTCTTTATAATTGGTACTGATCAACTGATCAGCTGATAGGGGATAAGCTTCAATTCCTGTATAATTAATCACAAGTTTCTGTTCTTCAGCCTGAGCTGCTGTCATCAGAAAATTTAATCCCGTACCGAAACCAATTTCCAGGATAGCCAGGGGCTGATCCGGGAAACATTGTTGCGCAAACTTTAAACCAGCATCAATAAACACATGTTTGCTTTCCTGCAAAGCACCATGTTTAGAATGATAGTGTTCACCTATGGTATCGTTGTATAGTGTGTTAGAGCCGTCTGCGGTTGGAGTGATGATGTTCATTACTGCAAATTTATCTGAATTCCTTAGATTAGCTTAAATTATATTGATATGGACATCGAAATGTTAAGAGAATACTGCCTTAGCCTTCCGGGTACTACCGAAGAGCTGAAGTGGGGCGATAATCTTTGCTTCATGATTGAGAAAAAAATATTTGTCATCAGTTCATTAGACACGGGTACTCTTGCGATGAAGTGCAACCCCGAGGAGTTTGACGAGCTTACTGCGAGAGATGGTATTACGCAAGCCTGGCATCTGGCAAAACGGCAATGGATTGGATTGGCCGATTTAGAGGTGCTACCTATAGCGGAGTTTAAAAGCCGAATTGCCGATTCAAGATCGATGGTGCTGGCTAAACTGCCAAAAAAGATACAGGAAAAATATGCATAATACTATTTAGTTAATGCAAAAAAAAGCCGCTTCAATAAGTTGAAACGGCCTTTTTAATGGTTTGTTTAATTACCAGAGTCTGATCCTGTCTTCTGGTTTTTTGTATAATTTATCACCTGGTTTAACATCAAATGCTTTATACCATGCGTCCATATTTACCGGAGCCCCGATGGTTCTGAATTCACCTGGTGAGTGCGAATCTGTTTTAATCAGTTGCGCAGCACTTTCAGGTAAAATATTACCTCTCCATACCTGTGCCCATGAAAGGAAGAAACGCTGATCAGGTGTAAATCCATCAATTTTCTCTTCAGACTGACCTTGTTTTGTTAGTTTAAACGCAGTATAAGCTGCATTTAAGCCTCCAAGATCGCCAATGTTTTCTCCCATTGTTAATTTACCATTTACATGGATCGTATCTAATACGGTGTAGCTATCAAACTGTTCACCTAAAGCTTTTGTTTTTTCTTCAAACTTGGTACGGTCTTCTTTAGTCCACCAGTTGTGCAGGTTACCGTCTTTGTCGTACTGGCTTCCGCTATCATCAAATCCGTGAGACATCTCATGGCCTATTACAGCACCAATACCACCATAATTGATCGCATCATCTGCATTGGGTGCAAAAAATGGGAACTGTAAAATTCCGGCAGGGAATACAATCTCGTTCATTGTAGGACTATAGTATGCATTCACCGTTGGCGGCGTCATACCGAAACGGGTACGGTCTACCGGTTTGCCAAGCTGATCAATCATTTCTTTATATCCCCATGCACCTACATTTCTTAAATTCTGAAAATAGGTAGTGTTGGAAATAGCCAGGCCATCATAAGTTTTCCATTTGTCAGGATAACCGATTTTTGGCATAAATGTATGGAGTTTTGCCAGTGCTTTTTCCTTAGTTTCTGCACTCATCCAGTCTAAGCCTTTAATCCTGATTTCAAATGCGGTACGCAGGTTTTTGATCAGTTCGATCATACGTGCTTTAGCTTCCGGTTTAAAGTATTTTGCTACATATAACTGGCCCAGTAACTCGCCAATAGCTCCATCTGTTAGAGAAGACATGCGCTGCCACCTTGGTGTCTGCACTTTTTGCCCGGTTTGCACCTGGCTGAAAGCGAAGTTGGCTTTAACAAAAGGTGAGCTTAGGTTTGATGCAGAGCTTTTAAGTACATTCCATTCCAAATACGTTTTCCAGTCGTTCACCGGAACAGTTTTTAGCATACTGTCTAAACTAACAAAGAATTTAGGTGAACTTACCAGTACAGTATCCTGTCCTTTTACCAGCAATTTTGGCATGATGGCCGACCAGTTAAGGTTTGGTGTAGTTTTGCTGAAGTCTGCTACCGTAAACTTGTTATAAGTTTTGTAAGGGTCGCGCATTTCCAGTCTTGACATCTGGGCTTCTGCAAATGATTTCTCAATTGCTAAAACTGTATTTGCCTTTTGCTGTGCCTGTGCTGCGTTGCTGCCAGTCAACGTAAACAAGGTTGTCATGTACGTTAGGTATGCCTCGCGGATTTTCAACGTTCTGCTGTCATCTTTCAGGTAATAATCACGGTCTGGCAATGTAGTACCACCTTGTCCAAGGGAGGCAAGGTATTTAGTTACATTTTTTCTGTCCTGTCCTACACCGAAGCCAAACATTGGGGCACCAATGCCAGAGGTACGCATGTAAACCACCTGGTCGATGATACCCTGTAAATCTTTAATCTTACTGATTTTTGCCAGGTCAGCTTTGATAGGTGTATATCCCAGTTTTTCGATAGTGAGGCTATCCATTGCAGCGGCATAAAAATCCCCTACACGTTTTTTTACTGATCCTGCTGGAGCAGATTTATCGGCTGCGGCATCTTCAACTATACTTTTTACCGCATTGATATTAAAATCACGCAGTTCGTTAAAACTTCCCCAGCGTGTTTCTTTAGCAGGAACCGGATTGTTTTTCATCCAGATACCATTTGCGTACTCGTAAAAATTGTCTCCGGGTTTTACTGTCAGATCCATATTAGCAGGATCGATCAATTTTTTTGGTGCTTCCTGCGCAAAAGAAGAATAGCTTGCTGCTATAATTCCTAAAGCCGCAAAATAGCTTTTCAGGTTTTTAGTGTTCATCATTTTTTTTAGTAGATACTCCGTCAAATGAAACTATCTCAAATCCTTAATGGTCATAAAAGACAACAATATTGTCGTAACCTTTCAAAACACAAATATGATCTGATGAAAATTGCTTATTTACTATAATTAAATGCAGCAGTTGTTTAGATGAAGGCATTGTGCAGGTTGAAATTAGTAAATCCTGCCACAGAAAAGCTTGTCTAATGAAAATATTACTTATTAAACCAGTAATAGATCTTTGTAAGACCCAGCTTTTTGATAATTAATCCGGGAAGCATGAATACTTTAATAGTTCGCATAGCTAAAAGATTATATAGTCTTGGTGATGGTATACAGTATTAACATATTTTAACATTTTATATTGTGCTGGTGTTAAAAATTATATTATGATCAGGTGTTTTAGGCCAACTGTCCGTAATTGCTATATTTGGCATCTTTTACTCCCGGCCAATACCGATATTATACGCCTGGATTTATATGCTAACCCCAATGATACAATGGCTGAGTTGAAATTTTTTACGGAACGGTTAAAGTTAAGATTAGTAGAGATGGCAGATCTTGAAGCGGTGCATGTGCTTCATCTTATGGCCGAAACAGACCAATACAATACCTTAGGTATTCCTAAAGATCTGGAAGAAACAAATTTAATTGTAGACGGGTGGATCAATGATCATCAGAAAAGGACTATTAAAAACTACACTTTTGCTATCGAACTGGAGAAAGGCGGTTTTATCGGCTTAATTGCATTAAAACTTTCTTCTTCAAAATTCAATAGTGCAGAGGTATGGTACAAGATCAATGTAGAGCACTGGAATAAAGGATATGCTACAGAAGCCATCAAGGCAGTGCTTAATTTTAGTTTCAGCAAATTGAAACTGCACCGTATTAATGCCGGCTGTGCCGTAGAAAACCAGGCATCTATCCGTGTACTGGAAAAGGCAGGGATGACACAGGAAGGCAGGATCAGGCAGTTGCTACCGCTGGTGACCGGCTGGATGGACAGTTTTCATTATGCTATTCTCGACGAAGAGTGGAAAGCGTAAAACATTTTCCCTCAAAAAACCTATTTTTGTAATTTAACCAGCATTGACAAATGAGCATTTCTACTAAATACGATCCAGCCGAAACCGAAGATAAGTGGTACAGCTACTGGATGTCTAAGAACTTTTTCCACTCTGAACCAGACGAACGCGAGCCTTATACAATTGTAATTCCACCACCAAACGTTACCGGTGTACTACATATGGGCCATATGCTGAACAATACGATTCAGGATGTGATGATCCGCCGTGCACGTATGCAAGGGAAAAATGCATGCTGGGTGCCTGGTACAGACCATGCTTCCATTGCTACAGAAGCTAAGGTAGTGGCAATGCTGAAGGAGCGGGGGATCAGTAAAAAAGACCTTACGCGTGAAGAATTTATGGCTTATGCCTGGGAATGGAAAGAGAAATATGGGGGGATTATCCTTGATCAGCTGAAAAAATTAGGTGCAAGCTGCGACTGGGAACGTACGCGTTTTACCATGGAAGAAGACCTTTCTGATTCTGTAATCGACAGCTTTATCCATTTATATAAAAAAGGAAGGATTTACCGCGGTATCCGTATGGTAAACTGGGACCCGGCGGGTAAAACGGCTGTGTCTGACGAAGAAGTAATCCGTAAGGAAGTCAACCAAAAATTATACTATATCAAATATTCTATTGCCCCGGCTACTGCTGATGGTACGGTAGAATATATTACTATTGCTACCACCCGCCCCGAAACTATCATGGCAGATGCGGCAATTTGTATTAACCCTAATGACGAGCGTTATACGCACCTTAAAGGGAAAACTGTTTTTGTACCGTTAATCAACCGTGAGATCCCTGTTATCGAGGATGATTACGTAACAATGGATTTTGGTACAGGCTGTTTAAAAGTTACACCGGCACACGATCTGAACGATTATGAACTGGGTATAAAACATAAGCTGCCGGTGATCGATATCCTTAATGATGACGGTACATTAAATGAACTTGCGGTAATCCTGGTTGGGGAAGACCGTTTTGCGGCACGTAAAAAAATTGCCGTACTTTTAGATGAGGCCGGCCACCTGGATAAGGTAGAAGATTACAAATCTCAGGTTGGTTTCTCCGAGCGTACAGATGCGGCTATTGAGCCTAAACTCTCCATGCAATGGTTCTGTAAGATGGATGAAATGGCTAAACCTGCGTTAGATGATGTACTGAACGGCGAAGTGAAGCTGATCCCGGAGAAATTCGCAAATACCTACAGACACTGGATGGAAAACGTGCGCGACTGGAATATCAGCCGGCAGTTATGGTGGGGACAACAGATTCCTGCCTGGTACGATGATAAAGGTAACTGGGTAGTTGCAAAAACCAAAGATGAGGCTTTAGAAGAGTTTCTAAAAGTTAAAGACATA
>Ga0247805_1001291_pt1 | contig 12097 bp, 13 predicted proteins | sample UWRJL044104R1_FD_180930 | JGI IMG/M metagenome (GOLD analysis project Ga0247805, IMG submission 180930) | Plant litter microbial communities from Arlington Agricultural Research Station in Wisconsin, United States - UWRJ-L044-104R-1 | ecosystem: Environmental > Terrestrial > Plant litter >...
GCGTTAAAAATGTAGACTGATTCGAATTCGAGTCCCTTTGATTTGTGGGCGGTCATGAGGTTAACGGCCATCGCCTGTGTCTCGGCGGTCCGTGAAACCAGCATGTTGGTACCCAATCGGCGGTGCAACAGAATAAATGACAAATATGATTCCAAAATTAGGATCTCGTCGTTATGGTATTCGCGCAGTTTGGCGCGAATCGTGCGTAGGGCGGCCAGGAAATCGAGGTACTCGGATGGACTGTTTTCGAGGCGTTCAGGACCAAAGAAGTAGGTAAAGAACGGACTTTGTACGACAGGTTCGGCAGATTCGCTCAGTGTTTCATCGATGCGGCCGATCATTTTATCAAGCATTGGCTCGAGGGCGGCATGCTGTGCCATTGCAGCCAGTTCAATCAACCAACCGTGGATCCAAACAAAGCGCGGCGTGGTAGCCATCACTTGCAGCCAGTGTTGGCGTGATTCATATGCCGTGGTGCTAAGTTGCCAGAGTTCGAGTGGGCTTATGCCCCAGGCCGGGTGTGCGAGGAGTTCCGGCATCAGCGCGTTGGCTTCGTCGTGCTTGCCCTTGCCGAGGGCAACAACAACTTTCGCCAGTAGTTCGAGGGCAACAACAGGTGCCTGATCCAGGACGTTCTCTTGGCGCTCGTAGTTAACTGCCACGCCGGCGCGGCTAAAGTATGGCAATAAGTTCTGGATCTCGCTGTGGCGGCGTGTCAGGACAACAATATCATTCGGGGCGACGCCTTTTTCAATCTCACTGGCAATACTTTGCACGATCCAGTGGCGTTCGTGGTCAATCGAGTCGGCTTTAAATAATTCAACCTTCCCATCAGATCCGCGGTGACCAGTGAGTTGCTTGTCGAGGTCGTCGATGATGTTTTCGAGGCGGTCGTTACCTTGCAAGATGACCGAACGAGCTTGTTCTATAACAGGCGTGACGGAACGATAGTTGTCAGTTAGCGCGACAATTTCGACAGAGGGATAGGTTTCTTTAAAGTTAAGGATGTTGCTGATATCAGCACCCTGGAACGAGTAGATTGCTTGGTCATCGTCCCCAACAACCATGACATTTGGGCGGCCTTCGTTGACCGGGTTGGAAGTTAAGTTGTGCAGGATACGAGTCTGGGCCAAGTTGGTGTCCTGGAACTCGTCAACCATGATGTAGAGGTATTTCTCTTGCAGGTTGTATCGTAGGTCATCGTGCACTTCCATGGCGTGGACGACTTGCAGGATCATATCGTCGTAGTCGAACAGGCCTTGTTGCTCCATTTGGGTCAGATATTCAAAGTATACAAAAGCTAGGGCGCGGAGTTTGACAAGTTGCGCCCGAGATTTAAAGACGTACTCACCTTTTTCATTCTTGACGAACCATTTCTTTTTCCAGGCGGTAATCGGTTTGGTCGGGTGCTCGCTTTCGGCGTGCTGCAGCGTCAGGATAAGCGCTTCGGTAATGATGCGCATTAATGGGGTAACTTCGAATAACACCTTTGAGTTTTCGACGTGTTTCGTCAGGTCTGGGATGACAGTAGCTAATTTGTCTTTTGTTGTTTTGCTGACAGTTCCGACGAGGTGCGGGACGATCAGACGCTCGGCAACGTCAATAGCCGCTTCGCTTTCGTCCAAGATGGCGAGTAACTCGTCACTGGTCAGACCACTGCGTTTGAGTTCGGAGATAACGCGCGTCGCATCTGGCTGGTGGGTGTATTCTCCATTCATGGTGCTAGCGAGCGGGCTTTTATAATCAAGACTATTGAAGATACCGCGCAGGATTTCGTAGCGGTTTAGGTCGTCGGCCGGTTCGAACATGGCGCCGCGGTAAAAGAATTCACGGTTTTGGTTGATAATCTCGGTGCCGAATCCGTGGAACGTGTGGATAGCGACTTTGTAGGCGTCCTTACCGATGATGCCAATCAGGCGTTCGCGCATCGCGACGGCACCACTTTCGGTAAATGTCAGACAGAGAATATTTTCAGGCAACGTGTCAGTTTTCTTTAAAATATTAGCAGTGCGCACACTCAAAAGTTCGGTCTTACCCGTTCCCGGTCCGGCGATAACCATGACCGGTCCCTCAATTAGATCGACAGCTTGTTTTTGCGCAGCATTCAGCTGTTTGTAGCGCTTCTCAAAGTCCATTGCATGTTATTATACCACCTCTGTATGGTACAATGACACGCATGAATGATCAGGTCTACGAGGACTTTGCTCTCGAAAAGAATATGAAAGCTCAATTCGGCGTCACGGCCGAAGTTGACTCTGTTATTGCGCGCCGTTTCCCGGTCAGTCGCACCGCTGAAGCGACACTTTTCCTTACTAAAAAGAAACAACTCTTTCTGTATGTCACAAGCCAATCAAAACTATTATTATCCGATGTTCAAAAAATTGTTTCACGGGTTGGACTAAAGGCCGAGCTATACATGCCACCAAAAGGCCGCCCGAACTATTTCGATGAAGTCGGCACCGCGAAATTTCGTGAAGTGTTTCCTGGTCGTAGCAGCATTAGCCCGGAAGACATTGGCTTTTACCGGACACTTACCCCGTACTCACCGGCACTTATTCTTATTTCGGAAGTGAAGACCGGGATCGTCTCGCAGTACGATAGCGATAGTTCTGGCGAGTGGCGTCAAAAAGCCAAATTCACCTACCGCCGTATAAAAACGAGTTAATTTCGACTAAACGTTACGTCTTATTTAACGTTGTCGGTGAGGAATGTCCCCCACTTGGCGTCCGTGATCGCGCTTGTCAGTGCTTCGGGGACAATGAAGCTGTCTTTGATATCAACAGATGGCGTCGGTCGGGTACCGAGGTATTCCCAGGAGTCAGCGTTCTTTGTATCCAGCGTTGCGAAGGAGTATTGGGTTGATCCGGCAACGCCTTGTTGTTGTACGGTCAAGGTAATTAGTTCTTTGCTGTCTTTAGTGACAGTCTGTTTGCTAATAGTATTTGCCTTTACATCTACTTTTGTGAGGGCAAGCAATTTTGCGATATTTTCGTAGGCAGTTTTCAGGTCAGCTTTCGATAGGCAAACTATGCTGAGAGCTAATTCCGCACTCTTGGTTTTGTTGTAATCAATAACCTGACAGACTGATTCTTGTGAATCATAGGTGACGTACGGATAGCTACTGAGCGAGGCAGTGGCCTGGTCGACTTTGGTGAAACCGCTGGCGATCAGTGTATCAGTGATGGTTGTTTCGATAGTATCTTTGTCGCTCGCGACCTTATCAGTATTGACGGTAAAACGCAGGCTAGATGTCGTGGTAACGCCCGTCAAGTAGTCATAGCCGTCAACTGGGAAGATGACGGGATTGAGGGTCGGATCGGCGGCGTTTTGGGCAACGTCACCGCGTGACAAAATATAATTTTTGGAGTCAGTGATTGTCTTGTTGGTGGCAATTTTTTCGATCAGTTCAAGCGGTGCGAGGCCTTTATTAATGACGGGTGCAGTTGCGGTGTTGTTGTCGACATCTGGACCAAACGCTTTTAGCGAAATGACGGTGCCGACGATCGCGGCGATGAAGACAATAATACCCAGCAAAACAAAGGGCCATTTTTTACGAGGCTTTGGTTGCTTTAATGTCAGTGGGTATTGGTAGTTGTGTTCTTGATCCATATAATTCCTCTTATCTTCCCGCTATCGCGGACAAGCTCCAGTCATTGGCAAACATTTCGGTCCAAAACCACCTTCACCGTATGCGGTGATGTCACCCCAGCCAAATGGCGCTTCTGAATAACAGTGGAGCGTTACACGACCACGGCCATCACCCCAGGCTTGTCCTTGGTTTGAATAACGTCCACCTTGGTTGTATGTACTCCCTGCAGCACTAAACTCGGCAGCAATAGACCAGTCAAAGCGCCAGTTGGTGGTGTACTGCGGGCAGTTGCCACTCCAGCTCATTTCGCGGTACGCGTCGTTACCGATAGCGGCATTTGGGGTTGAAAGTGTGCGGCTGCTGTTGTTGTAGGCGCTGGTGAATGCTGACGCGTAATCGGCGGTTTGGCAACGTGTGCTGTTATTAATGTTGACTGTGTAGTTCCATGACGGGAAGCCGCCGTCGACCACTCTATAGCCGGTGCCCTCAACCCATGGATTACCACCGTAATACCAATAGTAGTACGGTGTTGTTCCGGCCGCACAAATTGCGTTTGAGGTTGAGCGGACAGTTGCATAGTTAGGATCCTCTTGGCTGAGGTAAAAGCCAGCTGGTGGACCAGCACTGGTGCGGGCAACAACGTTAGACCAGTCACTAGTGTCGCCGGTTGCGAGGGCTTGGACGCGGTAGTATTTCGTGACACCTGGTTGTTCGTCGGTGTAAACCTTGCTTGTAGGTGTTTGAATATACTCTTGGGTGGACGCTCCGGCTGGGAAGCTGGCGCTGGTGCTGCGCTGCGTTCGGTAGGACTCGGCGTATGTGACAGCGCTCCAGCTGGTACTGATTTGATTAGGGCTATTTACGGAGGCCGCGATGACTGGTGTGCTGAGCTGTCGTGTCGTTGCGACGGCGACATTTGACCAGATACCGGCGACACCATCATTTGTGACTGGTTTGACGCGGAAGTAGCGAGTTGATCCGGCAGTGTAACCGGTGAGGGTTGCGCCGTTGGTGGCAGAACTTGTTTCGATCAGGTTATTGACGAAGCCGTTATCACTTGATGCCTGCACGGCATAGGCGGTTGCATTAGCAACCGATCCCCAGTTCAAGACGTAACTGGTGAATGTCGATGACGAAGCACTGAGGTTGGTGATATTGCCGGATGTTGCAATATTAGTTGTGCGACGACTGGTGATTGTTTTGATCTCGGGGCCAGACTCGGCTTTGTACTTTAATTTAAATGACAAACACGAGCCATTGGTATTACACGAGGCGCTGTTATCGCCAATGTATTCGTAAAAGTCAGCACCATTGATTGTCAGGATGCTGCCGGCGCTATTACACTTAATTGAGTTCGTCTCGCTTGATCCAGCAGTTGGAACTAGTAGCGACGTTTGATCCATTCCTTTTAATGTAGCCGATGTAACGGTTGGACCAGCGGCAGAGATGGCGCTACAGCTGGGGTATTCACCATTATTGTCATAATACTTTTCGAGGGCTTCGGCGATGACGGTGGCACTCGATTGGCGACGAGCGTCGCGGGTATCTGCTTGGTAACGGGTCAGGCCAACGATTGTGATGGCTGCAAGAATACCGATGATCGCAATAACGACAATTAATTCAACCAGCGTGAAGCCGTGAATGCGACCGGATCGGACTTTATTCATTACTGAATTGTACCAAGCATAAGCAAGGTTGTAAATGAAACGACGACTGTGGACTATACTAATGTCATGACAACCTCAAAAACAGTAATTCGTACCTACATTACACTGGCATTATTTAACACATTAGCGGCCTCGCTGATCTGGGGTATTAACACCTTATTCTTGTTAGATGCCGGCCTGAATATTGTCGAGGCCTTTGCCGCCAACGCGTTCTTTACGGCCGGGATGGTGTTATTTGAGATTCCGACTGGCGTGCTAGCTGATACGAAAGGTCGCCGGCTGTCGTATCTAATTGGGACACTGACGTTAGCTGTCACGACTCTTTTGTATCTGGTACTTGACCTGGTCCATGCGCCGTTTCTTTACTGGGCGATTGTGTCGCTGTTCCTCGGTCTCGGATTTACTTTCTTTTCAGGCGCAACGGATGCGTGGCTGGTTGATGCGTTGAAGGCCACAAAATATAAGGGTCAATTAGATGCTGTCTTCGGCAAAGCCCAAGTTGCGACTGGCATCGCGATGTTGGTCGGATCAGTTGCTGGTGGATTGATTGCGCAGTTTTCAAACCTCGGTGTGCCGTACCTAGTGCGAGTCTTGTTACTCGTCGCGACTTTCGTAGTAGCCTTTGTCTATATGAAAGACCTCGGCTTTACGCCAGAAAAGCAAGCAACGTATGTCAAGTCCGTTAAATCAATTTTTGCGTCGTCGTTCAAGTATGGCTTTGGACAACCGGCGGTGCGTTGGGTCATTCTAGCCGCACCGTTTATATCTGGTGTCAGCGTCTACATCTTTTATGCCCTCCAACCCTATCTGCTGCAGCTGTACGGGGATTCGACAGCGTACTGGATCGCTGGGCTGGCCGCTGCCGTTGTGGCCGGTGCGCAGATCGTGGGTGGGTTGCTAGTGCCGTTCTTCCGACGATTGTTCAAACGCCGCAGCATGTGGCTGCTGACCGGAACGTTCATTAGTGCGCTGCTACTGATCTCGTTAACTCTCTACCCCAACTTCTACTTTGCGATCGGTATGGTGGTGCTGTGGGGATTGATCGGTGCGTCGGTTATGCCAGTCCGCCAAGCGTACTTGAATGACCTGATTCCTTCCAAACAACGCGCGACAGTCTTGTCGTTTGATTCACTACTGGGATCAAGCGGTGGCGTTGTTAGCCAACCGTTACTAGGTAAGGCCGCCGACGTCTACGGCTACGGACAATCGTTCGTCATCGCCGGTATTGTGCAGCTGGGTGCCCTCCCCTTCTTGTTCCTCGCTAATCGCCGCCGCGAGTCAGCTGACACAAAAACATCACTAACAGAGAAAACAGGCTAACATTCCGCGTCATATATGGTAAAATAATTAAGTTCTTTGCACTATGTGTATCGAAGACCTGCGTTGGGGATTCGCCAAGTGGTAAGGCATCGGCTTTTGGTGCCGACATTCGGGGGTTCGAATCCCTCATCCCCAGCCAAGAAAAAATGACTCGCTTTTGCGGGTCTTTTTTCTTGCACGATTGAGGGAGTTAACTTGTTTGCTATGATAAAGGCATGATTGAGAAAAACAAAAAAGTTTAGCTATGAATTTGACCTTACTTTTAGTATTGGCGGTTATATTGCTTGGAACAAGACTACCTTCGTTTATGAATAAATTGGGTATGTCTAAGAAAGATAAAATTGTGTTTGTTGTTATTGCTTTTGCCATACTGGGTTTAGCTTGGTTTTCTATGTACGCTATTGGTAGGTTCGTCTAGCATTAAAATCTATTTGTTATACTAAACGATATGATTAAGTCTAATCTCGAGTCGGCCGTTATATGACAATAAAAAATCTTCCTCAAATCCGCATCCAATACGCCTGGCTTCTCGCCAGCGTTACAGGCGAGGCTTTAAATAAAGAAAATGGCGATGGCTCTCCGCTTGGTAGCTACGCTGACTTTCAAGCGATAGCTAAAAAGTATACAGATTGGTGGACACCACACAACGATGAGATGCTGCAAGCAATCTGCAATATCTTGGGCCTCGAATTTCGCCAGAATATTATTGATGTCTACGTATCGCCATGGTTTACACCGATTAGTGATCCGATGACGCTTGGCCCAGGCTTTCGTGATGAGGATAATTTTGTGAATGTCTTCATACATGAGCTGATACATCGGTTAATCACAGACAACACGTCGGTTCCGTATGAACATAATCACTTGAACGATTGGAAGAAATCATTTGGCAAGGATCATTCGCAGGTTACGCTTGTTCACATTCCGGTACATGCCGTACTTAAGAAACTGTATCTCGATGAAATTAATCGACCAGATTTGCTGGAACTTGATATCAGTAAATCACAGAAGTATCCGGCGTATGCCAAGGCATGGGAATACGTTGAACAGCACGATTATAATGAGATTATCAAGCAACTAGTAGTGAAAGTATGAGAAAACCCGCCCAATCAGGGCGGGTTCTTTCATAGTTACTTGGGGTTTATTGGTCAGCGAGCAGTTCTTCCTTCTGGGAATCGATGCCGCTTCCTCCGTCAAGCTCGCGGACCGCGTGTAGGACGAGGAGTCCAATCAGGCAGAGCGCGATGACGACCAACGCCACAACGGCGATGTTCAGCGAAACCTGGTAGGAATCGAGCGTCTGTTGTAGATCGTTGATTCTGCTCAGGATCGCAAACACGCGGTCGTCGGGGTGGATGTAGCCACAGACGGCGTCATCCATCGTGTATCTGGCGGAGTTGTTGCAGACTGCGGCGAACGAGGCGCTCGCAGGTACGAGCACGAAAGCCGTCGCAATAACGAGTGCTCCGGATATTACTGCTAGGATGCGACGCATCAATCTTCCTTTCACTATGAGGATGTACGAATTGAGAATAACAAACACGTGGTTGAACTCGATCAATCAGTATATTATTTTACAACATTAATCGGTCTACGTAAAATACGTTACTTACTTTGCGACTTGTTTGAATTCTGCGACTGCTTTCAAAACAACATCAGTCGAGACTCGCGACTGATTCAACCCATCTCCCGCATAAAAACTCTCCGTCGGTCGATCACCCAACACTGCCGGCAGTGCTGCCCACTCCTGTGATAAATTAGCCGCAAACTGTTCGGCACTAATCTTGTCATTGGCGAAGTCGACTGCTCCCCTACGCTCCATCAGGGTAATTGCCATCTTGTCCTGGATGCGCTCACTAAATAATTGGGATGGTTTCAACTTTAATTCTTTGATCAGACCTTTGAGGGTGGGGCTGATGATTTGGTAGCGACCAACGGCATTGCTGGCATTGCCATCCGCGACGTACTTGTCTTGCCAAGCTTGCACTTCGGCGATGGTCATTTCGGTGAGTTTCAATGTCGTATTGGCGGAGTTACCAAAATACGCATTATAGTTGCCGCGACTTTCACCCTCAGCAATAGTGGTGAGTAAGTTTGTATACGCTGCAGGATCGATACGCTTTGACATAGCGCTACTATATAATGCGACGCCGATCAGCGCTATGGCGAACAGGCTGATAACCACAACGCTCCTATTTTTCTTGTTGAGGAGGGCTCGCTTGATGCGTTTAAAAGTTTTGCTGATGGTAATCATAACCTTCTTAGTATATCTGCAAATTAAATAGTCGTCGCCTTTTCGGGCGACGACTACTCAACATTACAGGGCGATAAGTGGATCGAGGTATTCGATCTCCCATGTCCAAACGGACACAGTAGGGTCTACTTGCTCTTCGTCCTCTTCATCATCGGGCGGGTCTGGAGCGTATGTGATTTCTATGGCCTCTGTGAGCATTTGAACCTCATCCGCGATCTCTGCCGAGTCTTTATCGAAGAAGTTTAGGACGAGGGTTGCCGACTTGCCGTCGTGATCGACGTAGAAGCCTTCGTCCATTCGCTCGCGATAGAAGTATGACTGGAGGTGTTCGGCGTAAGGCGTGTCCGTGTAGAGCGAGTTATGCGGGTTGGGGGTTAATTTGACCCGGCGGGCATCTGTGTTGGAGTACATCAGGATTGCAATGAAGTATTCGTAGAACATGCTGTTTCCTATCGTTGTAATGTCGAGTTGCTTCAATAACTCGACATGTTGAAGTTTGATCAAACATGGAACTAAAGATTAAACATATTATAGCAAATATTTGGTTAAATGTCAATGTCACCATATTTACACCATAAAAAAGTTGAGCCCGCATCACGGCGGAGCGGGCTCAACGTCATGATACGGGCTAGGTGGTGTAAGGTGCGACGGTCTTGCGATCACGATCGATCTCGGCCTGGACCGTGTTGATCCTGGTGTTGATGCGGTCGATCTTCTTTTGAACTGTTCTGCGGAGCGTTTCCATTGCGCTATTGACGCCGACCAATGCGATCTCGATCTCACTTGGCACCGGTGTTGCGCTGAAGCGATCAACCTTCGATTGCCGATGCTGCTGCAAGATGTTGTAGACGTACGCGACATCAATGCCTGTGCGGTAGTCGAATGACAGCTCCGTTAGGCGGTTTAGCCACTCACCAGCGGTGTGTACCAGGCTTATATCGCCGTCAGCATTAACAAAGAAGCGGTAACCGTCGGTGTAAAGCATGATGTCGAGGAACTTGACTGCTCTCGACTCTTTCAACTGAAGTCGGTCCGAATAACTAAACTGGTTACCCAGTCCATCGGCGATCTTTGGTGCGGTGAACTCTTTCATCAAATACTTCAGGGTTCCAATGTGGTCCGTGTAGTACTTGATAAACGCAGCCTCAGTGAGCTTCGGTGTCTCGACCTCGCCAGTTTTGAGGTAGTGCAGGGTTTTGTTGCGGGCGCTGTCTGGGTGTCCCATCTCAGTCACCTTTCTATTTCAGGTACGCGCTGGGGTAACCCCATCTGCGATATCGAACGGTTCGATTGGGTAATAGTAAAACTATCAAACATAGCTGTCAAACATGAGCGGCTACATGTTTGATATAATAGATCGTAGTGATTAAAAACAACAAAACCCCCTTTTACGACGAAGATACCAATGAATTCCTCGGCTTTATTGTCGGTGATGGTACCAGCTGGCAGGTCCAGACAATATTTGGCTACCTAATGACGCGCACCGCTACTCGCGCTGAGGCGGAGCGATATTTATATCAAAATGGCTACGACTACCTTAAGGGTATTTGGCAATATTACGATAAGGACGACAAAGATTGGTTTCCCTGTGTGATCAAGAAGGCTTTTGAGCGCCAGGTTATCGTCAACCGCACGAACAACTTAGGATTCCAGGACAAAGACGACCGCAAGCAAGTGATTCTTGAGGATCCAACCGAGAACGATCTGGTCAAATCCAGCTAGTCGGTCGTGATACAATTTAGTGATAATATGAGCGAAACTACGACACGACTCCCCTTCCCAAATCATATTGTGCCGTACGCCTTTACGTTCCTATGGGATAATCAAAAGGTCTGGGCGCTGACAATCCCGACCGAAATGATGAGTGTTGCCGAGCTGGAATGGCACCTCGATATTCCTTGGTTACACACTCCCGGCGGAAGGTTTGATGTGACACCATCCGACATTATGCGCTACCCAGACCAGTACCGTGTCCAATACGATCGTACTATGGCGAGTGACCTGACGTACCCGATTGACGTCATGTTCAATGTCGCAACGAATCGTTGGCAAATACTCGATGGCCTGCACCGATTAATGAAGTCGATGGCGCTAGGAATTGATACGGTGACGGTCCGTAAAGTTACTGACGAAATGATTCCGCTTATTCAAAAGTAAAGAAATCCCCCGAGCCTGATGGCCCGGGGGATGTTTGCTATGGCGTCTATAGTGGAGGCAAGACTAGCTGCGAACGATAGATTTTGCGCGGTCATCTGAAGTTGTTGTAAGCAGCGCGTATCCAACAACCATGATACCGACCACAAGGTGTGGCACCCACTGTGCGGCATCGTTGCTGTCGTAGAAGCTAAACAGCCATGGTGACAGTGCAAGGAATAGTCCAGTCACGACATCGAGGGCGATGTGGATCTTCATAGGGACTAGTTTGAGCGGGCTGTAAGGGCTGGTAGTGATCAGCTCGTTAAGCACGATAAAGATACCGACCCAGAGGGCGACCATTGAGGCTGCGGTATTGTCGGCGAATCCAAAGATACTAGCCGCGAATACGAGCAATACACCGACGACAAGGCCGATAACTGTGTGAACTTTTGTTGATACAAGTTTCATGACATTCTCCTTTGATTAATTAACGTAGATAATCATAATCCTGTGTTTTTGCTTTGTAAATACTTTTTTTATAAAAAGAGAGCTCCCGGAACCTTTCGGTTCCAGGAGCCTTCACCTCACAGAGAGGCGGCGAGCTCTTCGTTGTCGTCGGTGACGACAGGCGGGAGCTCTTTGGTTATGGTGTATACGTCATTTGGCCGCTCGGGCCAGATGTAGTTCAGCAGCGGCAACTTGCCGTCGAAGTAGGTGTACACGGTGCCGTCGGCGATGGACTGATCCCTACGGGCCAGCTCATCGAGGACCAGCTTGATCGAGAAGTTGTCGCGACCGTGCTTGGGGTTGGCTAAGACGGTTTCGGCGGCATCAACGATCTTGTTGAGCGTGTCCCAGCCGCGTTGCTGCGTCGGGACGTGCTTCAGGTACTTCTGGTCGTGTCGCTTGAGAGCGGGTACGGGGCTGGAGAAGTCCCAGGTCCGCTCGCGAAACGGTACGGGTGTTTCTGTGGTCATGGTCATGTGCGCTCCTAGTCGGAGGAATAACATACCGGGCGGTATATTGGCAGCATAATACCACAAAACGTGGTAAAAGTCAATACTGTGCCCTACCCTAACAAAAAAGAAGCCCCCGGAACAATGTGTTGCGGGGGCTCTTCGCCCTATTAAA
>Ga0247805_1001292_pt1 | contig 12097 bp, 5 predicted proteins | sample UWRJL044104R1_FD_180930 | JGI IMG/M metagenome (GOLD analysis project Ga0247805, IMG submission 180930) | Plant litter microbial communities from Arlington Agricultural Research Station in Wisconsin, United States - UWRJ-L044-104R-1 | ecosystem: Environmental > Terrestrial > Plant litter >...
TTTTTATCAGAAATGAAAAAAGAGACCGAAAAGTGCCAAAAAAGGTAATTGAAAACATGTACCATCAATTGCAAAAAACAAAAGAAAAGTTTGATTTTAAACCAATAAAAAAAGTGAATAAAAATCTCGAATACTGCGCTCAAAACCCGGATTTGCCAAAAGCCATAATTTGTGACCTTGACGGAACGCTGGCTTTAATGAACGGTAGAAATCCTTTTGATGCCAGTAAATGTGATGAAGACGAAATTAATAATCCGGTGGCGAATGTGTTGAGAAATTACAAGAAATTGGGATATAATATATTGCTGGTTTCAGGAAGAGAAGATCAATACAAAGAACCAACATTGCGATTCCTGAAAAAACACGAAATCGAATACGACGACCTGATCATGCGAAAAACCAAAGACAGCCGAAAAGATTCGATCATAAAAACCGAAATCTATAACGAGTTTATCAAAGATAAATACTTTGTAGAATTCATTCTGGACGACAGAAATCAAGTTGTCGACACTTGGAGAAACGAGCTGAAATTACCTTGCTTCCAGGTGTATTACGGGGATTTCTAGAAGAGAGGTTCAAAGGTGCAGAGGAACAAAGGGACAAAGGCAAAAACTTTGCGACTTCGCTCTCGATAGCTATCGGGATTGCGAGATTAAAACCAGACAAAGAGAATAAAAAACTTGGCGTCTTAGTGCCTTAGTGGCAAAAATAAACAGACATGGAACTAGTAAACAAAGACTTCGAAATACTCACAGATTACATTCTGGCTTTTCATTCTTATAAATACCTCAATATCGATCTAATCGAAGACTGGGCAATCGAATTGGTCAATTCCGGTTATGAGAGTGAAGCTATTTATAACTTGGCTTGTTTCTATAAACCAATTGATTCTCATGAAGTTCAGCCTTATCTCGAAGCCGTTCTCTCGGAATTGAATCTAACGACAAAAAACAAAGAGGAATCTCAAAAAAGTCATATAAGATATTTTCTAAATAAAGTAGTGAAACATGACGATGTAAGAGGTAACCTGAAAAGAATGCTGCATCTCTATTGCGACTTTGATGTAGACAAAGACATAATCGATCTGTCTGTTCTTGATGATGCTTGGGATGATTTGATAGCAGGCCAGGTCAATTGGTATTATAAAGATGTTAGTCTGGATACTATTGAACAAGAAGTTATAGTAATGGCCCAAAAATGGCTTTATGAAAATTTATAGAGAAAATTTAAAGGTTCAGAGTGGCAGAGTTGCAAAGGGATAAAGTTTTTTCACTGCAAATACTTGGTGTAATACCCATTTTATGTCATTTCGACGAAGGAGAAATCACACTCGAGACTCGACAAAGATTAGCAAATTCCTGAATGGAATTACTAGTGTGATTTCTCCTCCGTCGAAATGACAAACTTTGTCTAAAAACTTTGCGCCTTAGCGCCTTAGTGGCAAAAAAAACAAATAATAAACGTTCTAAAGAGGAAAAAAGACTTAGCATCTTAGCCTCTCAGAACCTTAGCAACTTTAAAAAAAATGACATACATAGATATAGGAATTAATTTAACCAATAAACAATTCCAAAACGACATAGACAATGTCGTACAAAACGCTTTAGATGCCGACGTATCGCAAATGATACTCACCGGAACAAGCGTGAGAAACAGTGAAGAATCATCGCGAATAGCAAAAGAATATCCCGGCATATTATACGCAACAGCCGGAATTCACCCGCATGATGCGAAAAGTTTTGATGCACAGAGCATTTCGAAACTGCGAAATTTACTAAAACAGCAACACGTAGTTTCGGTAGGCGAGTGCGGACTCGATTTTGATCGTGATTTTTCGCCCAGAAATGTTCAGGAAACGTGTTACAAAGCCCAGTTAGAATTGTCGATTGAAGTTCAGAAACCTTTGTTTTTGCACGAAAGAGCTGCTTTTACAAAGTTTATGGACATTACAAAAGACTATTTGCCACAATTGCCAAAAGCCGTTGTGCATTGTTTTACCGGAACTTTGCAAGAAGCCAAAACCTATCTCGATAACGGATTTTATCTTGGTTTTACAGGATCAATATCCGACAGTAAACGTTTTGAGCATTTAAAAGAAGTGATTCAATACGTACCGCTGGACCGAATGATGATCGAAACCGATGCGCCATTTATGCTGCCGAAAAACACACCGAGTAATCTCTTAAAGAAATACCACGAACGCCGTTGCGAACCTGCTTTTCTGCCTTTTGTTGCAGCAACTGTAGCGCAGTTTAAAGGAGTTTCGGGGATTGTGGTTGCGGAGGAAACTACTAGGAATGCTAAAGAGTTTTTTGGGATTTAGGGTTTTATAACTTGTTTAGAATTATTATAAGAATTTTATTGTTGGCTTTTAAATTCAGGTATTTGTACTGGGTTTAGAGGCTTTTTGTTTATATACATTTGAAGATTAATTACTAATTAAAACATTATGGAAATCCATAATATTATCTTTAATTTAATTGATCGCTTTGGCTGATAAAATTCAATATTTATTAATAAATACAATTTAAATACATGGAAGAAAATATAAATTTAAGCATTTTAGGTTTATTAATAATTTTAATAATAATGTTGTCTTTTAAGAGAAGTAAGCTGTTTTTAATAGAAAGGTTTAAAATATTTAAAGCTTTTATAATTCAACAATTACAACTAGTTCTTAAAAATATTATAGATTATTTAGCTTCAATAGAACTTATATTATCTAAAAAGAACCCTTTGTCAAATAAGTTATTTCTTGAAGATTTAACTGCTAATCGTTCTTCTAATGAAAAAAATGCCAATCAAATTAATACTTATTTAGATGCTTTACAATTTGCGGTCAATAATAAAAATGTCATAAATATAGCTTTAACGGGTGGTTTTGGAACTGGAAAAAGTACAATAATTAATGAATTTTGTCAAAAAAATAGAGGTAACGAATATTTACATATATCATTAGCAAGTTTTAAAGATGAAAAGTCTGATGAGAAATTAATTGAAACTAGTATAGTCCAACAAATTCTATATTATGAGAAAAAATTAAAAATTAAAGAATCTTCATATAAAAGAATTCACTTCACAAGTCCTTTAAACAAATTTGGATCTATATTTTTATTAGGAATTTGGTTTTACACCTTAATTTTTTTATTCTTTGAAAGTATCAATAGTAAAATTATAATTTTTAACGAAGCAAAAACCAATATTCAATCCATTCAGATTATTTTTATATTGGGTGTAATCTATATTTTATACAAATCATTTGATAAAATTAAAAATATTAAATTTTCAAAACTAACCCCAAATAGTCTTGAAATTGTTAATGAAAAAACAGACAAAGACCTGTCCGTTTTCAATAGAAATATTGACGAAATAATTTATTTCTTCGAGAAAACTAATACTAATATTGTTATAGTTGAGGATATTGATAGATTTAGTGATGATATAGCTATAAAATTATATTCTAAAATTAGAGAACTTTCTATTTTGATCAAGCAGTCAAAAGATGTTAATCAATCTGTGAAGTTTATTTATTCTGTGAAAGATGAACTTATTTTAGAAGATAAAACAAAGTTTTTTGACATTATTATTCCAGTAATACCAATTACTGATTATAGTAACTCTAAAAATGTGTTTCTATTAAAATTAGATGATTTTTTTGAAAAAGAAGAAGTAAAAAATGATATTGAGCAAGAAAGTAAAAGTTATTTAGATAAAAATTTCATTTCGGAAGTTTCTAATTATGTATATGATATGCGTACAGTTATCAATATTTGTAATGAATTTAAGCTGTATAACGAAATTTTAATAATTGATAAACCTAATATAGATAAAAACAAGCTTTTTGCAATCATATTTTATAAGAACATATTTCCAGATGACTTTGCACAAATTCAAAAAAATGAATCGAAACTACATCGAGTATTTAAGAAAGATTTTAAAAATGATAAAGGTTTAGAAAAAATTATTTCAGAAATTGATGATAAATTAAAAAATGAAGTTGAAGAAAAGAATAATTTAGAGAAAGAATTAGGTGATCAAATCATAAGAGATATAAATGAGTTACGGAATATTTATATTCTTAAATTGATATTATTGATTAATGAAAGGCACGCAGTAAAAATTAAAGAGATTGAAGGAGTAAAGCTGGGTGATGATTTAAGTAATGATGAAAGTTTTGAAAAAATAAAAGAGTCAGATAATATTAAGTTTAGTTACGATTATTCATATAATAATGATTCGGATATTTCTTTTAGAAAGGTTGAAGATAAAGTAAATATTAAATTAACATATAACCAACGGGAAAAACTTATTAAGGACTTTCATGAAAATAAAATTGCTTTATTAGAAAGAAAAATTATTCATCTAACTAATGAAAAGCAAAATATCAAAAATTTAAGTTTATTTGAATTATATCAAAATTATGATAATGGAATTGATCAATATTTAAATTTAGTTTATTCTTCTGAAATGTATAAAAAGGTTAATAATGAAGAAGTTATAGAGATTAAAGTGAATCCAAATATCAGTCTTTTTAAATATTTATTTATGAATGATTATTTAAATGAAGATTTTATAGAATATGTATCATACTTTTACCCAGGTTCTCTATCCTCTAATGATCATAGATTAATGATGAAAATAAATCAAAATGAATTTACTTCTTTTGATGAAAAAATCGATAATGTAGAGAATTTAGTAAAAAGTACCAGAGATATTAGGTTTAAAAATCAATCTATTTTGATTTATGATGTTTTTGAATTTTTATTAAAAAACTGTCAAGACCCTAATTTGAGAAATGAGAAACTTGACTTTGTTCTTAACCAAATTCAAAATTACCATAATCACAGCGTTTATTTTATTGAAAGCTTTTTGAAAAAAGTAAGTAATGATAATATTACTATAACTAATTTTTATGTTGAAGCAACAAAATGGGACAAATTCTGGAATTTGGTAGAAACAAAATTCTCTGAGGATTTGAAAAGAATAATTTTGTTTGATTTAATTCATTTATTTTCAGATGATATTGGAGATAGAACATTGATAAAATTAAATAAAAACAATGGGCTAACAAATTTTATTAATGCGGATAGAGATTTACTTAAAGATATATTTGAAAGAATAGATATTGATACTTTTATAAAAACACTGCAGATATTACAAGTTCAGTTTAATTCAATAACTTATTCGGAAAAAATTAAAGGTTTATTATTGAAAGTTTATGAATATGATCTATATAAAATAACTATTGATAATTTACTTCTTTTTTCTCAATTAGACGAAAAATATGATTATAACGTAAATGAATTTTACAATTCAAATTTCAGCTTTTTAAAATCTAAGATTGAAACAAATTTATATAAAAGAATTAATGGAAATTTAAATCAATATATAGAAAATGTTTATTTAAAAATAGAACAAAACATCCATGAAAAAAGTTTAATAATTCTTTCTTTATTGGAGGAAACTGAAGAGAAAATTAATTTAGGTAATAAATTAAAAATCATCGAAAAAGGTTTTGATGGAAAGTTAGAGGATTTAGGTGTAATTAAATCAAAAGAAATTCAATCTTTACTTCTTCAAGAGAATAAAATTTTTGCTTCATGGGATAATGTTTTAGAATATTATAGTCACGAAAAATCAATAGATTCAATTTTGATTAATTATTTAAATTTTGAAGAAAATTTTTTACGTCTGTCAATAACTGAACTTTCTGAAAAGAAAGATATATATTTTGATAAGAAAAAATCTCGTGTTGACTTTATATATGAACTTATAAATGAAGAAAATCTTTTAGGAAAATCTTTTGAAACAATTTTTGAAATTTCGGAGAATTTTACTTTTACTTCTCGTGAAATTAATTTAGAATCAAGAATCTTATTTTTAATAGAGAAAGATTTTTTAATATTAGATGAGAAAGAATTTCAACTGTTATTTGAAAAAAATCAAGATATACTAATTAAATTAATTGAAAAAAACGAAGAGGATTTTATATCTGAATTAGATGATTATACTTTTGATATTAAATTTATTGAGAGTCTTTTAGATTCAAAATTAAAAGTGGAAAGTCTGAAAATAATTATTAACAAGTTTGAGAGTCAAATAATTAACTTAAAAGATTTAAATGTTTTAAATAGCCTTGCAAAATTTTATATTGATAATGACTCGAATGATTTGACTTCCAAAATGTTTCATGAATTAATTTTTTCTCATTTAAATGAAGAATATAAGATATGCCTATTTAACTTATATTTTTCTGATAAAGATAGAGAAGATCAAATTGCAGATTTTTTAGAAAATATGACAGATAAGTTTGCTTATGATCTTGTAAATAAAATTGAAATTTATTTTACTATAAATGATCAAAATAAATACTTTCTAAATATGTTAAAAGAAAATGATATTATTTCAAGCTTTAGAAAAGATAATAAAAAAGGTCTTTTTAGTATTTCTTATGTAAAATAAAAATAAGAACGATAAAAAATGCAGATACTCGCTTTTTATTAGTCTAATCTGTGAATTTTACGAGTTACAATAATTTTAATAAAAACAAAAAAATACGCAAAATCACTTTTGCCCATTTTTTATATATAAAATTCAATTGAAAAATATCATTTCTCTCCCAACAACTTTTCCAAATACTCAACCTTTTCCCTTTTAGCAAAAACCAAACGTTCATAAAGTTCCACAACTTTATCAAGAGGATTGAAGTAATGTGAAATTAGTTACTGTTTCCATTTTCTTGATTACTATTAAACTATTATCGTAAAAGTTATTTAAAAAATCCGTATAAATCAGCGTTTTCGCGAAAGCAAATCCGTAAAATCTGCGTATAAAATCGCCCCAATATCAGGGCGATTTTCCTTTATATATAAAAGTATAATTTCTAAGAAATCATCATCTTCACTCCCAAAATATGCTTGCAAATCCCTCTTTTTCCCTGATAAGCTGTAAACCAGTCGCAAGTACATCTTTGCGAATTGTGGTCGATAATGACTTTGTGTACAACGCCGGAACCTTTTACTTTGGCTTCGATATAATCGGCTCTTCGTTCGACGATTTCGATATCTTCGTTCGCTAATAGTTTTTTGGCATTTTTAAGTCTTGGGTTGAGCGATAAAATACGTTCGGTTTTAAAAGGCAGACGACGGTAGAAATGTGCTTTTTCGCTTAAATCATAACCCAATAATCCCATCGAGGATAAATTCGAAGTCAGATTGTCCATTGTGCCAAAATCGATATCATTTTCGATAGAAAGCATTGTCGGGTCGAACGTTTCATTCGATTTTAATAAACTGTTCAATCCGTAAACCCATTCTATAGGTAAGTTTTCGGTCATGGTTTCCAGTACATTTCCTTCGCCTGAAAATCCTCGGTACGAATCTGGAGAAAAAGCCATTAAAAGCTGCATTTTTCCAAATTCGGCCACAATTGCACAAGTTTGTTTGTCAGTCGATTCGTAAATGAAGATTTTGTCTACAATTGCCAGAATTCCTTCTAACAAGCGCAATCTTTGTACTCCTCCAATTCTAACGCTATCGGCAGTAGCCAAAGTCGAAAACATAAATTTTCCGGCTCTTTTGGTAATAAAAAAATCACCTTTTACGGTTCCTTTTGGTAAACTCTGAAACAACTGAATCGTCTGAATTTTGTTCAGTTCAAACTTTATATCCATATCTGCGAGATACAACTGAACGCTCGTTAAGCCTTTTATCCAGCGCATGGGCAAAGTCACTTTTTTCTCGGTCACTTTTGCTTTGCTGGTAATCACCTGAACATCCTGCTGACCCACGGCAAGGGTTACTTTTTCGTTTTTCTGAATCGCGTTTAAAGCATTCAGCATCGGATCATTAAAATCGACATTCGTGGTTCCGTTGGCGATAAATTCTCCGTCGATCGCTTCGGGTTTCATGTCCAGTCGTACATAAACTCCATTGCAAGACGAAAAACCTTCAAAACGTAATCGCTCAGATCCTGCCGAAACGATAGGATCACGCAAACTTGGCGGAATAGGCCCAAAACTGGAGCGAACCACTTTGGCAATCGTAGTCCAGCATTTTGCGGTAACATAAGGATCAGTCAGGCTTCCCCAGAAAAAACACGGGATGTTATTGACTTCTTCAATTTCGGTTTGGTGCGCCAGAACCAGATTGTTGATGCCTTTGGTTTTACTGTAAGTCGAAATTCCTTTATAATTATATTCGAGATCTGTCATTTTTCTTTATTTTAAAATTTGCTTAATCAATGATTTAAGCGATGCATTATCTTTCCATTTTTCGAAGAAAACAATGGCTTCCGGAGAGGGTTTCTGATTGGTTTTCGTTAAAATATCCAGATAGTTTTCTATTATTTTTTTGAAGTTCGTTGGCAATTTGTCTTTTAAATCAAGATTGGCAAAGAAAGAGTTCAACAACTTCAATAAAGCATTGTTATGTAAAGGAGAAACATCTTTTATGGCAATTAATCCGTCGGCTAATCTTAAAAATACACCATATTTTTCGGTTGTCAAATACGCTATTTTCTGAGCAAAAAGCTCAATATCTATCGCTTGTTTTTCGATTAAATGCATCAAAACTTCGGATGCCATCAATCGCAAATCTTTCTTTTCCTGAAAAAAGCAGCAGGCATATAACAGCAGGCTAATATCTGAGAATCGAAATTCAGGTCTGTTGATAACGTCCAGAAAACCTTTTAATTCCGGTTTTGCTCCATCGGCAATATTACAATTGTGTAATAAAGTCAACGCGAGTGCATCTGAGTTTTGCGGAGTAAGGCTGTGCCAGAAATAAGTATTTCCCGCATAATTGATATTATAATCCCAAGTGTTTGATCTCTTGTAAACATCCTGACTGTAAAGTAAATAATTGGGGATTTTAGAATAATTCGGCAAGTCGAATTTTAGTTCGTACCAGGATGGCGTTCTTTCTTTTTCTTTGGTTTGATAATTCGTCCATTCGTTCCATTTTTCCTTAAACTCTACCTTAGGTTTAAAAGGAGCCACCACAAACGGAATATCTTTTAGATACGTATTTTCAAATTCAGGGAAAGTATCATTTGGATAAAATGTTCGTGCTGCAACTGCCCAAAGGGATAAGTTTCCTGTTTCTTTGGTCGTTTTTCCCATTGTTGCCAATAGTTTCGAAAATAAAGATGTAGAGTCTAAGTTCAGTTTTTCATCAACACCAAGACAGAACGTTAAAAGCGGTTTTATTTCACCTTCAATTTTATCCAATAACGGAATGGCTTCCTCGATATTTTCTCTGGGCATACGGGCAATGGCAATAGCCAAATCGGTATAATCAATTTCTTCTTTTGTATTTTGATACGCAATAACTCTTTCTAATAAAACCTTTGGTGCAACCCAATACGGTTTATGACTCGGGAAAGAGAGCAGGGGCAAAGTAGAATTTGAATCTATTTTTTGCTGTACTTTTTCCATTAAAGGCTGCATTAACAAAGTGGTAATAATCTTTGAATAATGATTGACTTTGCTATTGAATTTGTTATCGATGTTGGCGATTTTAGATTGTAAAAATGCCTTCACGAAATTTTTGTGAGTTGCTTCAAAATAATGTTTCTGCAATTGCTTTTCATAAGGCTGCAATTGCGCGCTATAATCTGCCGGAAACAAATCTCGTTGCGAGATATAAATGTTCAGTAAAATTTCTGAATCTACCGTTTCTTCTGAATTGATGAAATTTCCAAACTGAAAAACGACATCGTTCCAATCCTTTGGCAACTGAACTTCTTCTGTAAGCAATAATTCTTGTTGAGGTTCGAATGTATATTCTTCATGAGCAGCATCATCAACAGCCAGCGCATCTTCGTCTAAAAACTGGGTTAATCCTGATTTGATATTTCCCTGCATCAGCGTTACGTATGAGGATAATTTCTCTTTAAGAACTTTGTCTTTTACGTTCGCAATTTTGGTAATAATTTTGGTAGCACGTTCCTGCAAAGCCAGATCGGCAATCACATAAACATCGGCAATAATGGATGCTATTGTAGTGCTTAGTTTTGGGTTCGATTTATTTATTTTCTCGAGAATTGGCAAAACATTTTTAATCGCTGCTTTGCAATCGCTTCGCATCATAAGCGGCTCGAGCCATTCGAGAAATGATTTTGTTTTGAATTTTTGATGATCGTAAATTTTCTTAATCAGTTCAATTCCGTAACTCGTTATGGGCGGATAAGGATGGTGTAAATACGAGAATATATTTTCCTGCAGCACGATCAGTTCATCGGGCGTAACATTAAACTCCTCTATTCTTTTTCTAAAAAATGATTTCAGGTTATTGTTCCATTCCTTGGTTTGAATCAGGATGGCATTTTCGATAAAAAACGCACGATCCATCTTCTTTTCGTCTAATAATGATTTATAGATAATCGCCCAGGTCTGGAATTCATCGTGTTTTTGTTTGTCATTTTCCCTAAAAAAACTGCTGTGCAGAATCGTTTCATAATGAAACAGTTCCGGAATATCCCTTTGGTAGGTTAATTTATCATTCAATGACGTATTAATAAAATTTCTAGTCTTCATCTTGGCACGCCACTCATTTGTTGCAGCCAGTGTCAGCGCATATAATTCAGGATTGAACTGCAATAAATGATGTTCCTCTAATTTGCGAAGTGTATGGTAGTTGAAACCTACCCAGTCTTGCCTTTTTACTTTATCTAAAATAAAAGTATCCAGCCAGTTGGGTTTTGCCCACAATAGAACCTCCAAAACCTGTGGTTTTTCGTCTATTTCGTTTAACAAACTCAAAGCTTCATCCCACGAATTAATATCGGTTTTATCAAATAAAGCGATGGCACTAAGCGTAATAATATCACTTTGCTTTTTATCGCCGCGTGTTCCCCAGCCATAATCGTGTTTGTCTTTTTTTACATAACCCGGATCTTTGGTAAGATCAGTATAGGTCATAAAATAACGCTTGTTTTTTTTGATGAGCTTTTTTAGAGCTTCAATATTTCCTTTTGATTTTTCTTTCAGGAAAGGCAAAAGTAAATCTATGTTTTTAGATTTTACAATAGCATCGTACTCTTCGAGAACTTCATCAGATTTAGCGCTTTTTTCTGTTTTTGGTTTTGAAGCCACAGTAACATCACCAGTTTCTGAATATCCTTTTTTTACTTTTTCGGCCAGTATTTTTTCTGCTGATTTCAGACATTCTTCGTCTGTAGCGAATTTTTTGGTTTGCGATGTTCCCGATGTTCCGTTTTTGCCGTAAGTCACAGTATATTCTAATCCTGTAACTTCAATTTGCCAAAACTTATCAGAATTTCCGTCTATGTATTTTAAATATTTTTTCATGCTGTTTTAAGGACTGAATTGATAAAAAATAAAGTGTGCGTATACTCTCAAAAATATGAAATTATTAAGGGTTATTGGTTTTTTTAAAGGAAAATTTAGGTTAAAATTGATGGCTGACTGATAAATATTTCAGTATTAATACTATATAAATGTTAAAATATATTGTACATTTGGTCCTGAAATGGAAACAAAACACATATATAGCAATCTGTCTGTAAGACAATATAACGATCGTTTAGCGGGATTTATCGCGTCTAAAGGTTCGGGATGTAATATGTATTTTAATGAATTGAAGTGTAAATTGTAGTTACAAACTCAACATAAATATATAAAAGCGTCCTTTTCGAGGCGCTTTTTTTGTTTTGTCACAATGAGGAAAGTCGAAATAAGACACTTTTCCGATACGATCGGGATCGTTCAGGATGATAATTTAGATTACTTAGTAGTACAGGAAATGAAAAAAATAACTTTTAACTAAAAAAAAATAAAATAATAATAGATGAAATGTTACATGATAAGACTAATTAAGGAATTATACTCTTGAAAAGTAATTTGATGATAGACAGTCAATTGATAAAAAATTAGAATCTGCACAAGTATGCGGACAGCCATTTCTATGCTTTTTTATTGATTTAATCAATTGATAATCAGTAAAATAAATATTAAAAATGATTTGGATAATTGATCTTTTCAACTATATCTTTGTCGAAGAAATTTGAAGATAAAATTTCAAACAACAATGATTTAAAAATACAATACAACAAATAAAATGGATTTTAAATATAA